>Ga0075121_1001477_pt1 | contig 14459 bp, 7 predicted proteins | sample AntAceMetag02UKG_FD_69793 | JGI IMG/M metagenome (GOLD analysis project Ga0075121, IMG submission 69793) | Saline lake microbial communities from Ace Lake, Antarctica - Antarctic Ace Lake Metagenome 02UKG | ecosystem: Environmental > Aquatic > Non-marine Saline and Alkaline > Saline | place... | reverse complement strand
CTATGATCGCAATTCGCGGTGAAGTATATATACGCAAAGACGAATTCAATATGCTTAATAAACAACGCAAGCTGGAAGGAGAAAACCAGTTTGCAAACCCTCGAAATGCGGCTGCCGGCTCACTGCGTCAACTGGACTCAAAGATCACCTCAAAACGTCCGCTTCATGTGTTCCTATATGAAATCCTAACATGTGAAAAGTGTAATTTCTCAACGCACTGGAAAGAACTTCTGGCATTTAAGGTATGGGGTCTGAAAGTAAATTTGCAGGAATCACGAAGATGTAAAAACATCAAAGAAGCTCTCGAATATTATATGGAAATGACTGAAAAGCGCGATGATCTCCCCTATGAAATCGATGGAGTTGTATTTAAGATAGATACTCTTGCTGACAGGGAAATACTCGGATTCCGCCAGCGTGATCCCCGTTGGGCGATTGCGTATAAATTCAAACCCCGTCAGGGTACAACGAAGCTGAAGGGTGTAATCGTCCAGGTTGGCAGGACAGGCAGACTCACACCAGTTGCAATTCTTAAATCCGTCCGCATAGGCGGTGTGGAAGTAAGCAGGGCATCACTTCATAATCAAAGCGAAATTGAAAGAAAAGATATTCGGATCGGAGATACAGTACTTGTAGAGCGCGCAGGTGATGTGATCCCGTATGTGGTCAAGCCGATTAAGGATGATCGTGATGGTTCTGAAAAAGAGTTTATCATGCCAAACACATGCCCGGTCTGCCAAAGCGAGGTCTTCATGAATGAGGACAAAAAGACAGCTCGATGCACAAATATAAATTGTCCTGCACAGGTACGGGAGCGTATTATCCACTTCACGCAAAAGGCAGCTATGAACATCCGGGGATTGGGCGATAAAAAAGTCCGGCAACTCATGGATGCACACATCATTACAAGCATATCCTCTATCTTTGAAATAAACAAGTATAAGGTAAAAAAGCTCGAAGGATTTGGTGAAAAATCTGCACAAAATCTTGCAGATGGGATCAAAAAAAGTAAAAAGCAAACCCTGCCCAGATTCATTTTTGCACTTGGCATACCGAATGTGGGTGAACACCTTGCACGAGTTCTTGCAGAAAATTATCAAACCCTTGCAGATTTAAAAAATGCTTCGAAGGAAGACCTGCTCTCCATATATGAGATAGGACCGGAAGTCGCAGATAGTATTACGAATTTTTTCTCTCAAAATGAAAACCTGCTGCAGATAGAGAAGCTCAGAGAAGCAGGACTCACTCTTGAAAATCCTGTGTATAAAATTGGTGAGAAAAAGCTTCCTCTTGATGGTCACACATTTGTATTTACCGGAATGCTTCATGAATGGACACGCAGCGAAGCCCAAAAATTGGTTGAAGACCTCGGTGCGCAAGCAACTTCGAGTGTGAGTAAAGAAACCGATTGTGTGGTGGCTGGCGAGAATCCCGGGTCAAAACTAGGGAAAGCGCGGAAGAATGGTGTCACGATATTAGATGAAGAAGAGTTTAAGAACTTTATACGTAATATACAATAGGAAGAAAATAATGAACTCAACCGCAGCAACAGCAGTCTTGATCAAACAGAAAAAATACGTTTCTGCATTTTTATCACAAAATTGTACTTCGATTGATAATGCAAGATCTCTCGAACAGCTTGGACTCAGAGAATCACATATTGTTAATACCATGGAATCAAAAGGTATTTTTGTGAGATGTTCCGGTGACAAGTATTATTTAGATCAGAAATTGTGGCGTCGGCTTAGAAACAGAAGAATGATCTTCATTGCAGCAGCTATAGTGATAGTAGTAGCACTGGCTTTGTTGAATGTTTTATAAATAAAATATTGCCGAATAAGCTTTCTGGCAAATTAAGAAATTATTTATAAATAGTTTTATTGGACGCATCAATTAAAAACACTATTAGAAACAGGGATACTCCAAAATTCATGACATTATATTCTGGAATTTTAACTGATAAAGGATTTTTGAAATTTTGAGAACGGGAAATGACTTTTACAGAAACTGGAAATTTCTGTTTCCCCTTGCTATTGTCATCCTGAGCTTTTCTGTCGACGCGGAGCGTAACTCAGACTGGTCGAAGTATCTGTCCCACTTCAGGAACCTCTGTGTAGTAGTGCTTTGAGATATTATGAATCTGCTCTATTCCTTCTCTCTCATGTGAATATTTAGCGTTCTTTTCAAAAAAGTGCCGTGGCTTTGAAAAATTATTGACAATATTTGTTTGGCTTACTTATATAGTATATAAATATGGAAGGATCCGTATGCTTATGAAAAAATTATTATTTGTTTTGATTTGTCTTATTGCTGTAAATGTTTTCACCTATGCTGAGGAATATCACTTAAAAGATGGCTCAATAATTTATGGTACTTTCTTAACAAAAGATGAGAATTCTATTACAATAGAAAATGAAATCCTTGGGACAACCAAAATACCTTTGAAGAATTTGAAATATGAAGGCAAAAATTATAATAACGGATTCATGTTTTTTTATTCTCAACTTAATAAAGAAAAGAATGATATTTTTGGAAAAGGACCCATGTTTTCAATAAGTTCTGCTGGTGTTTACGATGAAAAAATTTCTACATGTTTTGATTTAAGTTACTTCACTCGAAGCTTTGAAGCGGATACTCTAAAATACCTTAATATTAAAGGACTTTCTGAGATAGATGGCGGAATAGTAAAATCGAATTATGATAACACCGGACATTTCATAATGGCTTCTCTTGTTTTTAGATTAAATATTTTGCCAAATGTTATTCAGGATTTTTTTAATAAAATAAATATATTTCCTTACATCGGAATTGGTGGAGGCTATGGTCTTGGTTTATTAAACTATACAAGAATTGACACATCATCTTTTGAGATCGGCAGCCATGATTATACTAATAGTGATATAAAATATCACACACATTACTATGGCGGATTTCATTATCAATTCCTTTGGGGAGTCTCCTATAAATTTAGTTCAAAGGCAACTCTTGTGTTAGAATTTAATACGAGAGCAGCAAAATTTGAGGAATACCTTTCTGACGATGAAAAATCTGCGGGTATGCAAGCCGGGGTATATGAGCTTTCGGGGGTATCACCAAGTCTGGGTATTAGATTCGGAACATTTTAAATCAAAATTTTAAATTTATATATTAGTTAACAATGGATCGTGAATTCTGATTATGATGTTAATGTAATTCTCTTTCATTATTTCTTTAAAAAAGATACTGGTGAGAATTACTTATGAATGTTTGGGCATATCTAAGGGATAAATTAGGAGAAAAAATGAAAAAATTTATTATCGCATTTTTAGGGCTTTTAACTTTTGGTACGCTTAATGCTTCAATTATTAACATACCTACAGAATATAGTACTATACAAGAAGGTATAAATATTGCAACAAATGGAGATACTGTTTTAGTACAATCAGGAACCTATGTTGAAAATATTAACTACAACGGAAAGAATATTACTGTTGGGTCATTATTCCTCAATACACAAGACACTACTTACATTTCACAAACCATTATTGATGGAGATAGTGTAGACAGTGTGGTTAAATTTGTAAGTGGAGAAGATACAACTGCTATTATATGCGGATTTACAATAACAAATGGACAAGGTAGTGGTGATTCGTATTTAAATTATACAGGAGGAGGTATTACTTTTATCAATTCATCCCCAAGGTTAGAGAATGTAACTATAATAGGAAATTCAGCTAATAATGGTGGTGGAATTTATTGTAGATATCATTCATCCCCGAGTTTAGTGAATGTAACAATAACAGGCAATTATGCTGAGTATGGTGGTGGGATGCACTGTCATAATTGCTCTCCTCGTTTAGCGAATGTAACTATAACAGGTAATAGTGCTCATGATGCTGGTGGGATAGCCTGTGATTACCGTTCATCCCCGAGTTTAGAGAATGTAACAATAATCGGTAATAGTGCTTCTAATTATGGTGGTGGTGGGATGAGCTGTTCTTTTTATTCTTCCCCGAGTTTAGAGAATGTAACAATAATCGGTAATAGTGCTATGCATGGTGGTGGGATTTATTGTGATTATTATTCTTCCCCGAGTTTAGTAAATGTAATTATATCAAATAATACTGGTAATTATGGGATTTATATTGCCTCTTACAATCCAGGGAATCCGAGCCTTTCTTATTCAGATTTCTATAATAACGAAAATGGTAATTTTTATGGAGTTAATGATTCAATAGGAGTAAATGTCACGGTCAACGCAAATGGAGATAGTTGCGATGCGTTTTATAATATCCAATTAGACCCTCTGTTTGTTGACCCTCTAAATGAAGATTATCATCTTAGCTGGGTAAACTATCCAATCCAAGACTCAACAAAATCACCTTGCATAGACGCGGGATACCCAACTTCACCATTGGACCCGGATGGAACCATAGCTGATATGGGAACATATTATTTCAACCAATCTGTTGCAATTGATGAGCCGCCCGATGTATCACATGATATGCTTAGAAATTATCCCAATCCAATATGTATTAACGATTGTAATCAAAAAATTGCCTTTTCTGTTAAGAAACCGAGTATAATTAAGATACAATTATATAATGTCAAAGGACAATATTTAGAAACACTTTTAAATGAGAGAAAAAATATTGGCGCCTATGTAATTACACATAATATAGAAAATCGTAGTTCAGGAATATATTTTATAAAATTGGATTTTGATGGAAATGATACAGAAGTAAAGAAGATGGTAATATTACGCTAAATAGTAAGTACTTTAAATTCTTTAATGATGAGTGAATGTAATAAATTGTAGAATGGTTAATTATTTATGTATATGGATTATAATCCAATAATAAGATTTGTTAGATTAAGAAAAATTATGTTAATGTTTAAACAAAAAAGAATATTTGTTAATGATAACAAAAATCCCTGAAGGAGGATAAACATGAAAAAAATAGTGACTATGATTTGTCTTGTTTTCTTTATCTCATTATCTTATGCTGCACAGATCAAACCACAAAATACTACTTCAAAAATGCTTGACATTTTTAAATATCATGATTCTGGTAATTACGAATTCCGTGTATCTAATTACGGAACATTAGGTTCGGGCGATGATGTAGTCCCGCAGTGGCCCTCACTCGAATATCCAAAAAACTCTGGTATTGATTATCTTTATACGGGAGCTTTATGGTTTGGTGCTAAGAAGCAACGCAGAAATGATTATGGGCAAATGCTATTCTGGCAAGATCAGGAACATGAAACGACAGGAACAACAAGTCTGGGATATGGAAGGGTAATTGATACCCTGACGAGTGTTGGTTTTGATGGAGATGATGATATGTATGAACTTTTGCCTGCATATAATCCTTTTGAAGAATATTTCCTCGGCAACCAGTATGAACTTTATAATTCTAGTGATAGAGCCATGAAATATTCTTCTCAAAATGGGATAATGAATTATGATGATGATAACGACGGATTGATCGACGAAGATCCGATTGGAAAAAAAGGTTTTCCATTTGATCCCGACAGTATTTTTTGTTTTTCACAAGGGTATGATGATGATGGTGATGGACTAATCGATGAAGATGGTGGCTATTTCGGTTATGAAAACATAACCTCTTATTTTTATGATTTTAGTCCATTTGGATCCGAAGGAGAGAGGGTTTGGGGCGCTTATTATGCCGGTCAAGTTCATTGCCCTTTAAATATCGCAATATCCCAGGAAACATTTTGTTGGCCATATAAGTACTTTGATAAAATCGCACTTATTAGAACTACAATCTATAATATGAATCAGGCAGATACTCTCTTCGATTTTGCAATAGGATATTTATTTGATTGTGATGTGGGACCACAATCGTGGAGTAGCTCAGCCAGAGCAACAGATGATGTGAGCAGTTACATTCCCGGTGAGGGTAATGAGTTTGCTTATACCTATGATAAAGATCATGACAACGGTTTATCAAATGGGTATGTAGCCGCAAAATTTTCTTCTAATGTGGATTGGGCGGATTTTGCATGTTGGACATGGCAAGTTGGAGATGGACCGAGAGATGGTGTTCCCAATGAAGAACGTAACGAGAAATACTGGCTCATGACTCATGACTCTGACCCCTTTTCGTATAACTACATATCACTCCGTGATGATCCTAATGCTCAATTAAATGATCCCTGTGATACCCGATTTATGTATTCATATTATGGAGATCAACAAGGATTCACAAGTCCAACAGTAAATAGTCTAAATTTATCGCCAGGCGACTCTGTTGTTATCTATTCTGCCATATTTCTCGGTGACACCATTGATGAATTACAGAATGTATCATCTATATTAGAACAATTTGATGATGCTAATTATGATATTAATTTTCTTAACAATTTTGTGCCTAATCTCTTTTTTTCCGAATACATTGAGGGATCATCTCAAAATAAAGCTTTGGAAATATTCAATCCCACAATTAACCAAATTGGATTAAATAATTATCGTATAGCACAGTCTGTAAATGGCAGCGGGTGGCAATTCTGGCATGAATTTCCAGTTGATGCGGTCATCCAACCTCATGATGTGTGGGTAATTACAGCCGATGAAGCAGATGACAGTTTACAAAATGTTGCAGATGAGATACTCACTTACCCAAGTGTTGCCCACTTTGATGGTAATGATGCTCGCGGACTTGAAAAAACACTAGATAACGGAACAACATGGGATCTCATCGATATAATTGGAGATCCTGACGAAGATCCCGGAATCGGTTGGAATGTGGCAGGAATAGACGACGCAACGTATGACCATACATTAATAAGAAAAGATGTTTTCTTTGAGGGTAATATCGGCTGGACGAGTTCAGCGGGGACAAATACTGAGAACTCGGAATGGATTGTGTATCCAATCGATACATTCCAGTATGTGGGATGGCACGGAATCGGGGGGGATGTTCCAGAAACTTTTGTTGGCACATCCCAGGGGGATATTGATTCCACAAGAACAGGTACTGCAATAAATTTCGAATTATCCAGTAATCCTGATGCTGCATATTATAATTATCGATTGGTATATTATGAAAATCTTGGAACGGATACTTTGTATTGCGATCAAATAGGTGAGATCATTGACAGTACCGATTGGCACTCAACACAAAATTTTGATCATCCCGACAGATTATTGCTAAAATCTTATTATCCGGAAGGAAATCCATACAATAAACCACCCTTGAGGGTGAATGAAAAATATCCTGATGGTACGTACGAAGTAACACAACTACAGGTTAAAGCAATAAGTTATTATGGGTTGGAAGATTCTACCAACGCAAAAATGACTTTTTTTGTGCGAGACTACTTTACCCCAGACACTGCTCCCTTTATGGCTCAATGGGCTGATTATCTTCCTGATTTTTTAGGGAACGATCCTCTGGATATTCTGCCACATATATATCTATTGGGACAAAACCATTATCTTGAATATACGATTCATAGTCCTATAAGCGAGCATCCAATACCTACGAAAACTGTAAACAACGACACCCATTGGGGTAATCCATTCTATGTTGATGCTAATGAAAATTTCTCTGCTATCTGGTCACAAGATCTGGAACTACACTTATGGTGGAGTTATTTAGGAGAATTTGAATATTCAGTTGAATCTGGAAGACATTATTGTGGGAATACATATTTTTATGATGAAAATATCGATGAATATGTGCGTTACTATTCTGATATCGAATTTATGGATATCCAACTCGATGGTGGCATAAATAATTTACTTCAAATTGGAACAGCGGTCATTGACACACTTAGCGGAGAAGAATGGATGAGAGTTCCAATTTCGCATGATCAATCATGCATGCTTACAAATTTATCCATCGGAGAGCACACCCTTAAAGTTCGTTCTGTTGATATCCAGGGAGCAGTTGATCCAAGTCCGGAAGAATTGGTTTTTACGTTTCATGAACCTGTAGATGCAAGCCAATCGGATAACATACTTTTAGTTGATGATACTCGGAACCAGAACATTTTTGCAGTAGAAGACTCTGTAAATGCATTCTATCAGGAACTTGTTGCTGATTATAGTGGAACAGTTGATTGGATTGATCTATTATATTTATTTAATGTTGAAAAATTAAATCGTGAAGCCAGGCAAAATTACTTAGCCCCCTATTTTGCACCATCTGACATCCAATCATATAAAATGATCCTCTGGTATGCGAACGATCCCAAAAGTTTTTACTCAGATGTCACAAGGGTACATCTTGTACAGCATTATGATATTCTAAGATATTATTTAGAAAAAGGAGGAAGTTTACTATTTACCGGAACAGCTAATATCTGCGATCCACCATATTCAAATTATGCTTGTATAAATTTCTTAGAAAAATATGGCGGTCTTTCAGATACGCTTTCTGCACTATCTCAGTTATTAAATTATAACAACTGGCTTTGGGGTACGCCGAACCAAGAGAATTCAATGTTTGTTGGAGCACATGGTGTAAATGATTTCAATACTATCGATCCATTCAATCTTAATTTACATCTTTACTATTTACCTAATGGAATTTGGTTTCCTGAAAGTTGGGTATATGGACCATTGGGTAAAATTGGTAATGTAACATTCTTGAATCCAGAACAAGCTGAAACAATATTTACTTGTATCACTGATACAATGACTATTCACCAGCAATTTGCCGATGCACCTGTAGGAACGAAATTTGTGAAAGATTCTGGCACGACAGGTGCTGTTTACACTCTCGGTTTTCCTCTCTACTATATGGAAATGGATGACGCTGAAACCTTCATGGATTTAGTTTATGCTGATCTGGATTCATTATTCTCAATTGACGATCCGCATTTTGTTCAAGATCAACCTTATATTTATATATTGAGTTATCCGAACCCTGTTACTTTTTCATCGAATAGCCAGACTTTTTCATTTAATTTCAAGAATATTCAAAATGTATCAGATCCAAAAATAAAGATATACAATATAAAAGGTCAGCTTGTTACAACCATTGATATTCCCAAAGAAAACCTTGCCGTAACTAAAAACGGTATTTCATCTTCAACTTCCTGGAATTTCAAGGATGGTAAAGGCAAGGATGTTTCAAATGGCGTATATTTTTATCGAGTTGAATCGAAAAATATAGACTCAAAGATCGAAAAATTCATTATTTTGAGATAATTGTAAAATGATATATTAGTTATCTTTGTGAAATTAGGCACAACGAGGATTCGAGGTGGCATTTTCAACTTGTTACCTCTGTTCCTCGTTTTTCTCTCTTTAGAAACAACATCTTTCTTTCATGGCATATTGCAAAACTAAAGCTCCTCTGACTAAAGAAATATTGTCCTTCACTTAATAATTTGACAGATATTTTTGAAAAATCTTATTAACATCTTGAAAGAAGATATTGTTTTAGGAGTATTTCGAAATGAAAAGAGCACAGCGAAGAATCGCAGAAGGAATCCTGTTCACAGATATGTACCAGATTACTATGGCACAGATGTTTTTCAAACAGGGCCTACATAATAAAACCGTTCAGTTCGATCATTTTTATCGAGCAAATCCTAACTATGGCAAACATGAAGCTGGATTTTGTGTGAATGCAGGTTTGGAATGGCTGCTGGATTGGATGAAAGATGCCCGATTCCGTGAAAAGGACGTTCAATACCTGAGAACACATAAAGCGAGGAAAAGTGGTAAATTGTTATTTGATGAGGACTTCTTACAATATCTTCTTGAATATGGCAACTTTGACAATATTACACTACGAGCAATTCCTGAAGGGCGGGTAGTACATCCAAATGTACCGCTTACAACAGTACAGGGACCTTTTGCAATAGCACAAATTCTGGAATCACCTCTTCTTAACTTCCTGAATTATCAAACATTGGTTGCCACAAAAGCAGCACGAATCAACGTAGCCGGCAAAGGAAGACCGCTTCTCGAATTTGGCTTGAGAAGAGCTCAGGGACTTGGTTCACTTGCAGGTACAAGGGCAGCATTTATCGGAGGTGCAGATTTTTCGTCAAATGCAGGTATTTCTTATGCCCTAGGCAACGCCCCAAGAGGCACCCACGCACATTGCATGGTCCAGGCATTCATGGCTTTGGGTTATACAGAACTCGATGCATTTCGGGCATATGCAGATGTGTATCCCGACGATTGCCTTTTGCTTGTGGATACGATCAACACATTGGAGAGCGGTCTCCCGAATGCTATAAAAGTTTTTGAAGAACTTCACCTCAAAGGACATGAACCTGTTGGAATTCGGCTTGATTCCGGTGATCTCGCTTATCTTGCGATACAATCAGCTAAGATGCTGAACAAAGCAGGATTCGAGAACGCTGTCATCGTGCTTTCGAACGCACTCGACGAACTCGTGATATGGCAGATCGTGACTCAAATCAGAGAAGAAGCAGCACAGAATGGAGTCGATCCTAGTAATCTCATCAACCGCCTGGTGTATGGAGTCGGAACCGGACTGATCACTTCAGAAGGAGCATCAGCACTGGATGGTGTGTACAAACTTGTTGCTATTGAGAAAAATGGAGAATTGTTCCCTGCAATGAAACTCTCGGGTGCAAAAGAAAAAATACTGAATCCGGGAAATAAAAAGATCTGGCGCATTTATGATACACGCGGAAAGGCAACCGCAGATTTGATCGCGCTTCATGATGAAGACATTCCAAACAGAGATAAGATCATAATACATCACCCGGCCGAACACATGAAGAAACGAACACTTATGAGAAATGAAATATCAAATATCGAGGAACTGCATGTTGATATTCTAAAAGATGGCAAGCTTGTTTATGATCTCCCCACATTAGAAGAGATACGGGAAACACGGAAGAAGGATGTGGACCGACTCGACCCCGGAGTGAAGCGTTTTGTGAACCCCCATTTCTACCATGTTTCGCTCTCGGATAAACTGTGGGACACAAAGGAACGATTGGTCGAGAAACTCAAATCATAAAATAAATGCACAACCTGTTTATTGACATCCGGAACATTAGGAAAGAAATACAACACAAATAACGTGGGGAAGTAGCTCAGCTGGGAGAGCACAGCGTTCGCAATGCTGCGGTCGAGGGTTCGAGTCCCTTCTTCTCCACCATCTTATTGATAGTTATTTTACTATAAAAACCTTAATTTAGAAAAACTTGACAAAGGATTTTTTATAATAAAATTTTTTCTTGTAAGTGCCATGATTAAAAAATAGTTTCAACAATGCGAAAAGGGGATTTTTTGAAAAGAACTAAGAGGTCTGGTAAATTGAGTTTACGCTGGGTAAAACCTATCATAATTTTACTCCTCAGCTTGAGTATATCTCCACTTTGCCTACAAGCACAAGATACATGGATAAAGGAATACGATCCGTTTGAGAACAATGCCTGGCAAATATACCACCCTGAGGACTTGGTTATTGTAGAAAATGGTTATGTCTTAAACTGTCGTTACGAATATGATATAAATCCCCCTCATATGGAAATTGTCAAAAAGGGATTTATTATGAAAGTTGATAAGAGTGGCAATGAACAATGGTTGAATAGTTTTGGATTGTATTCAATATCAACTGCGCTGTTGAAAACTAGTGATGGGGGGTTTCTTGAATCTCATTTTTATGACATGTACCCCTATCCATCCTCTCTCACGAAGATTGACATAAATGGAAATATTGTATGGACGAAAAGTTATGACTCCTTTCGACCATACTCAATGGATTCAACAAGTGACGGGAATATTATTATCGGAGGTTCGGACTGGCTCAAGGGCAAACATTCAATTAGAAAAGTAACTCAAAGCGGTGAAATAATTTGGTCAAAAACCTATGATAATTTTGGCATCTTATATGCAATAATTCAGAGTTCTGATGGTGGATATATCGCAACTGGAATTACTGATGGAAATAGTGGCTTCCCTGATATATTTATAATTCGAATTGATGAGAATGGGAATGAGTTGTGGACAAGAAGTGCTGATTATAATGACCTCAAAGATAGAGGTTCTACACTTACAGAAACAAAAGACGGAAGTTTTATAATCGGCGGGAGTATTGACTCCAAGGACGGCAGGAGTGCTTTGTTGATAAAAGTTGATGGTCTGGGGAAAACATTAAACCAAAAGATCATTGAAGGTCAAGATATTTTTGGATACCGGACTATCTTTACGCTGGATGACGGAACAATAATAGGCGGATATCCTCAAGTAAATAAATTTGATGAAAATCTAAATGAAATTTGGACAGTTGATTATATGCTAAAAGCAAGTGAAAAGGGCATAAAACAAACCAATGATGAAGGTCTCATCTTTCATACATCCAAGGATTCAGTATTTCAAATTATTAAAACAAACTCAATGGGAAAATATATTTTTAAAGAATCCACTTCAGATGATAATTCTTTTGCTTTCACTGATACTTCTGGAACACAGAGCAGTACTTCTATAAAGGAAACAAGTAAAAAATGTAGGGATTAATAAAAGACAAAGTTGTGGCTTCAGGTCTCTATTTTACGGTTCTGAAAGCAGATGGAAAAGTTATAGAAACACAAAAAATAACTTTTATAGAATAGCTCTAAGCTCCAGTAATTTTTGTATCTCATAATCCGGTTCAAATCCATTCTCATTATCTAATTTTTTCGGATTGAACCAGCAGGTTGGAATGCCATAATTTTTACCGCCCACTATATCAGAGCGAAAGCTATCACCAACAATAAGTACTTCTTCTTTAGGCGGATAGCCAAGTGTCTTAAACACATGCTCAAATATCTCTTTCATCGGCTTGGGAAACCCGATCTCCTCAGAAATGAAAATGTGCTCAAAGGAATCTTTAAACTCAGAATTTCTAATTCGAGAATACTGCACATCTGCCAGTCCGTTTGTGATAAGACTTACTGAATATTTACTGCCAACATATTTAATTATCTCTATTGCGCCATCAAGAAGTGCTGTACCTTTCGAAAGATGATCTATGTATATTTTGCTCATTTTTTTACAATCATGAAGTAACTGCTCTTTGGCAAGGAATCTTCTAAACCGCTCTTCGCGGAGTTCTTTCGCAGTAATTTTATGCTCCTCAAAATCCTTCCATATTGCATAATTTAGCTCTTTATAAGATGCATGAAGCAGATCAATATCTTTATCAATACCAAAGTTCTGCATCGTGTTCTCGAATGCCTGCAATTCGGCATGTTCATAGTCATATAATGTGCCGTCAGCATCAAAAAGTATGTATCTGAAATTCATTAATCTCTTCTCCTAACCAATTCAATTTCTATTTGAGCGACCTCGAAATTATATAAACCATTTTCAGATAAAATAAAATTTAATGACAATTTTATCATGAGATATTTCAACAAACTTGACTTTGACACTATCAAATACTCGCTATTTAATTGAGAGGAACAATAAAGTTAGGTAATTGACTAATTTCCGGAACAAGCTAGAAAATAGGCTTGGTTATGAAAGAAAAAGTTGAAAAAACGATTCACGGTTTTGAATGACCAAAGTGCGGAAAAGATCATACAGCAAGTGGCGGATTATGCCATGAAAAGAGAGTAAAAGAGACTATATTTTGCCATATTGCTTAATTAAAAATACATACTGCGGAATTAATTCTACACTTTTGCATTTATCGCACTCTTCATAAATAAATCCTCCCAACATACGATAAATTTTTTAACCCCACGATCAACTGCTATGAGGTGCTTTACGCAAAAAGCATACTCATGTGGAAAGATTTATGCCATTTTATTACAATACTGGCACAGAAATTGCTGTTAATATTATTAAATAAGTCAATTACCTAAAGTTATCATGGAGGTAGCATGAAACAAAAAAAACGTACGGCTTTGTTTATTGTACTCGCAGTCGTCATAGTGATTATTGCGGTTTATTTCTCATTCTTTTACCCACCAGAATCATCAAAAAATTTAACAGGTACGATGATAGGTGTCGAAAAAAGCAAGCGCGAAATTGGCAAACAGTTTACTGTTGATGAAATTATTATAGAAAATTCGGAAATCAATGACATAATCCAAAGTGCAGATTTCCAGAATCTTATTAAAGATGAGAATTTCAGGAAAGTTGTCTTAGGCTCTGATTTTCAGACTATCGCTCTGCTCATGTCAGACTTCCAGCAATTTACTCAATTAGCTCAAGACTTCCAGGAATTTGCACAAGCACATAATACTCCGGATGAGTTCAAGAGTTTTATCCAAAGCGATGAATTTAAAAATAACTTCAGTCCTGAATTTCAAAAAGCAGTTCTTGCGATACCTGAGGACAAGTTGGATGCAGCTCTATCTCAAGATATTAATAATAATTCTTTTTGTAATTCTTTTATGAATTCTTTAATGAACGCTAGGATCAGTGATGACAATATTGAAGCATTGAAAGTTGTTTATTCAAATGAGAATTTTGGAGCAATTACATTGAACCAGAACTTTATAAAGCTTATCAATGCAAGCGATTT
>Ga0075121_1001474_pt1 | contig 14466 bp, 9 predicted proteins | sample AntAceMetag02UKG_FD_69793 | JGI IMG/M metagenome (GOLD analysis project Ga0075121, IMG submission 69793) | Saline lake microbial communities from Ace Lake, Antarctica - Antarctic Ace Lake Metagenome 02UKG | ecosystem: Environmental > Aquatic > Non-marine Saline and Alkaline > Saline | place... | reverse complement strand
CGAAGAATACAAAGAAAACCATCAAAGAGAATAAGAATATTAAAAACATTCGATGGGTTCACTTAAACCTTAACACCTAAAACTTAAAACTTTATGTGCTTTCAGCACAGACACTATTTACGATTTGCCTTGAAACCAAAATCATTATATTTAGTGTGCAGGAATTTGCTTTTTAACATACTCATAATCAACAAGGTTGCCTGACGCGATAAAACAAAAAGATAAAAACAAGATTTATCTTGAGCATTTAAGTTTGGCATTTTGAAAATTAAGATTTATTTGTAATTTGATGCTTGTGATTTGTGATTTATGATGTTTTCTTATTGTATCTTTTATGACTATATTAACTTATAAAGGTGAAATATAAAATGCTAGCCAAAATTTTTTCAGCTGCGATTAGTGGAATAGATGCCTATAAAGTTGTAATAGAAGTCAATGTAACAGGGGGAGGGAAGGAGGCTTTTGTAAATATAGTGGGGCTTCCGGACAATGCAGTTAAAGAATCTAAAGATAGAGTTCAATCTGCAATTGAAAGCTCCGGATTACCATTTCCCTATTGTAAAAGTATAATAAACCTGGCCCCGGCTGATATAAAAAAAGAAGGTGCGTCATTTGACCTACCTATTGCTCTTGGAATGCTTGCTGCAAACGGATCACTTGATATTCATAAAATAAGTAATGGACTGTTCTTGGGAGAATTAGCCCTAAATGGTACTGTTCGCCCGGTCAAAGGAACTCTTCCTATAGCAATTTTAGCCTCAAAGGATAGTGAAATTGATTTTATTGGGGTTCCAGTGGAAAATGCGGCAGAAGCTGCTATTGCCGCCGGTGATAAACCGGTGTATCCGATTTCACACCTATTGGAAATTTGTGACTTTCTATCCGGTAAAAATAAAATTGAACCATTTATTACAGATGAAAATATTTTTTTAGAAGATGAGTATTATGCTGATGGCTATCCTGATTTTGCTGATGTTAAGGGACAGGCATATGCTAAAAGAGCTCTTGAAGTTGCTGCTGCCGGAGGGCACAATATTCTTATGATAGGGCCTCCTGGAGCAGGTAAATCAATGCTGGCAAAAAGAATTTCTGGAATATTGCCTCCGTTACATCTTGAAGAGGCGCTTGAAGTTACCAAAACGCACAGCATTGCCGGGCTTCTGCCTCCCAATATCCCTATTATTAAAACAAGGCCTTTTCGTGCTCCGCATCATACAATAAGCGATGCAGGTTTATTAGGTGGACAAAGCATACCTAAGCCTGGTGAGGTTAGTTTGGCGCACAATGGTGTTTTGTTTTTAGATGAATTTCCTGAATTCAGGCGTAACGTTCTTGAAGTCCTGCGACAGCCATTGGAAAATGGGCATGTAACTATTTCACGCGCTTCCGGGAGCGTTACCTTTCCAGCCAATTTTATGCTTGCGGCAGCGATGAATCCATGCCCATGTGGTCATTTTGGTAGTTTGCAGCGTGAATGCAGATGTTCAACATTCCAAATTCAGCGATATAGAAATAAAATATCCGGTCCTCTTTTAGATAGAATCGATATACATATAGAGGTTGGATCGCTGAATGAAGATGAGTTATTAAGTGCTCCTACAGGAGAAAGTTCTTCTGTAATAAGAGAAAGAATAAACAAAGCCAGGAAAATTCAGCAGCAGCGCTTTTCTAGTAAAAAGATTTTTTCTAATTCACAGATGAGTTCATCTGATTTACAGAAATACTGCAGCCTTGACAAAGAAAGTATTACATATCTACGTCATACTATCTCTGAATTGCAGCTAAGCGCAAGAGCTTATGATAGAATACTGAAAGTTGCAAGGACCATAGCGGATTTATATGGCACTGAAGAAGTGGTTCTGGAGCATATTTACGAAGCCGTTCAGTACAGAGCATTAGATAGACGATTATGGTGAAAAAATAGTAAGTTAACTATTTAGAGAGTAAACGTACTAACTTCTTAATAATCAACATAATTTTTACTTCAAACAGTAGTGAAAAGCAAGAGCAAAAATTATTTTGATTCAGATAAATAATCTTTTTTTCAGTCTCTTGACAAAATTTTCAAAACCCGCTATTATTATTTTAGTCGCTTCAATTCTGTTTGTGATTGACTCGTTATTGAATCTCACTTATTTGTATTAAAAATTTATCAAAAAAAGGGTATCCCTTATGAGAAGGAATATATTATCACTTGTTTATGCCGTGATTGTGTCTCTGTTTTTAGTTGTTTTAGTTTCTTGTGGTAAGCTAAAGGAGGAACACGTTAAAACAGACAACGATACTTCATTGACAAAGAAGAGTGTTGGATTTTCGCTTGCGGTTACTACTAATCCATTTGATGTTGCTGAAAAAAAGAGCCTTGAGAATTCGGCTAAAGAAAATGGTTTTAAAGCAAAATTTAGAGATGCTCGTGGTAAATTGACACAGCAACAGGCTGATATTGAAAGCCTTATTTCTGAAAAAATAAATTATCTTGTTGTTGTACCTGTAAAAGAAAATGGTTTCAAAGGAATATTTTATACTGCTCACCAAGCAGGGTTGCCAATCATACTCATAAATAGAAGTATCAATGGTGTTCCAGGTAAGGATTTTGATGCACTTATAACTTCTGATGGTTATTGGGAAGGTCAAGCTGCTGCTGAATGGTTGCTGAAAAACAAAGAAGATAAAATTAATGTTGTACAACTTGTGGGCACTCCCGGGGCATCTATAACTGAAGCAAGAACAGCGGGGTTTAGGGCGGTTGCAAGAAAACATAAAAGACTAAAAATACTTGAGTCCAAGGTCTGTGATTTCTCAAAATCAGCAGCCTATGATAAAACAAAGGAAACTATTACAATTTATACCCAGACTAATGTAAAAGTTGATGCTATTTTTGCTCAGAACGATAATATGGCTTTAGGTGCGATAGAGGCAATAAAAGATGCAGGTCTTAACTCATTGACTAAAGATATTCTTATTATAGGTATTGACGGGCAGAAAGAAGCTAAAGAAGCCATAGAAAAAGGCGAAATGTCAGCCACTATTTCATCTTCTCCATACTATGGCTCCATTGTTTTTAAAAATATCAAAGACCTTGAAGCAGGGAAGAAGATAGAACCCGTGCAGACAATAAAAGGTAAAGTATACGATAAATCAAATATCAGTGAACTCACTACTGCTTTTTAAGTAATTGTGACGGAAATCATTCCGTCACAGCAATCCGGCTGTTAAGCGGACTTATGAATAAATCTACTAAAGCTATCGAATTTTGCTGGATTTTTAGTTGTATAAAAACAACTGCCTTTATTATTATACTTTTTAACGTTGTTCATATTTGCTTTCTCAACATTTTTATACGCAGAAAATTTATCCAATACTTCTTTCACAGTATAAATAGCAGCGAGTATAAACGAATTAAGGTCAAAACTCAGTTACCTTTATACTCAACAATTTCTAATGCGATATCATCGAACTGTTCAAGGCCTTCTGAAAAGGACATTATGTTTCGGAGGATTTCCTTTAGAAGATCATTAACTGAAAGCTGATAATTATTTTTTAAAATATCCAAAAGCCTCTCTTCTTCAAATGCTTCATTGTTTTTCCCTACTGCTTCTGTGACCCCGTCTGTATAGAGTAGAAATCTGTCTCCGGAGCGCATTTTTATTTTTTCTGACGAGTAAACTGTGCTTTCGATAATTCCGAGCGGGGGTCCGTGAACAGTTGAAATTTTTTCTATCAGTCCATTATTTCTCAGCAGAAACGGGCTGTTGTGTCCAGCATTAGTATATTCAAGTTCACCAGTTTTCAGATTTAGAACACACAGGAAGAATGTTACAAACATACAGGATTTATTTTCAGCGCATAAAAGTCTGTTAATTTCTGTAAGTGCTTTATGAGGCAATAAATCCGGCAATGCCTTCGATTTTAACAAAGTTTTTGTTATTGCCATGAATAAGGCGGCCGGAACGCTTTTGCCGGACACATCGCCTATCGCAAAACAGAAGCGATTCTTCGACAGGAGAAAGTGGTCATATATATCTCCACCAACAGCCATAGCCGGTTGAATAATTGCGAAAATTTCGAATTCCTTACGGTCAGAATAGGCTGGAAATTTATCAGGTATTAAACTCATCTGAATTTTCCGAGCAATTTCCATCTCGCTTTGCATTCTTTCTTTTTCAGATATGTTTTTTTTAAGAGTTTCAATGTGCTTAATTAGCTTCTTGCGCATTGATTCAAATGAATTGGCCAGTCTGCCGATTTCATCATTTTGTTTAATGACAGGAACTTGAACTTCAAAGTTTTTTGAGATAATATTATCTGCAGCGTCAGCCAGAACTCGCAGCGGACGGGTTATTTTGTGTGTAATAAAGATTATAATTATAAAAACTGCGATTAATCCTGTTACTGATAATATCAAAATGATAATATTTTCTGCTATTAAATCTTTCATCAGGTCTTTGGTGGGAAAAAATGTTGCTATTGACCAGTTATTAAACAGTACAGGGGTAAAATAAATCCAGCCTTTTTCATTTTTTAAAGGGTAAACATAATACTGAAGGCCGGTTTCTCCTCTTATCATTCTTTCTCCAATTTTCTTCAAAACCGGATCATTTCTTTTGTCAGCTAATTCGAAGATTGTTGTATTTACAATATCTTTGCGTAAAGGGTAGCTTATAATTGTACCCTTACTCGACGCTATGAATGTGAAACCGGGGCCATAAGTTTCTTTTAATGAGCCAAGAAATTTATCGAGCCAGGTCAAAGACATGTCAGCTGTTGTGACTCCGTAAAATTTTTTATTTTTACCCTTTTTATTCTTCTTATAAAATGGGACTGAATAAGTACACATAAATATATCTCCGGCGCCTTCATCAAAATATGGTTCAGTCCAGAAGGAATGGTTCAATTCCGCCGGTTTCTTATACCACTCCCAGGTTGTATAATCGTAGGATTTTGACAGCTCGATATATTTGACTGTATCCTTTTTCTGATTATAGGCATAGGGCGCGAACAGTTTTATATCGGGTTTATATGTGTAAGGAGCAAAGGCTATGCAGCAGCCGTATATTTCCTGATTATCCTTTACCAAAACTGATAATGTTTCTTTAAGTTCACTCTGAGAAAACTCATTGTTTTCTAAAAAAGTGACAAGGCTCTTGGGTACAGTCTCAACAGAACTGAAAACTGTGTCAATTTTTCGATTGATTGATGTTGCCAGTATTCCTGCAATCTTCTGCATCCTTTTGGTCATAAGCTTCTGTGAAGTATAATTATTGTATAACAATATACTCGAAAAAACTAATGCTGAAAAAAACAGGATTAAGAAAGATAACTTAAAAGCGAGACCTCTATTTCTAAACATAATTAACTACTCTAACCGTTTAAGATTGAAATTAAAAAATTGAAAAGAGTGATTTGGATTAAACATCTATTGCAGTTTACGTTAATACAAATAGCGAAAAGTTTCAAATAATGCACAGCATATTTTTTGTAAATGAGGTGATTGCAGAAGTCCAACACAAGCATGTTTTTTATAGTTTGGGGCGGACAGATAGTAAAGCTCGCGGAAAATATAAGGCCTTCAAGGATATCTTTCTTCAAAGATAAGTTTTCATGTCAAAACGATATCTTCAGGGTTGATTGTCTGTTTTCTGATTGTTATTGGCTGTTTATAAAGTATAATAACATCAGATACGATGTGAGATCAGTTAAAAATAGTTTTTAAATGATTTATTTAGTATTGATTCCGGTATTATTGTGTTGTTTTACATATTACCGATTTCAATTGTGAACGGTTACAAATATGTATTCAGTATTGTAACTTTGATCATTCTGTTTTCAGGCGGATGATAAGGGGATATAACTATTAAGGAGAAGTTTGTATGACATATAACAGTGCAAAACCTGAACTTTTAGCTAAGATGAAAAGTGTTTTATCACAAGTACGTATTAAAAACTGGGATGATATAACATCTGTTATTACGACATTAAAAGACAGCACAGAAGAGATTATTCATGCTTCTGATAGTTCTTTTTTAGATAACATAAAAAAAGGGATTGCTTTTATTACCTTTGACTATGGAATTGACGGTGTTTCTATAGAAATAGAGAAGTATGCTAACTGCCTGGAACGTCTTTTTAAAGATGAAAATGATGATACAGTTCCGTTGCACTTTATTGGAGGGGATTTTTATGACAAAGCTGATGTTGTCCTAAAGCCTTATTGGAGACGTTATAACATTCCTGACATGAATGGGTGGTCAAAATGGAGCAATGGTGAGTGGTTTTCAAAGCTTTTTTATGAAGACATGCCTGAAGGGAGCCAAGTTTCTGATGATATGGCCGAAGAAATCTGGAAGCAGGCTTTGAATTTTGCCAATTTACTGGGTGAATATCTCGTAAAAAATAATATTTCACTGCTTATACCGGTTAATATTTGCACGAACCCAGGAAATCCGGCAATTACCTTAGCAGTGGTGATGGTTACAGAGGCATTAGGTATAAATGTTATCAGTTCAAATCATGATTACTACTGGGAAGGTGGAAAAGCCAATAGAAAACCGGGAGAAGAAGCCGGCCCAAGGGATCACTTCTTTAAAAATATTAATAATAAGCCATTTTTCAGTCTTTTAAAAACACTATTTCCATGGAATGGAAAACGCTGGTTGCAGGTGAACATTAACGAACCGCAATCTGGGGCGTTGATTAATAAGTTTGGGTTTGATAAAAAACAGGTATTTGAGTTGGGTTCGTGTATAAGCAATGAATTTTTAAGAGAATATGCTTTCCCAGAAGTGCTGTCTGCCCGTCGCAGGATGACATATATTCTATCGGATGGCGCACCTGTAATAACGACTGTTCCGGTAAAAGAACATCTTGCCAGCCTTTCCAGCTGGATGAAAAATCAAAAGCCTGTTGTTTGTTCTAATAACAGTATATCAGAGCTTGATCCAATGGGAAAAGGGACTTTATACTGTTTGCAGCCTACGCGTGTTGTCGGAAGAAAACGTATTTACAAGGACCTAAAGTTGCTTACTGCTCTGTTAAAACATGATAAAATGAAAAATGCATTTAAAAGCGGGAGAGCAGAACAGCTTATTTTTCACATTACAGGGCCTGTGCCGATAGAGCATCAGAAAGATCTTGAAGATGTGTTAAACGCTTATGCTGAAATGTGCAATAATTTACCTGTAGATGTTGCGAATCGAGTATTCATTGTTTTCTCTGTTGGAACTGAGGATCATCCAAGCTTAGATGAAAACGGATTATTTAAATTGTGCATTGAAGATATCTACAAACTTGCAGACATTATTCTTTTTCCGAGTGAAACTGAAGGCAGAGGACTGCCGATAATTGAATCCGGAGCTTGTGGTATTCCTATTGTATGTAGCCGTTATTACCCGGGAGAAGTTTTCGATGGTGTTGTAGGTAAAGGATTGCCTGAAGATGAACAGATAAAATATATCCTATTCCCTGAAGAGGATGAATATTCTGATGATCTGTTAAATGAAGTTGCGGATATTTTTTTAAAACCGAATGCACGCAGTATCTATTCTAAACATAATAAAATAGCGGTAGAAAAACGCTATGGTATTGAGATGTTGGTGAAAAAATTTGGAAGCTTTATGGATATATTGAAAAACTTATAAATATAATGGGGAAAACTATGAAAATTGGATTTATTGAAGATACTCCGCTACATGGAGGAACGCAGATATGGGTAGTTGAAGCTACTAGAATCTTTATTGATAAAGGTGAAGATGTTACGGTTATTGCCCCTGAAAATAGTTATGTGGCAAATGAATGTGCAAAAGTCGGAGCAAAAATATTTACATATAATTGGGAAGATATACCAAAGAATAGAGAAAAATATAAAGCAGCATGGATTGAAGGATTAAAAAATTCAGATGTTGCTGTTTGTACTGTACATCCTCCGAGAGACGGATTTCACTGTTCTGTTTTTGGTGCAGAATGTATAAAAGAAGCAGGGCTTGAAACCATACTTATTCCCAAAACAGGAACTATTGTGCCCGAATATAAAAGAGAATTTTATCTACCTGACACTGAAATAAATTCTAGAGTTATTACTATTACAGGATTCACCCGTAATTATCTGATTAGTGACTACAAAATTCCGCAAGGGATGGTTGAACTGATTTATCAGGGCACGGAAGTTGATAGGTTTACATCAACAGATGAAACAAAAAAAGAAGCTGTGAAAAGATATCCTCTTCCTGAAAACGCCGGGCCTATTCTAGGTTCAGTCGGGTCTTTTGAAGAGCGAAAAGGACAGACCGTACTACTGGAAGCAGTAAAAAAACTTTCAAAAGGCAAACTTCCAAATGTTCATGCAATGCTTGTTGGTGACGGTCCGGATGAAGTTATGCTGAAAGAAAAAGTGAAAGAAATGAAACTGGAAAAAAATGTGTCCTTTTTTCCGTTTACCAATGAGCCTAATTTTATTTTTGAAAGGCTTGATATTCTTACATTACCCAGTCTTTATAAAGAAGGTCTTCCAAATGTACTTCTTGAAGCTATGTCAATGAACTTACCATGTATAGCCTCAAAAATGGCCGGAATACCTGAAATTATTTTCAATGGGAAAACTGGCTATATGGTTTCACCCGGTAAAGTTGACGAATTAGCTGATGCTGTAGAAAAGTTATGGTCCGACAAAGAGCAGTGCGTACAAATGGGTGTTAACTCCAGAAAGCTGATGAAAGAAAAAATGGACAAAAAAAACCAGTTTACTGAATTTTTAAATTATTTTAAAAGCCTGGTAAAATAGAATTTCCCAAAAAAACTAGTTATGACAGCCTTTAAATTTAAAAATCGTAGTTTAGAACTAGGTAAAAGAACTCTGATTATGGGAGTTCACAATGCGACTCCAGACTCTTTCTCTGATGGAGGAATGTACTCAACTGTTTCAGATGCAGTTGACCATTGCCTTCAAATGATATCCGAAGGGGCAGATATCATTGATATCGGTGGAGAATCAACAAGGCCTGGTGATGACTCTTCTGTTAGCATTGAGGAAGAATTGCGTCGTGTTATTCCAATTATTTCAGAACTAAAGAAGCAAGCTCCACACTCAATAATAAGTATTGATACAATGAAGCCGGAAGTTGCTAGAGAAGCTGTTTTTAACGGTGCGGATATTATTAATGATGTCAGCGGGCTGAAGTTTTCAAAAGATATAGCTAAAGTTGCTGCTGAGACCAAAGCCGGGTTGATTCTTATGCATATGAAAGAATCTCCCAAAGCAAAGAATTCGGACTGCAAATATGATAATCTACTTAATGATATAAAAGATTTTCTTGTTGATGCTGCTCAGACAGCAGAGGCTCTCGGCGTATCAAGAAAATGTATTATGCTTGATCCTGGACTTGGTGGCGGCAGTTTTGGAAAAAACATGGAGCAGAATTGTGAAATTCTGGCTAATATTCAATGCTTCAAGCAAACCGGGTATCCGGTGCTAGCAGCCCCTTCAAAAAAATCATTCATAGGAGCCCTGCTTAATGAACCTTTACCTCAGAATAGAATATGGGCTACTGCTGCCACTGTAGCTTGGGTGGCTGGTGCAAAAGCTGATGTTGTCAGAGTGCACGATGTAAAAGAAATGTCACAGGTATTAAAAACCTATGAAGCGATAATGAAGTTTGCTTAATGTTTAGCCTCAAAAATATTACTGTTAATATAAATATAAATAAAATCCTTGATAATATTTCTCTGAAAATTAACAAAGGTGATAAAATCCCCTCAAATTAATCAAAAATAAAAATACCTCCGGTATATCTTGAAGAAGATTTGTTTTTGTGAAAGAGTTTTTTGTAATACTCAAACTAACAGGTTATTTTAAAGTTAAACAATACATTTGATTCTTATTAAGTTTCAAGATAAATCTTGTTTTTGTCTTTTAACTTCTGTTTGAAATCATAATTATGTTGATTATGAAAAAGTTAAAAAGCTAATTCCTGTACACTTAAAAAACAAAAGAGACTAAAATCTCGTAAATGAACTAAAAATAAAAAATACCTCCGGTATAATGCACTTGAATCTTATGAAATTTTAAAAAATAAAAAGGGTGAAAAAATGAGCACTACTGTTCTTGTTGGAATCCAATGGGGTGATGAAGGTAAAGGAAAAATTATAGATGTTCTTACTAAAAATGCGGAAATGGTCATTAGGTTTCAGGGTGGAAATAATGCAGGACATACTGTAGAGATTGGAGACGAGAAATTTGTAGTTCACCTTGTCCCTTCCGGGATATTCAGACCAAAAGCACAGTGCATTATTGGTAATGGTGTTGTTGTCAATCCAATTGTTCTTACTCAGGAAATGGCTGAATTGCAGGAACGCGGAATTTGCTTTGATGACAGGTTCGAAATTAGCACACGAAGCCATCTTATTTTTAAATATCACAGTTTAATGGATGGACTAAAAGAACTGCAGCGTAATCCTGGAGAAAAAATCGGTACCACCAAAAGAGGTATCGGCCCAACTTATGCAGATAAAGCTTCAAGACGCGGTATTCGCGCGCTGGAAATGCTAGATATAGCCAGGTTTGAAAAACGTTTTAGAGAAGAAGCGGAATACTATAATACTTTTTTTAAAAGCCAGGGCTCTGAGTTAGTCGATATTGAATCAGAATGGAAAAAACTCAAAGAAGTTGCAGCAATATTGACACCGTATATTAAAGATACAGTTTTAACAATTAACAGAGCGGCTGATGCAGGCAAAAATATTCTTCTTGAAGGCGCGCAAGGGATGCTGCTTGATGTTGATTATGGAACATATCCGTTTGTTACTAGCAGTAATACTACTACTGGTGGAGCTTGTACAGGTTCAGGATTATCTCCTAAACGAATCGACGAAGTATTCGGTGTGATGAAAGCCTATTGTACAAGAGTTGGAGAAGGTCCGTTTACTTCTGAATTAGATGATAAAGACGGTGAAAAAATTCGTAAGGTTGGTGCCGAGTTTGGAGCTACAACCGGTAGACCGCGTCGCTGCGGATGGTTTGATGCTGTTTCTGCAAAATATTCATGTATGGTAAACGGTGTAGATAAACTGGCTATTACAAAACTTGATGTGCTGGATTCATTTGAAACAATTCATATATGTGTAGCATATGAGGTTGATGGCGTACGTCACGATGATATGCCGTCAGATACTGACGAGATTTCAAGAGCTATTCCTATATATGAATCAATGCCGGGTTGGAATTCACCTACAACGTCAGCAAATTCATTTGATGAACTGCCTTTAAATGCTCAAAAGTATTTAACACATATAGCAAAACTTGTAAATTCTGATATCGGCATAGTCTCTGTAGGCCCAAATAGAAGCCAAACCTTCTGTGCATAGTTGTTTTACTAAAGAAAAGAGCATGAATAACAAAACCCGTAAGATAACGGGTTTTGTTTTATTTGTACTTTTTATAAGTATTTTTTGCTGGTTATTTTATAATATTCTTTTTTCTAAATCAGATGTTCAGAATGAATTGCAGGAGCATTCAACTCAGTGGTTAGATGCGGTTATGCGTGGAAATATGACTTCTGCTTTAAAGATGGTAAATATAATTTGCCCTGATTTTCCCAACTCTACACCATTAAAACAGGTGATTGAACTATTCGAGAAAAATGGAATTTCGGCAAAATTTATTAATGCAGGATACAATAAATGGGATTTTATATATTGGAGAAATTCTCTTTTTTTTTCTGGCCTTGCTAAGTCACTTACGGAGAGTGCAAGAGATAAGGATAATGCCAGTGAACAGCTTATTCTTTTATTAAATGCAGTCCACAATCGTGTTAAGCCTGTAAGCATTCCGAAAGACATTATTCCCTGGTCTTATACAGCATGGCATTTAAAAAAAGGTTTATGTGATAGACAGACAGGCCTGGCTTTTTTCAGAACTAGCCTATCAACTTGGGTTTGAAACTCAAATAGTATATTTACGTAACCCAAAAACTAAAGTTTCTCCTCATACAATATGTGAAATCCGAAAAGACGGAAAAGTGTGGACCGTTGATCCGTTTACTGGAACCATTCTTAAAAATACTTCTGTATCAGATATTTCAGATAGTATAGAACTTAAAAAGAAAATGTGGCCCAGTAGGCCTGACTGGCAAACTGCAGCCAATGACCCCGTGTTTTATACTCCGTCATACCCTCAGGCATATGCTTCGAGGAATCAAATATTATATAATAAACTAAAGCCTGTGCTGGGAGATTATTGCCCTCGATTTGGTGAACCCCCGTTAGAAAGGCAAAAAAAATATTTAATTCTGGTGAAAAATCTAAAAAACAATGACATTTACAACTTTTGGTTTTTCCCTTTTCGTTTACTTCATTTTGAAATGGTTGCTTCAGAAAACACTTCTCCAAAATCTAACTGATCAATATCGTCTACTCATTTTGTCAAAATTACGATAATAGTACTATGCATCAAAGCTGATTAATAAATTTTAAGCTTTATCTATTTGCCTTTTAAATGTCACAATAATCTAACTATAAAATCCTTACCTAGACTCTTATTTGTGTATGACCAGAAGTCTTCTGAAAAAATAAAATTACTGTGCATTATATAACAATATTTGGCATAATTAATGCTTCTAAATCCTCATAGGTATGTCAGACTACATGTTGTCTGAATAACCAGGGAATACAAAGAATTCACATAAATATCTTTTTAAGTATATAAAAAATAGTCAAAACCTGTAGTTCGAAAAAGACATTTGTAGAGACGCATCAGGCTTCATAGTATTTCGCCCTGACACAGATCTTGCGTTTCATAGATAATTTAGACTGCATATTGTATAAATAATCACAGAACCCTCAGAATTCATATAAATTTCTTTTTTTGAGTATGGGATTTTGTTTTTTAGTGCACTATAATTTACAAAAACATAGCTATATGTAACCTTATCATTTTATATCTTAATTTATTTATCACCAAAAACGAGATAGCGCATTGAAAAATCAGAAAAATACAGATAATCAAATTAAGAAAATACAGAGTCAACTCGAGCGGGATGCTATCGTTAAAGCTGATAAAATATTCCAGAAATATGAAACCGGATGGAATGGACTTACAGAAGAAGAAGTTGAAATAAGACAGAACAGTTTTGGTAAAAATATGCTGGAAACACAACGTCCACCAGCATGGTATTATATCTTATGGACATCCCTTAAAACTCCGTTCAATCTTATATTGATTGTTCTCATGATTGTTTCCTATTTTACCGCAGATATGAGTGCTGTTATTGTTATGGGGCTTATGGTCGCTATCAGTACTCTTCTTAGATTTTGGCAGGAAATGCGGGCGCTTATAGAAGCGCAGGCATTAAAAAGCATGGTTCACAACCATGCAACTGTTTCCAGGATAAAAACTGAGGATGGAAAAAGAATCTTTGGAAAAAATGATATCCCTATGGTTGAGCTTGTGCCCGGCGATATCATACACCTGGCTGCAGGGGACATGATCCCTGGGGATGTTAGATTAGTTGAAGCAAAAGATCTTTTTATAAGTCAATCAGCATTAACAGGAGAAGCAATTCCTGTTGAAAAACATGAATGTATTAAGAAAATTCATAATATTACTGCGAGATCAAAATCGACTAAGAGTTCTAAAAAGAAACTAATGATCCTAGACCAGCCGACAATTTGTTTTATGGGAAGCAGTGTTGTCAGTGGTACAGCTATAGCGGTTGTTTTAAATACAGGAAATAATACTTATTTTGGTTCTATGGCTACTTCTCTGATGGAGAAAAAACCGATAACCTCTTTTGACCAAGGGGTAAATAAAGTTAGTAGACTGTTAGTTAAATTTATGGTAATAATGGTGCCGGTAGTATTTGCTGTTAATGGTTTTTTAAAAGGGGACTGGACCGATGCTTTTCTATTTAGTATTTCTGTTGCAGTTGGTTTAACTCCTGAAATGCTGCCAATGATAGTAAATGCAAACCTTGCCAAAGGTGCGGTTGCCATGGCCAAAGAAAAAGCGATAGTCAAACAGTTAACGGCTATTCAGAACTTTGGTGCTATAGATGTGCTTTGTACGGATAAAACCGGAACCTTAACACAGGACAAAGTAGTGCTTATAAAGCATTTGAACATTGATGGAGAAAAATCTTCAAGAGTCCTGGAATGTGCTTTTTTAAACAGTCACTTTCAAACGGGGTTAAAAAATCTTCTTGACAAAGCAGTGGTTATCAGAGCAACAGAGAAAAAATTAAGTACTGTAGCTGAAAAATATAAATTGATTGATGAAATCCCTTTTGATTTTGTAAGAAGACGTATGTCTGTTATACTGGAAAACAAAGAAACAAAGAAACGGACATTCTTCTGTAAAGGTGCTGTTGAAGAAATAATGGAGAGCAGTACCATGCTTGAATGTGCAGATGGTTCGTTAAAGCCTCTGGACAAAGAAAATATTGATAAAATCCATGATTTGAAAGACAGGTTGTCCGAAGA
>Ga0075121_1001473_pt1 | contig 14470 bp, 8 predicted proteins | sample AntAceMetag02UKG_FD_69793 | JGI IMG/M metagenome (GOLD analysis project Ga0075121, IMG submission 69793) | Saline lake microbial communities from Ace Lake, Antarctica - Antarctic Ace Lake Metagenome 02UKG | ecosystem: Environmental > Aquatic > Non-marine Saline and Alkaline > Saline | place... | reverse complement strand
ACATATTATGAGTAATAATTCAGAAAAAACAAAATGCCTGATTATAGGATCTGGTCCTGCCGGATACACTGCTGCAATTTATGCTGCAAGAGCAGATTTAAAACCAATTCTATATGAAGGGCTTCAACCGGGAGGACAGCTTACCACAACAACAGAGATTGACAATTTTCCAGGATACCCAAAAGGAATTGAAGGAACAACAATGATGGAAGATTTGAAAAAACAAGCACAAAGATTTGAAACAGATGTAAGATTCGGTATTGTTACCGATGTTGATTTTTCTGAACGTCCTTTTAAAGTTAAAGCTGATGATGGAAAAGAAATTATTGCAGAAAGTGTAATTATTGCGACCGGAGCTTCGGCCAGATGGCTGGGTATGGAATCTGAAAATGCATACAGAGGTTATGGTGTTTCGGCATGTGCAACTTGTGATGGTTTCTTTTATAAAGGCCGTGATGTGGCAATTGTTGGCGGTGGAGATACAGCGGCTGAGGAAGCTACTTATCTTGCCAAATTATGCAAAAAAGTTTACTTAATTCATAGACGAGACGCGTTAAGAGCTTCAAAAGCTATGCAGAAAAAAGTTCTTGACACACCAAATATCGAAATTTTTTGGGATCATATTCCAAAAGAAATAACCGGAAAAGAAGCAGGTTTTAGCAAAGAAGTTACTGGTGTAATTCTGGAAAATGTAAAAACAAAAAAGGAAACAAAAATAGATATTGAAGGATTTTTTGTTGCAATTGGTCATTCTCCAAACTCACAAGTTTTTAAAGGACAAGTTGAAATGGCTGATACAGGATATATTAAAACCGCACCGGACTCAACCAAAACAAGTGTTGAAGGAGTTTACGCTTGTGGTGATATTCAGGATCATGTTTACCGACAAGCAATAACCGCAGCAGGAAGTGGATGTATGGCTGCTATCGAAGCTGAAAGGTTTTTAGCTTCTTAATAAAAATGTATTTATAATTTTAAAAGCTGTTTGGACTTTAGGTTTAAACAGCTTTTTGTATTTTTACTTTTTATTACTCTTAAATTTTAATGTTATTAGTAAAAAATGAAATGAATTACATTGGAGTAAAAAGCTAATGAAGACAAGGGGAAGTAAAATAAAAACAGCATCTTGGGTTGGTATCTATGGAAATGCAATTTTGTCTATTGCAAAAATTTCTGTTGGAATAATTGCCGGAAGCTTAGCCGTTGTAGCTGATGGTATAGATTCTGCAATCGACATCCTGACTTCAATAATAACACTTATCGCAGCATATTTTATTACAAAACCACCAGACATAAAACATCCCTATGGCTATCAAAGAGCAGATACCATAGCAACAAAAGCACTTTCATTTATAATATTTTTTGCCGGAGCACAACTTGCAATTTCAACTGTAATGAATTTAATCGAAGGTGAAATTCGTGAAATACCATCCGTAATTGCTATTTATGTCACTCTTATTTCCATAGTCGGGAAATTATTACTTGCCGTATATCAATTCAAAATCGGTAAAATAACAAAAAGTCAAATGCTAATTGCAAATGGGAAAAACATGCAAAATGATGTAATAATTTCTATTTCCGTATTGCTTGGTTTAACATTTACTTTTGTTTTTAAACTTCCTGTTCTTGATACTATCACAGCACTTGTCGTGAGTATTTGGATTATGTATGTTGCATTTAAAATTTTTATGCAAACCAACATCGAATTGATGGACGGAATAGAAAATACTTCAATTTATAAAGATGTTTTTAAAGCTGTTGAGCAAGTAAAAAATGCTCATAATCCACATAAAGTTAGAATACGTAAGTTAAGTAATAATTATATAATTGAGCTGGATATTGAAATTGATGGTTCAAAAAATTTAAATGAAGCTCATAAAATTGGGCATGAAGTAGAAAAAAATATAAGAAAAAATATTAAGAATGTTTATGAAGTTTTGATCCACACAGAACCTTGTGGCAATGTAGATAAAGATGAAAAATTTGGTATTTCAAATAAAAATATTGATAATTTAAATTCATAAAATAACAGCTAAAAATATTAATTAATTTTTTCTATTTGTAAATATATTCTCTTTCCAACAGAATTCTAATAATAATTTTCATATCCAAAAAAGTGTTCATAATCTGATTAAGGTTTTATACCTTTGTGGCAAATTTTGATACTAAACCCATTACTTTATGATAATCTTTTATAAAGGCACAAATAGCATTATTTTTGTAGTTGAGACAAAAAAAGATCTCACTCAAACCGATAAGAACAAACTTTCGTGGCTTTTTGGAGATGCTAAAATAATTAATGAGGAAAACCTTAATGGATTTTTTATCGGACCCCGTAAAGAAATGATTACTCCCTGGAGTACTAATGCTGTTGAGATTACTCAAAATATGGGAATAGAAGGAATCTCAAGAATTGAAGAATTTATTCAGGTTGAAGACAAAAATACTGATTTCGATCCAATGCTTAAATCATCTTTCGAAAATCTAAATCAGGAAGTTTTTACAATCGACATTAAACCTGAACCAATAAAGTTTATTGATGATATTCAGGATTATAATTCTAAAGAAGGGTTAGCGCTTAGTGCCGATGAGGTAAAATATTTGGAAGATTTAAGCAAAAAACTAAATCGTAAACTTACCGATAGCGAGGTTTATGGTTTTGCCCAGGTAAATTCTGAGCATTGTCGGCATAAAATTTTTAACGGAACTTTTATTATTGATGGAGAAGAAAAAAAAGATTCGCTTTTCACTCTCATCAAAAAAACATCCAAAATAAATCCTAACAAAATTGTTTCAGCTTATAAAGATAATGTAGCTTTTGTAGTTGGACCAAAGGTGGAGCAATTTGCTCCAAACACTCAGGATAAAGCCGACTATTTTGCAATAAAAGACATAAATACAATTATTTCACTAAAAGCGGAAACTCACAATTTCCCAACAACTGTTGAGCCATTTAATGGAGCTTCGACTGGAACAGGAGGCGAAATCAGAGACAGAATGGCAGGAGGTAAAGGAAGTATGCCTTTAGCAGGAACAGCGGTTTACATGACCTCATATCCCAGAACAAAAAATGATCGAAAATGGGAGCAAAAAACCGAAGCCAGAAAATGGTTATATCAAACACCAGAAGAAATTCTTATTAAAGCATCTAATGGTGCCAGCGATTTTGGCAACAAATTCGGACAACCATTAATCTGCGGAAGTCTTCTAACTTTCGAGCATTTCAAAAATTTGAAAAAATACGGCTATGACAAAGTAATTATGTTAGCCGGTGGAATTGGTTATGCGAAAAAAGAAGACAGCCACAAAGATATTCCTGAGGAGGGTGATGTGATTGTTGTTCTTGGAGGCGACAACTACAGAATTGGAATGGGCGGCGGTGCTGTTTCTTCAGTTGCGACCGGAGAATTTGGCAATAACATTGAGTTAAATGCTGTTCAGCGTGCCAACCCCGAAATGCAAAAAAGAGTTGCAAACACAATCAGAGCATTGTCAGAATCTGATAAGAATACAATAGTTTCGATTCACGATCATGGTGCAGGAGGACACTTAAACAGCCTTTCAGAGCTGGTGGAAGAAACAGGCGGAACAATTGAAATAAATAAATTACCTATTGGTGATCCTACCCTTTCCGACAAGGAAATTATTGGAAATGAATCTCAGGAAAGAATGGGGATTATTATCAAAAAAGAGGATTTTAGTCTGCTAAACAGAATATCGGAACGGGAAAGAGCACCGATTTATTCTGTTGGAAAAATTACCGACGACATGAATTTTAAATTCATCAATAAAGATAATAATTGTCCGATTGACCTGAAGCTCGAATATTTTTTCGGAAAACCTCCAAAAACAATTCTAACTGACAAAACAATAGAAAATGATTTCGACGCAATTACTTATGATGAAAATAAATTGCACGAATATCTGGAAAATGTTCTACAACTCGAAGCAGTTGCTTGCAAAGACTGGCTCACAAATAAAGTTGACAGATCAGTAACAGGAAAAGTTGCCAAACAACAATGTGCAGGAACAGTTCAGCTTCCTGTTAATAATGTTGGCGTGATGGCTCTGGATTATCAGGGTCAAAAAGGAATTGCAACTTCTATTGGTCATGCACCAATTGCAGCACTTGTTGATCCTGCCAAAGGCTCGGTTCTTTCAATTGCCGAGGCTCTCACAAATATTGTGTGGTCACCAATTGAAGATGGTTTAACCGGGATTTCGTTGAGCGCAAACTGGATGTGGCCTGCAAAAAACAAAGGAGAAAATGCACGCCTTTACAAAGCTGTTGAAGCTGTTAGTGATTTTGCCTGCGAGCTTGGAATTAACATTCCGACAGGAAAAGATTCTTTGTCGATGACACAAAAATACAGTAATGACAATATTGTTTATTCACCGGGAACAGTTATTATTTCTGCGGGTGGCGAAGTTAGTGATGTTAAAAAAGTTGTTAGTCCGGTACTTTCCGATGATGAAAACTCACAATTGATTTACATCGATCTTTCAAAAGATAAATATTGCCTTGGCGGAAGTAGTTTTGCTCAGTCTGTTAACAAACTTGGAAACAACACTCCTACTGTTAAAAACACAAAATATTTTATTGAGGTTTTTAATGCAATCCAAAAACTTATTCTCGAAAACAAAATTATTGCAGGACACGACATTTCTGCAGGTGGAATGATAACCGCACTTTTGGAAATGACTTTCACTTCAAATAAAATTGGTTTGGAAATTGACCTTAGCGGTATTCAGGAAAAAGATTTAATCAAACTTCTTTTTAGTGAAAACCCAGGTATTATTATTCAGGTTGATGATATGGATTTTGTTTCAGAAACTTTCAAAAATCTAAATATTGATTATCACCTTATCGGGAAACCTACTTCAAAAAGAACATTAAAAATAAAACAATTAGATAAAGAATTTAATTTTGATATTGATAAACATCGTGATATTTGGTTCAGCACTTCTTATTTATTAGACAAAAAACAATGTGGCGAAAAACTGGCTTTGGAGAGATTTAAAAACTATAAAAAACAGGAAATAAAATTTAATTTCAATCCTAATTTTTCGGGTTTGGCAAAACAATACGGTATTGATTTAAAACGCCGCGAAGAAACAGGAATAAAGGCTGCAATAATCCGCGAAAAAGGTGTTAATGGCGATCGTGAGATGGCTTATTCAATGTATCGTGCCGGGTTTGATGTTAAAGACGTTCACATGACCGACCTTATTTCGGGAAGAGAAAACCTTGAAGATGTAAACTTAATCGTCTTTGTCGGAGGATTTTCAAATTCAGATGTTCTTGGTTCTTCAAAAGGATGGGCAGGAGCTTTTCTTTATAACGAAAAAGCAAAAACTGCACTGGATAATTTCTACGCAAGAAACAACACAATGAGTCTCGGAATTTGTAATGGCTGTCAGTTAATGATGGAACTTGGTCTTGTTTATCCCGATCATAATGAAAAACCAAAAATGCTTCACAACGAATCTCATAAATTTGAATCGGGATTTATTAATGTGGATATTCCTGAAAATAATTCAATAATGTTAAGTTCATTATCAGGCAGCCGACTTGGAATTTGGGTAGCACATGGCGAAGGAAAATTCAGTTTACCTTACAAAGAAGATAAATACGAAATTGCTGCAAAATACTCCTATTCCGAATATCCGGGAAATCCAAACGGATCGAATCATGCAATAGCTGCAATGTATTCGGAAAACGGAAGACATCTTGCAATGATGCCTCACATTGAAAGATCAATTTTCCCATGGCAATGGGCTCACTATCCAACAGACAGAAAAAATGATGAGATCACTCCGTGGATTGAGGCATTTGTTAATGCAAGAGTTTGGATTGATATTAGTTGTATTAATGATAAATAAACCGGATTTATTAATCTATTCTTTCATTTATTTTATTTTCGTATCTTTGAATCTATTATTATAACTAGGAATACAATGACTGATAAAGTAAAATATTGGCTTGATTTGTCTGACTATGATATAGAAACTGCTATTGCAATGCAAAAAAGCAAACGTTATCTATATGTTGGTTTCATGTGTCATCAAACTATTGAAAAAATTTTCAAAGCATATTTTACACATTTGAAAAATGAAATCGCTCCATTTTCACATAGTTTATCTTATCTTGCAAATAAAAGGTGGTTTTTATTCAGAGTTTAGTGAAGACCAAAAAGATTTTATTGACCAAATAGAACCATTAAATATTGAGGCAAGATATCCATCATATAAAGAAAGATTACTAAAAAGTTTGAGTAAAGAAAAATGTCAGGAAATTATCTTTAACACTAAAAAATTGCAAGAATGGATAAAAGTGAAGTTATAAATAAAATACGTCAATACAGATTTTTACTCAAAGACCATTTTGACATTGAAAAAGTATATTTATTTGGTTCTTATGCAAGGGAGACAAATAGAGAAGATAGTGATATTGATGTTGCAATTATTGTAAAAAAAATAAAAGGAGATTATTTTTCAACAACACCATTATTATGGAAATTAAGACGTCAAATTGATGATAGAATAGAACCAGTTCTTATTGAAAAAGATAATGATGACAGTGGATTTTTAGAAGAAATACAAAAAAACGGAATAGAAATAGGAGAAGCTTGAAGTGCTTCATAAAATGTTGTTTACAACAACAAAAACAAAAAAGATGTAATTTTAAAAAAGGAGAGATTTGAATTATCAAATCTCTCCTTTTTTTATTCCGGATATTTTCCGGTTTTCTGGAAACCTACTTTTCCGGCATCAATAATACCTCAACATATTTATCCAAATCAATATATTTCTTAGCAGTTTTCTTAACAGATTTAATGCTTACTTTTTCAATGATTTCAGCATAATCATCAAGTTTAACATTCTCACTTCCGTAATAAAAAGCATTTTTAATTTTTGAAAGCCAGAAATTGTTTTCTTTTAATCCTTCTTCTCTTTTCTTTACAAAATATTTTTTTGCTTTATCAAGATTAGTTTGAGAAGGACCTTCTTCAACGATCTTTTCTATTTCTTCGTAAACTAAAGTTTTAAGTCTGTCCGCTTTTTCATTATCACAATCAAATTTTATTCTAAGGCTATAATTTTCCCAAGGATGTTTTGATGTTGATAGTCTAACACCTACCCCATAAGTTCCACCTTCTTTTTCTCGAATAACTTCAGTAAAACGTAATTCTAAAACATGAGAAATAATACTTGCATTAATTCTTTCAAAATAATTATCATAATCAAATTTACCACTATAATTAATTGAAACTGTTGATTTAGGAACTTCAAGTTTTTTAGTAATAATTCTCTCAACAGTATTTTTTGGGGCTCTTACTCCATTATCAATAAAAGTTTCATCCTTTTTAACAACTGGCAATGAAGCTAAATACGTCTCAACTAAAGGTTTGAAAGTTTTTTCATCAATACTTCCAACAAATACAAAAGTAAAATTATTAGCATCAGCAAAACGTTCTTTGAAAACTTTCTTAATTATCTCAAAATCTACTTTTTTCAAATAATCAAGATTTACCGGCATAACTCTTGGATTATGGTCAGCATTTATTACCGAAACAGAATCGTTGAAAACAGTTCGTGGATCCATGTTCATATTTTGAAAATAAGCTGTTATACGTTCCATAAATGCATTATGAGCATCATTATCGAAACGAGGCTTAGTAAAATATAAATTTGTGAGTTGGAACATAGTTTCCAAATCATTTACAGAAGAACTACTTGTAATACCTTCATCAACACCACCTATGTATGGATTAACTCTTACAACTTTTCCGGTAAGAATTTTCTTCAGATCTATTGAAGAAAAATCACCAAGTCCATACTGTCCAATCATAGAAGAAGCAAATCCGGCAGAAGGTATGTCTTCAATATTGTATAATGATATTCCACCAAAACTAAATGCAGACATAATAATTTCATCATCTTTAAAATCTGTTGTTTTAAAAACAACTTTTACACCATTACTTAATGTCCACTCCGTTGCATCAAATTGTTCATTTTTTGTTTCCATTATTATACTTCCGGCTACAGGAATATTTTCAATTAACGGCTTGTCAGACATTTCATCTTTATAAGCCTCAACTTCTGCTGTTTTAATATTCTCAATTTCCTGGAGAATTTCTTCTTTTGTTGGAAGAGATTCTTTATCTTTCTCAGGACCTGATACTGTTACAACAATATTTTCATCTGTAAAAAATGATTTTGCCAGCATATTAATTTGCTCAACACCCAAAAGAGGAACTATTTGCTTTGAGAGTGTGTAATAAAAATCAAGACTTGGAATTGGTTCTCCGGTAAGGAAATGATTAAAATATTTCCAAACAAATGAATTGTTTTTTCTGTTGTCTTTATCTTTAAATCTTGTTTCAAGATTACTTAAAAATCCTTTCTTAACTCTTTCGAGTTCAGAAACAGTAAATCCATATCTTTTAACTTTTTCTGCTTCAAGTAGTAATGTTTTAAATGCAAGTTTTTCTTTTTCAGGCGTTGCTATAGAAAAGAGTCCAAACATATCTTTTGTTCTGGAAAGAGATCCATAATATCCTTGTCCAACTACAAATGGTGGATTTGGTTTTTGTACAAGTTCCGAAAATCTGTTATTCAACATTGTTATACAAAAATCTTTCATTAAAGAAAAAATAAGATAGGATTGATCTTTTTGTTCAGGTTTTACAGCATCATGTTTATAAAACATTTGAATTGTAATGCTATTTGCTTCCGGATCAGTAACTATGTCAATAAGAGGTTCAACGTTATTCGGAATTTCAATTTCGTATCGTTCTTTTGGATTTTCTTTTTTAGGAATCTTTGAAAAAAGTTCTTTAACTTTTTGTTCCATTTTTTCAACATCAATATCTCCTACAATTATTATCGCTTGAAGATCGGTTCTGTACCATTCTTTATAAAAATTGCGCATTGTATTGTACGAACAATTATCAATTACATCCAATTGACCGATAACATCTCTTTTTGAATATTTTGAATTATTATATGTAACACCAGAAGTTTTCTTCATAATTCTGAAATTTGCATTTCTTCTTGATCTCCATTCTTCATGAATAACACCTCTCTCAGCATCAATTTCTTCATCTTCGAAAGAAGCATAATGCGACCAATCATGCAAAACTAATAATGCAGAATCTATCCAGGTTTCGTTGGTAGTTGGAACATCATTTAAATTATAACATGTAACATCAGTTCCGGTAAATGCATTTACATTATGACCAAACTTAACTCCAATTCTTTCAAGGAAGTTTAGAACTCCTTTTTTAGGAAAGTTTTTTGTGCCATTAAATGCCATATGTTCGCAAAAGTGTGCAAGACCATCCTGATCATCATTTTCGAGAATAGCTCCAACATTATGGACGATATAGAAATCGGCACGTTCTTCTGGTCGAACATTTTTTCGGATATAATACTTTAATCCGTTATCTAATTGTCCAATAACCACATCCTGATCAATTGGTACAGCTGGAATCTGAGGTTGTGTATTAGCATTTGTAAATACAAATACGATCACAATTGTTAGAAAAAATTTTAATAGTTTCATGGTTTATAATTTTGGGGGTTTTAATAAATTATTTATTTATTATTTCTGGAATTTTTTTCAAAGTACGTGAATTATTTCTTCTTTTGCAAGCAAAAAATATGACTTTAATTATTATTATTTGATGATATTGATTTCTTATTTGTAATAAATTATAGAATAATAGATTAATTTTACAGATAATTATTTACTTAATTATTTTACTTAAAACAATACTAAAAACATTATTATCGTTAATAATAATGAAGTTTACTTTTAAAATACATTATAAGAAATTATGCAACCAAATTATCAACATCAAAGTCTGAGAGAAGAAATTGCAAATTCAATCACACATGGAATTGGTCTTTTGTTGAGTATAAGTGGATTAGTATTATTGGTTGTATTTGCATGTCTAAGGGGCGATGTCTGGCATATTGTTAGCTTTAGTATTTTTGGTGTCGGTATGATAATGGTTTATACATCTTCTACATTATTTCATAGTTTCAGAAATGTTAAAATCAAAAGCATTTTAAATATTATTGACCATTCAGCGGTATATTTATTAATTGCTGCAACTTATACTCCCTTTACATTAGTTTCGATACGAGGGCCCTGGGGCTGGAGCATTTTTGGAGTAGTTTGGGCAGCAGCAATAGCAGGAATAATTCTTAAAATCTTTTTCATTGGCAAATACCGAACCTTATCTACTTTACTTTACGTTGCGATAGGATGGGTTTTGCTAATTGCTATCAAACCTCTTTATGCTAGTTTACCTACTCCGGGATTTTGGTTATTGATGGCCGGATGTTTTACTTATTCTATTGGAGTAATATTTTTCTTATGGCGTAAATTACCTTTTGGCCACAGCATTTGGCATTTGTTTGTTTTAGGCGGAACTATCTGTCATTTTTTTGCCATTATTCTTTATGTTTTGTAAAGGATAAGTAAATAGAATAACTATATCTTCGATACAAAATTTAAATAAATTCTAGATTAATTTTTATACCTATAAATACCATTAATAGATTCTTTATATTTTCCTTGTATAAAATCCCTGCATAATTTTAGGGTTGGAGATAATTCCCCTTTTTCTACTGTCCAATTATCTGCAATTAATAAGAATTTCTTTATTTGCTCAACTTTATTAAGTTTAGAATTTATTTTTTCTATTTCTTTATCAATTTTATCAATTATCAATTTATTCTTAATTATAGATGCATTTGTTGTAAAATCAATGTTTTTTATTTTACACCATAATTCAATATGTTCAAAGTTAGGAAGTATTAAAGCAGACGTAAATCTTCTTTTTTCTCCAATCACCATAATTTTTTTAATAAAGGGGGATTCTTTTGCAATATTCTCAATTACTTGAGGGGCAACATATTTACCTCCTGATGTTTTGAACATTTCCTTTTTCCTATCGGTGATTCTCAGGTATTTTCCATCTTCCATACAACCAATATCCCCGGTATGAAACCAACCATCTTTATCAATAACTTCATTTGTTTTTTCGGGAAGATTATAATATCCTTTCATTAATCCGGGACTTTTTACAAGAATCTCTCCATCTTTTGCAATTTTCACTTTAACATCTTTTATTAAAGGCCCGACTGTTCCAAATTTTATCCCGTGTTTATCAAAATTCGAAACCGCAATTACCGGAGATGTTTCTGTTAATCCATAACCAGTCATTACTGGTATACGAGCTGTCCATAAAAGTTTAGAAATTCTTTGTTGTAAAGGTGCTCCACCCGAAACTATCATTATTAGATTGCCTCCCAGAGCCTTTCGCCATTTTCGAAAAACAAGAAAATCAGCAAATCCACGTTTGCAATTATAAACAAAACCATTTCTTTTATTCACCGAAAAATCATTACTCAAAGAAACGGCCCAAAGAAATACTTTTCTTTTAATTCCTGAAAGCTTATCACTTTCTCTTTCTATTTTATCACAAACTTTTTCCAATACTCTTGGTACTGCACAAAAAGTATGTGGTTTTATCTCTTTGATGTTTTTACCGATATTATCAAAATTATCAGAATAATAAATTGCCATACCAAAATATTGATATACATAATTCAACATTCGCTCATAAATATGACAAAGAGGAAGAAAACTAAATGCAAGATAAGAAGCTTTAAAAGGCGAAATTATTGTACACGCCATTATATTACTGATGAGGTTTGAATGAGTTAACATTACTCCTTTGGGGGTACCTGTAGTACCGGAAGTATAAATAATTGTTGCAATTTCCTCAGGTAAAATCGAGGATTTAATAACTTTTAAATCTTTTATATTACTTTCTTTTCCAAGAATTAATACCTCATTCCAATTTTTAACACCAACTAATTTTTCAATTGAATAAATTTCTTTTATCGAAAATATTTCAGAAATTATCGGTTTTATCTTTTGATAAATTTCGTTATTCGAAACAAAAATATATTCCAACTTAACATCATTGAAAATATATTTAAAATTTGATACGCTAATAGTAGGATATATTGGCACTTGTATTGCACCAATCTGCATCAGCCCCATATCAATAAAATTCCATTCGGGGCAATTTATCATGATAGTAGCAACTCTATCACCTTTTTTAACACCAAGCTTTAATAATCCAAGGCTAATTTCATTGGCATAATTAATGTAATCAGAAGAAGAATATGTATTCCAAACATTATGCGATTTAAAACCAAAAGCATTTTTTTTCGAAGCATATTTTCTTTTATATTGATCTAGAAGATCGAATATTCTAGTTATTTCTGACATTATCTAAAAAGCTTGTCAACTCTTTCATTGTATTTTTTAGTGATAAATCCTCGTTTGAGTTTAAGATTTGCTGTTAACTCACCAGTTTCAATAGCCCAAAGATGATCTAACATTTCAAATCTCATTATCTTTTCTGTGTTTCCGAAATATTTATTTTGTGTAGTAATTTCTCTTTGGAAACGCTGTTTAATAATTTTCTCATGTAGCATTTCTGCATCAGTAGAATACTTAATATTTTTTACTTTACACCATGCTCTAAGGTGTTCAAAATCTGGTACTACTAAGGCAGCAGCAAATTTTTGATTTTCGCCAAGAACAACAATATTATCAATAAAAGGTGATTCCTTAAACTTGTTTTCTAGCAACTGCGGACTAATATATTTCCCAAGTGAAGTCTTAAAAATCTCTTTCTTTCTACCTGTAATTCTAAGTTGACCCATTTTTTCAATAACTCCCACATCACCGGTATGAAACCATCCATCTATATCAATAACTTCTTTTGTTAATTCAGGTGCTTTAAAATATCCCAACATAGTGTTTGGACCTCTTGAAAGAATTTCACCATCTTCGGCAATTTTTATTTCTACATCCTTTATAGGAGGACCAACAGTACCAAATTTCCAACCATTTTCATTAAAATCATTAACAGTAATTACAGGTGAGGTTTCTGTTAAGCCATAACCTTCGAGACACGGAATACCGGCAGCAGTAAAAACTCTTCCTAAACGTTCCTGAAGTGCAGCACCACCCGAAACAATTACTTTCATATTTCCACCCAGACCAGCTTGCCATTTGCTAAAAACCAATTTTCTGGCAATGCCTAATTTTAATCCATAAAGCCAACCATTAGCTCCATTCAATTCATATCTTAATCCTAAATTAAGAGACCAGAAAAATAATTGTCTTTTGAGCCCTGTGAGTTTACGACCTTTATCAACTATTCTATCATAAACTTTTTCGAGTAATCGAGGTACTGTAGATAAAATATGAGGTTTTGTTTCTCTGATATTATCAGCAATCTTGCCCATGTTTTCTGCATAATAAATTGAAATACCAAGATACTGGAAACAATAATTAAGCATACGTTCGTAAACGTGACAAAGTGGAAGATAGCTAAGCGCTCTGCCTTCTTCTCCAACCGGAGGAATATGTGCAACAGCTTTTGCATTAGTTAAAATATTATTATGAGAGAGCATTACACCTTTTGGATTTCCTGTTGTTCCAGAAGTATAAATCAAAGTTGCAATATCTTCCTCTTTGATTTCAGCTTTCAACTTTTTGAGTTTTTCAGGTACTGGATTTTTTTCACCAAGCTCAATCAAATCGTTGAGATGTTTTTCGGTAGCAATATTCTTAAAAGTATATATACCCTTTATTGATGGTATATCAGGCAAAATGTGCTCAATTTTGGATAATAATTCTTTCCCAGCTACAAACACATATTTAACCTCTGCATGTTTTAGAATAAATCTATAATCATCTTCACTAATTGTTGGATAAATTGGTGTATGAATAGCACCAATTTGAGAAACCCCCATATCAAGGAAATTCCACTCTGGACGATTATTCGAAATAGTAGCAATTTTATCTCCGGGTTTTACTCCAAGCTTTATTAACCCATAACTAATATTTTTGGCTTTTTCTATATATTCATCTATATCGTGTTTTACCCAAACACCATCTTCTTTACCAACAATTACATCTTCTTTATGCTTGTAGTTTTCTTTATAATGTGGTAGAATATCAAAAATCCTTGTTACTTCTATTTTCATAGTAATTGGTTTTGGTTAAAACTTTAAATCAAATCTTAAAAATTTCGTCAATAAGATGCTGATATTTTTTTTGTACAACATTTCTCTTTAGTTTTAAGGTAGCAGATAAGTCCCCGGTTTCAACAGACCATTCAGTATCAACAAATCTAAATTTTCTAATTTGTTCAGGAGAGCCAAGTTCTTTATTGCACTTTTCAATTTCTCTTTGGTATCTTTTCCTTATCACATACTCCTTAATTATTTCTTCATTGCCTGGATAATCTATCTTTTTAATATTACACCAAGATTTTAGATGTTCAAAATTAGGAACAATCAATGCAGCAGCAAATTTTTGATTTTCACCAACAACCATTGAATTATCAATAAATGGAGATTCTTTTAG
>Ga0075121_1001470_pt1 | contig 14483 bp, 9 predicted proteins | sample AntAceMetag02UKG_FD_69793 | JGI IMG/M metagenome (GOLD analysis project Ga0075121, IMG submission 69793) | Saline lake microbial communities from Ace Lake, Antarctica - Antarctic Ace Lake Metagenome 02UKG | ecosystem: Environmental > Aquatic > Non-marine Saline and Alkaline > Saline | place... | reverse complement strand
CCCGCGACTGAGAGGCTTCGCTCCAGACGTCCGGCGAGTTCTCTGAACACATGCAAACCTCTTTTATCATCCAAAGGCAAAAACGCCCGCTCTTTTGACAACTTATTTTTTACCAGCGTCCCCATGTTTCCCATTCTTGGTGCGACCCCAACGTAAACGTACCATATTTGTTATCTTGCTTTCATATCACCCCTGTAAACTTGTATTATGGCCGATGGCACCGATGAAGAGTATTAGTGAGATTTTTTTTCAGTTTGATTTTCGACTTCGTTTCCGCCGAAATGTTCGCCCGCGCCGGGAAGGTAATAAGGGGTCACACCTATTTATCTTCCTTGCTGTATGGTGTGATGGCATATATTGGATGTCAAATAAAATAGGTGTGCCCCCCTTTTACTACTGGATAACAATAACCAATTTCATCCCGATTTACGCGGATTCCCAAGGTTTCGGGTTTACCCTGGCACGAGGAGCGTTTGGTTCGCCATCCCGGATTTTCTCTAGGTTAAGCCAGATGCAGCGAGTTTTTTGTAATTGTGTAATTGGGGACAGACCACGTTTATTTTATCTATACCCACGTGTTGCAGCAAAACGGCGAGGGCGTTGCAAGTCTCCTTTGGATGATCTGCTGTAGGAATGCCCGGCACAATTATCAGGCCTCTCAGGTCTATTTTTGCAGACAACGCTATTGGGTGTTTTTTTTCGCACGGCCGGAAATGTTTCTCCCCCTGTGCTGATCGGTTGAAAGTGGACTTCCTGAAAACGGCAAGACCCCGGCGCATGCAACCGGCCGAGATAGCTAGAAACCATTGATAACAGATCGCCTTAAAATTGCAAGGGTTTTTGTGACGCGGACACATTTGCGGCTTTTAATGCCCTATTCTTGTCTTATTTCACTTCAAACTTGCGTTTTAGAAAGGAATCGGTAGATATATAGAATAGCACAAAAGGTTCATTGCCGCGCCGGGCTCATTTCTTAACCCTTAAGGGCCTCGGCAAAAAATAAATACACAATCCAGCTTGTCCTTTGGTTCGTCTACTGCGTTACATCCACCGGCACATATCCACTAATATGCACTGGTGGATGCGCCTTGTATACAAACCAAAATACGGCGCAATCTTGCGCATTTATTGTTTGCCGAGGCCCTTACGATGGGAAACCCGATGAATTCAAAACCTTTTCTATCCGACGACGAATCAAAGCAACTCTCCACCGATCAGGTCCTTGAAGCGCTGGGAACAACCGCCGAAGGCCTTTCTTCAAATGAGGCGGCGCGCCGTCTAGCCGAGACCGGGCCCAACGCCCTGGAAGAAGAAAAAGCCAACCCCCTGTTGAAATTCCTTGGCTATTACTGGGGCCCCATTCCCTGGATGATCGAAATCGCGGCGATCCTCTCTCTGGTGACCGGTGATCAAAAGGATTTCTTCATCATCGCGGCCATGCTCATTTTTAACGGTCTCATCGGTTTCTGGCAGGAAAACAAGGCCGCCAATGCCCTGACGGCCCTGAAAGGACAGCTGGCCCTCAAGGCGAGGGTCCTTCGAAACGAAAAATGGCAGGAGGTCGACGCCGCGGATCTGGTTCCGGGCGATGTGATACGGCTGCGCCTGGGTGACATTATTCCCGCCGACTGCAAACTCATGGACGGCGATTATATCAGCATCGATCAGGCGGCCCTCACCGGAGAGTCCCTGCCCGTGAACAAAAAGCCCGGCGACACGGCCTATTCGGGCTCCGTGGCCAAACAGGGAGAGATGGTGGCCGTAGCGACCGCAACGGGCGCCCATACCTTTTTCGGCCGCACCGCCAAACTGGTGGCGGAAGCCGGGGCCAGAAGCCACTTCCAACAGGCGGTTCTGCGCATCGGGAACCTGCTCATCGTCACCGCCCTGGCCCTGGCCATCTACCTGGTTGTCGTGGAGCTCTACCAGCATCAGCCCTTCCTCGAAGTGCTCCGCTTCGTGCTTATCCTGGTGATCGCATCCATCCCGGTGGCGATGCCCGCGGTGCTCTCCATCACCATGGCCCTGGGCGCCCTGGCCCTTTCCAAAAAGAAAGCCATCGTCAGCAAACTGGAGTCCATCGAAGAGATGGCAGGCGTGGATATCCTCTGCACGGACAAAACCGGAACCCTCACCAAGAACGAACTGACACTAGGCGATCCGGTACTGTTTGAGGCCCCCGACAACGCATCACTCATCCTGGCTGGAAGCCTCGCCTCAAAGGAGGAGAACCGGGACGCCATGGACCTGGCGGTGATCAAAGGGATTGAGGACCGAAAATTATTCGATCAGTATCAACAGACGGCTTTTGTCCCCTTTGATCCCATCGGGAAGCGCACCCAGGGAACCGCCGTGGGTCCCGATGGCGCGACGCGGTATTACACCAAAGGGGCGCCCCAAATCATCCAGGCCCTCTGCGGCCTCGCCGAAGAGGATGAAAAACGCGCAACGGAAGAAGTGAACGCACTGGCCGAACGGGGGTTCCGCACCCTGGGGGTGGCCGATTCAAGGAAAGGGAAAACCTGGCGGTTCCTGGGCATCCTGCCCCTTTACGACCCACCGCGGGACGACTCAAGGGTTACCATCGGGCAGGCCTATGAACACGGGTTGGAGGTCAAGATGGTAACCGGGGACAACGTGGCCATCGCCCGGGAAATCTCCGGGCAACTGGGCATGGGCCGTAATATCCGACCGGCTCGGGAGCTGGTGGGAAAAGACGACGATCCCAGTCGTCTAACACCGGCCCAGGCTGACCGGATCGGAAAGACGGACGGTTTTGCGGAAGTCTTCCCTGAACATAAATACGCCATCGTCAAAGCATTGCAGGACCGGGACCATATCGTTGCCATGACCGGCGACGGCGTCAACGATGCGCCGGCCCTGAAGCAGGCGGACGTGGGGATTGCGGTCTCGGGCGCAACCGATGCGGCCAGGGCGGCTGCGGCCCTCATCCTGACGGCGCCGGGGCTTTCGGTGATCATCGAAGCGGTGGAGTCGGCCCGACGGATTTTTGAGCGGATGACGAGCTACACCACCTACCGCATCGCCATGACCATCGACATCATGTTTTTCGTGGTCATCGCCATGACGCTTTTTCAGAACTTCCGGCCCCTGACCCCGGTGATGATCGTCATGCTGGCCCTGCTGGACGATATCCCCATTATGACCATCGCCTATGACAACGCCAAAACCAGCAAAACACCGGTCCGATGGGATATGGGTCGAATTTTAAGCGTCTCCATCATCCTAGGGCTACTGTCGGTCATTCAGTCCAGCGGTCTGCTCTATGTGGGTTGGCAGTTTATCCATGGGGGCGCAGGTGCCCTGCCTTCCTGGTTGCCTCACTTTAATGAGGCTCATCTACAGACCGCCATGTTTCTGCAGTTGGTGGTGGGCGGACATCTGATGCTGCTGGTGGCCCGATCATCCGGATTCTTCCTGAAGCGGCCGCTCCCCTCCGGAATTCTAATGGCGGCCATCCTCGGCACCCAGATCTTTGCGAGTCTGCTGTGCCGGTACGGGTGGCTTGACCTGGTGGAGGGTATCTCCTGGCAACTGATCGGTCTGGTCTGGGTCTATAACCTCATATGGATGCTGGCCCTCGATGTGGTAAAGCTATGCATTTATCAGTTCCTGTCCCACCGGCATCCGGCACAAAGCATGTTTTTGGGGAACATGACACACCCCTTGCTCCCGGGCGGAGAGTAGTGCATTAGGCCATTGAATTATTAATGGATGTCCCTCGTCTCCGCTACGTCTCCGTTTGAAACCCGCCATCGGAATCATGATGCCAAGGCACGACGGGGCATCGAATTCCTAATTCTTTGGAGAGGATACCCCATTCACGGACGCGCGTTCCCTGTAAATATACTCTTTCACGAGATTTCTGAAGGCAATCGGATAGCCGTTAATTCCTTTGACCAGTGTCGGCAACAGGTTTTTTCGGACCAGTTGGCTTAGGTCCATTTGATGCCAATTAAAAAGCCTCCTATATTCTACCGTAAACATATGCACCGACCCGCCATCGGAATCTCCCTTGAAAAGTTCAAAACAAAGATGCGCCAGATATAGAAGAGCAACACTGCTACGAATTTCCTTAGGGATCCTGTCCGGCGGTAAAATCTTCGGATAGGACTGGAATTCAAGACTTCGCACGAGGATATCCGGCATTCCCCATTCTTTAAGCAACAGCGCACCCAGTCGCGCGTGATCCAGGGAGTCAATGAATATGCCTAAAGACGGGTTCTGTTTCTTAAGCAACAAAATAAGACCGCGGCCCAGATCGTGCAGAAGTCCGATGGTCGACATTTCAGAAGGGTTCACGGTTCGGGAAGCCAGGGAAAGTCCAAAAGCAATGTGAGAAATGGCCACGGAATGGGATTGAATCGCAGTGAAGCCCGGGCTGTTCGGCATGGTACACTGTAGCCCTTTTTCAATAATCAACTGATAAACCCTGCTGAACCCGATCAGAACTAAAGCACGGTTAACATCGGAAACCTTTTGATTAAAACCATAATATGCGGAATTTACGGCCTTGAGCACAACCGCCACGGAAGAAGGATCCTGCTTGATCAAATCAGAGGCTTCGTGCAATGAAGTATTTTCCTGGGCCATTCGGATCAGTAATGTGCTCGCAAAAGACGGCAACCTGGGGACTTTTTTAATGATGCCTCGAATCATTGCAGAGTCACTGTAATTAATATCCCGCTGAGATCGATCCGAATAAATCTGCTCAATCAGTATTTTATTTTGATTCTTTAAATCCCATTCACTTGATATAAGTTGACTGATACGTTTATTGGCGAGATCGTTCAACTTCTTTAGAAAGAGCAGTTGGCTTTCCGTATTGAGTGCTTTTAATGCCGCCTCGTTTATAGCCATAACCCTTGACGGCATACTGGCTATGGCGGAGGCTGTCCTGGGGACCTTCTTGGAAAATGCGATTTCTCCAACACAGTCCCCGGAACTGACTTTGGCAATTTCCTCCGGACGGCCTTGATTTTCTTTGACAATCTTCAGCTCGCCTTCCAATATCACATACACTTCATGGCCGATGTCCCCCTCTTTTAACAGGAATTCACCTCTCTTCAATCCTCTGATTTCCGAACAGGCATATAAGGTTTTCAGATCTTTCTGGCTAAGTTCGGAAAAGATGCTTTGCAGGTTTTTTTTGGAAGGCCTTGCCAATTTTTTTTCATCTTTGGACATTCAGTTCCCCTTCTAACAGCGTTAAAAACCCTAGAGGTTCTGCCTAGCCGAAAAAGCCTTGGATGTCAATTGAGGGTGAGCGTTAATAGTGATTTCCCATAACTACCAAAAGTACCTTAAAACTGTTTCTGAGGAAAAATTAGATTCCTAGTAATTGAAATCAGATGGTTTATTTTTTTCAAAACCTGATGTTTTTTTTCTGTGCACCTTGATTTAAATGAGATGAGTAAAGTGGGATGCCCATGATTTTTTGCGTTTCTATCCTTTCTGAAATTGAGTTCTGGAGACACTTTGCTTAACTCAAGTTTCCTAAAAAAAACCGTCAGCTAAGGCTGTTTTGGAAGAGAAATCAAAATAGATAAGGTTTTCTTGTATTTATGTGATTGCCTTAAACTATCAAATAAGAATGTTCCTGCACGTTGATGCGGTTTTCCCAGCATAGTGCATGCACGACGCTGGTGAGCTTACCGTTCGATCGACAGGAATTTCCTCAAACTGGAATGACCCCGAGCAACCAAACGACTGCGAGGCTCGGTGTCAGTTGACAGGTGCTTACCTATTTTCGTAACCTGAGAGCGACGGCGTGCTTCCCGAGCATTGCCGGGAGCCGGATGCCGCCACAACCTAAAGGGGTGCCCATGTCGCTGTTTACGGACGAAACCGAATCCGTCGAGGAGTCACCCGGACACTTCCGGGGAAGGATCTCCGGGAGCTGGTCCGTGAATGGCAATCCCAACGGCGGATACCTCACGGCAATCATGGTCGATGCGGCCCTCCGAAAGAGCGCGAAGAAGTCGACCCCCATCGTCACAGCGAACTTCATTTCCCGCGGGAAGCCGGGACCCGCGGAGATTGTCGTCGAGGAGATCTCCCACTCCCCGCAGTTCCAGCGGTTCCAGATGAGACTTATCCAGGAAGGCCAAGAGAAGGTCCGCACGCTGGCGACCTTCTCGGCGGAGAAGAAGAGCTGCTCCGACGAACGCTACGAAACCGGTCCGGCACCCCTTCCGCCGCGGGATCGATGCGTTTCGCTTCCCGACCTTCCGGCTTACAGCCTCTTCCGACAAGTGGAACTCCTTCTCGACCCCGCATGCGCCGGGTGGCTGGAGAACCGTCTATCGGAGCGATCGGAGAACCGAGGCTGGATGCGACTCCGGAACGACCATCCCTACGACATCGCCTCGATCCTCCTTGTGGCAGACTCCCTCCCCCCGGGGATCCTCGCCTCACGCGGGATGGTCGCCTGGGTTCCCACCATCGAGTTGACGGTGAACATTCGGAACTTGCCCAAGTCCCGGTGGCTCAACTGCTCCCTCAGGACCCGCTTCGTGACCTGCGGGTTGCTTGAAGCGGATGGCGAAGTATGGGACGAGAAGGGGAACCTGGTCGCCATCTCCCGCCAGATCGCCCAAATCCGGACCGGATGACATCCAACCTGCATGTTTCGTGCGCAGCGTCGAGAGGCACGAGCATCGAATCCTGGGATATTGGCTAAGGCATATAAACTGTTCATACCGAGGCGTTCAACGCGGCCATCCGAGACCTTCCGATCAAAACGCGGTACAAACATCACGCCTTCTTCCTAAACAAGCGGCTCACCGGTGCGAATGCCGAACCTCCGGGCAACTTTCAGATGACACAATAAGCTGACTATGATACATCCGAATAAGCTAAAAACAAAACAACCTGAAGCGCTTCTAAGCGCACGATCCAAAAAGCTGACATGGAGGCAAAGACGATGGCGAGTCCACATGAAAAACTGGCTGAATCCCTCAATATTCTTCGGACTCTGCAAGATCGTGGTGCTGTTGCAGTTCGTTCCGGTGATTTGACACGAACCCATCGTGAACGGCTGACTAAGAACGGTTTTCTCCAGCAGGTCATGAAAGGCTGGTATATCCCCGTTCAACCGGATGTATCTGCAGGTGACAGCACTGCGTGGTATACATGCTTCTGGCACTTTTGTGCCGCCTATCTGGATGAACGTTTTGGAACCAACTGGAGCCTTTCTCCCGAACAGTCACTGCTGCTTCATGTGGGCAACTTGACCATTCCACGCCAATTGCTTGTGCGCGCGCCGAAAGCCCATAACAAGATTACGGCATGGCCGCACGGTACATCCCTTTTCGATATGCGTGCGGCCCTGCCGCATAGCGATCAGGTTGCGGAGACGGATAGCCTTCGTCTATTCTCCTTACCTGCCGCTCTCGTCAGCTGCGGGCCTGGTTTTTTCCTTCAGAATCCCATGGACGCTCGTGCGGCACTATCCATGGTGCGCGATCCTTCCGATTTGCTTGTATTACTCCTGGAAGGCGGGAAAACCACGGTAGCCGGTCGTCTGGCGGGTGCGTTCCGAAATATGGGGCAGGACTCCTTTGCCGAAGAAATCATCAAAACAATGCAGGCCGCCGGCTTTGACATTCGTGAAAAAGATCCATTTCGGGAGTCTGTAAACCTGATACTTCCCGGAAGCCGACAGTCGCCTTACGTGAACCGTATTCGTTTGATGTGGCAACAAATGCGGGAGCCTATTCTGAAACAATTCCCGGCAGCTCCCGGCCCACCTTCCGATATTGCCGCCTACCTCAAGGCAACGGATGACATTTATATTACGGATGCCTATCACTCACTGTCCATTGAAGGATATCGGGTCAGTCCCGAGTTGATTGAACGGGTCCGGAGCGGCGGGTGGCACCCGGATGAAAACAAAGATAATCGGGAGCACCACAACGCTTTGGCCGCTCGCGGGTACTGGCTGGCATATCAGAGGGTCCGGGAAAGTGTACGCGAGGTTCTCGAGGGGAAAAATCCCGGGACGGTCGTGGATAACGATCATCGTAATTGGTACAGAGAGATGTTTGGGCCGAGTGTAACAGCCGGTCTCTTAAGAACAACCGACCTCGCCGGTTACCGAAACGGCCAGGTGTATATCCTCCGCTCGATGCATGTACCGCCGCGTTGTGAGGCGGTGCGGGACTGCATGCCCGCATTCTTTGATTTGCTGCGGGAAGAACCGGAACCATCAGTGCGTGTGGTACTGGGACACTTTCTGTTTGTTTATATCCATCCTTACATGGATGGCAACGGACGTATCGGAAGATTTTTGATGAATGTGATGTTTGCCGCCGGCGGATATCCCTGGGTCGTTATTTCAGCCGAGAAGCGGAACGACTATATGGATGCTTTGGAAAAGGGAAGCGTGAAACAGGATATTGCCCCTTTTGCTGACTTTCTCGCGCGCCATATTTCTGAACAATGACAGGTCGGGTCTTATCGGTGGTCCACAAAAACCGGATCTCTTCAGTTCCCAGACCAGGGTCAGGGCCAGATCGCTCCCCATGGGCCCAGGTGGATCTTTGTCCCATCGAAGCACGATCAGGACATCCTCCCGCACGGATGGATTCCTGTATATTACCCACCAAAAGCAAAAAACCCGGCTCTTCTGACAACATAATTTTTTACCAGCGTTTCCTTGCCCCGTATATATTTATAATCGGAAGTCCCCTATTATAATCACCGACCACCCGGGAGGTCATGGCGGCAAAAGATATTGTTCCCCTATTGAAAAAACTGGACGTTCAGATGATCGATTTTGATGATTTAACTCCGGAAGATTGATTGATGCGGTCGGTGTCGGCATTTTAAAATTTTTGGGCAGCAATCAACAGATCATGAACCGCAGGATTTTTGACCAGGAGCAGATCGCCAGAGCTGTTGAAATCGGTTTAGGGGTATCATCCCCTGATCAAATCGAATTAATCCCGGCCGATGACGAAAGCATTGAATATGGAAATCGGATCGCCGCCATATTAAGTGAGGGATAGAAAGGAATCGATGATCATGAAAATAGAAGCCAACGGCATTCAAATGAACCCGGTTTTATCGGCTGCAGTGAAGCCATCCCGGGCCTTGATTATCTTCATCGCCTTTCCGAAATCAAACTGCCCACATTAATAATGGTCGGTGAAGATGATCCCGGAACACCGGTGGCCGCATCAAAGGCCATTCATGCCCGTTTGCCCGACGCCAGGCTGGAAATACTCCCCTGCGCCGCACATCTTTCCAATGTGGAACAGGCGGAGGCATTTAATTCCAGGCTGTTGCGTTTTCTAAAAAAGCGGTAGGGAACGGTTACTCGGACCAATGTCGGAGCAACACCATGGTAAAGCATAGAATCCTTTTTGCCGGGCACCATGGCTGATGGAATAGACATCCCGATCAATGATGAATAAACTCTGGGCCGGATCGCGCCGTACCGGTTCCCGTCAAATCACTCCGACCGACCACGCCCGAGCTTCAGCTGCATTTGGCGCAACGGCTATTACGTGTCTAATCGCCATTCCTCTCTCAGGTATCATCGGCGTATTCCAATTTAGGAGCGCTTTTAAGATATGACCCTTTTCCGTCCAATGATTCCCAAAAATAATCAGCCTGCTCCTGAAATTTTTTCTGTGAAATTTCCATGTCTGACACCGTTTTCATAAACACCACATCGATTTTCCCCTCTCTTACAACCTGCTCTCCAGCATTGAAACAGGCTCGTTCGACTCTCATACGTCTTTCGCCATATACAGGTTGCGCAATGAGTTCGGCGCCCGGCATATAGAATTCGCCCATAAGAGATGCCCGTTCAGAGTGACTGTTAAGACATCGGAACATTCCTTTTAACCCGTCAAAATTGTGATCCACTTCGGGGAATCCGGCAGCACTGAACACGACAAAGCCCTGCTGTCGATCTTCAGGATAGCGATACGGGTGTCTTGTTTCCCCGTTCTCAATTACCATATAAGGTTTGATATTCGGCAAACTACGATCCAGGAAATTTTTCATGGTGCCGGTCACGCTGAAAATATAGAGGGGTGACGCAAAAACAACCAGATCCGCTTTTCTGGATTTCAGCCGCAGGTCAGCCATGTCGTCTTTAAAAATGCATTCTCCGGGTGTTTTGGTCCAGCAGGTAAAACAACCCGTGCAGGGATTGATTTTCATATCTTTCAGCTTGATATACTCAATTTCGGCGCCGGCCGATTTTGCACCCTCGCAAAAATACTTCACCATAAAGGTGGTCTTGCTGAATTTCGTGTTTCGCGGACCTCCATCGAAAACAACAATTTTTTTGATTCGCTCCGGCTCAAATGTTTTGTACTCAAAGTCGATCTCTTTCGGTTTTTGTTTTACATCCTCTTCCGGTTCACTTGACGGTCCGAACAGTTCACCAAATTTCAACAAAACCGTCATATCGCCCTCAACAGCATATTGCTTATTCACATATGCCTGTTCGCCCGAAATCTCGTTGTTCGAAATGGCGAGCCAGAGTTTCGAATCGGCCCTGATCGTTGTTTTTGGTTCCGGATGCGTACCTTCGGTATAGGTGCATTCAAGATTTTTGATGATCAAGTATCCATCGGTAGGTTCCTCACCTGTCATGTGGAATTGTATAATCGTATCCAACCCCTCAGCGACTCCTTTATTTAGTCCAAAAGGCATTGCCTCGAATAAATCTTTTATTGATTTGAAATGCAGTTGTTCTCCTTGAGTCGTTTGCATTAAAACCGCGGGCAATTTCCTGGTTATCGGTATTCCCACCGCAAGCAGCAAAACCATTGGAACAATACTTGAAACAATGACCTGTATCCCCCCGTCGTCGGAGTATTTAATGGTGGATAAAATAATGCAGCTGCCAAACAAAGCCGCCCAGATATAATTGATGATGATGTTTATTTTCCTGAATTGATCTGTTTTGGTAATGGCTTCAGGATAATTCTTTTTTGAAAATTCATAGGTGAAAGGGTCCAGTTTGAACAAAGGGGGGAATAATGCCACGGAAAATAAGCCCACATACAGAGCTGTTATGACGTTTTCCAGATATACCTGCCCCAATGAGGGCGCCAAAAACACGGAAAATGCCCCCAGTATCACAATCCCCGAAATCCCGTAATTAAAATAGCTTTTTACTTTTGCTGCAATCGCTATTATCAAATTCAGAAGTACAATACCGCTTATGATGAAGACATAGGGTTTAAGACTCTCCAGGCGGTATCTCCCTGCAATCGCCAGGGAGTTAATCGCAATTATCCCGGCAAACGGTAAATACTTTATGATGAATTTCATGGTTCCCCCCAACTATGGTATTTCTGATTGCGGGTTTGCTGCCGGCGTTATTGTTAAATCGCTAATACCCCATTTTGATTTCAACCGTCTTGTTGCCATCTGATTTGAATGAGGCATCTTCGAAGTCGGGCGGCCCAAACGTACCCGATACATTATTTGAAAACGCATAACCCTCCTTGGGAATTCCAAGGATATTCTTATCAAGCTTGCCGTTTGAATCGGCGTCGTGGAAAACCGCTATTGCATAGGTTCCGGCGGGAACGTCCTGGAACGTGGCAACAGCTTTTTCACCCCTCACTTTCATCATTCTGCCGTTGTAAGACTTTTCCGTTTCAGGAAAGTTCTCCGCACTCGTGTACAATCCAACAAAAATTTTCCCTTCCCTACCCTGAATCTCCGAGATTATAACGGTGAGCGTTCCAGTTTGAGCGTATGCGATTGAAACAAAAAATGTGAAACCGATAACCATGAGCGACAATCTAAATCTTTTCATTTTGGGCCTCCTGACCCGGATAAACCGGAATCGAAAATTGAAAAGTAAATCGCTGCAACATCGGCCGGCGCACGATATCGCGAGATATCAGAAAACGCCTCTTTATCTCCTATTTCAGAATGATCCTCTCTTGAACTCAAAAAGACCGTTTATCAGTATAGGCAAAGCGGAGCCTTCGCGCTGAATCAAAATTCATCTTCAAAATCACGGGCGGATGTAAAGAACATGCCTGAAACGAACAGCTCCTGAAAACGGGTTGAGGCGGCGAGCTCGCGATATTTCAATGTTGCGGAAATCCGTTCAGCCTCTTTTCTTTTGTTCTTATCCAGCAGGGCCAGACAGGAACCATGGCCGGCCGCATTGCCGACGCCTAAAACTTTCGCTGTGAGGCACCCGGGGAAAAGGTCAATGGTACACGCATCCTTCGGATCAATAAAGTTTCCTCCTGCGCCTGCCAGCAGGATTCGCTCTACCGCTTCACCTTCGAATTCCTCCATCAAGAGTGTTGCCCCTGCATGAACAGCCGATTTGGCCATCTGGAGTTCCGCCACGTCCTTCTGCGTGATGACAATATCCTGATTTACAGCCGTCTCAGATGCCCAGGCCAGAACAAATTCGCGACCATCTTCTCCATCACGCAAACGAGGGTTTTGAAGCGCTTCATCAAAATTCCCCCTGCCCAGGATAATGCCTGCCCTGATCATCTCGGCAACAGCCGAAATGATGCCGGAACCGCATAACCCAATGGGCTTTTCACGGTGAATGGTTTCCCATGTGACCGCATGGGTTTTCGAATCAATTTTCAGCCTTTCGATGGCACCGTTTGATGCCCTCATGCCCCATCGGATGTGCCCGCCTTCAAAAGCGGGCCCGGCAGCCGTGGAACAGCAGAGCATCCGATTTTTATTGCCGAAAACAATTTCACCGTTGGTCCCCAGATCAATCAGGAGGGTCGGGATTTTGCTTCCGTGGAGGCCGGTGGCCAGAAGACATGCAATGGTATCACTCCCCACGAATCCGGCCTTGAGCGGCAGGAGATGGACATAGGCTGAAGCGCCGATCTTTAAGCCCAGATCCCGCGCTTTATGATCTTGGCCCTCTTGAAGGACAGGTGCATAAGGGGCCATGGATAGATAATGGGGATCAAGGCCCATAAACAGATGATGCATGGCCGTGTTCCCCACGATGACGGCTTCCACAATCCGGTCCGGACTAATTTTGGCCTCTGCGGCTGCCGAAGCAACCAATTCATTGAGGCACAAAATGATACTGGAGCGGAGTTTTTCAAGACCTCCAGGGTTTTCCACACAAAAGGATATCCGGGTAATGACATCATCCCCAAAGACGATCTGGGGATTCATGGATGCTTTCACTGAGCGCTTTTCCCCGGTCATCAAATCCGAGAGAAAACAAACCACGGTGGTGGTGCCCAGATCAAAGGCCACGCCGAATAGCCCCTCCCCTCTTCCCGGGTAAAGATCAATGACTTCATCTTTGCCCCTTACGGTCACGGCAATCCCTTTTCGGTTTAAATGTAACGCCTGGGGGAGTTTTCTTAACACAAAAGGATCCATTGCGGGTCGCCGAATCCCATGGGTTTCCTGAAGGGCAAGCAGGAGTCTTTCCCGGTCGGCGATCACAGGGTCCAGTACGGGACAAGGGACTTCCACAAAAAGTTGCCTGATGTTGGGGCGGATCAGGGAAGAAACAACGTGTTTTGTATTACCTGTCAGGATAACGGGGTCTGTAATCCGGCTCTCTACCGGAATCGACACGATGGCGCCATGGCGCAGCCGGGTTTCGCACGCCAGGCGGTACCCTTCTTCCACCTTTCCGCCCAGAAGCGCTTTTTCACGGTCTGAAGGCGGGGACAAAGGGCCATCGGTTTTCTTAATAATAACGCCGCACTTGCCGCATTTTTTCTTTCCACCACATGTGGATTGCAGGGGGATTCGGGCATCCTGCGCCAATTGCAGGATGGTTTTCGAACCATCTGTTTGAACGGCTTTTTCAAAGGGTGAAAATATGATTTTCGGCATTAGGTTTCAGGTAATATATGGATTGACATGACCAACTTTGTGACTTAGAATAAGACCATGATAAGCCTAAATATAAATGAAATAAAAACCCATTTCTCAAGCCTCGTTGCAAAAGTCAGCAATGGCGAAACAGTATTAGTCTGTAAACGGAATGTGCCTATTGCTGAAATAAAACCGATTGCGGCACTCCCCAATAAAAAGCGTCCAATTGGTCTGGCCGGCAAAGAATATCCTGATTTTGAAATTGGCGACGCTTTTTTTGACCCTCTCCCGGATGATATTGTTGCTGCTTTTAATGGCGAAGGCTCGTGAAACTTTTACTCGATACCTGCACTTTTCTATGGATGACTAAAGGTAGTAAAGAACTTTCCCCTAAAGCAATTGACACTTTTGCCGACCCGAAAAATGAAGTATATCTAAGCGCTGTTTCCGCCTGGGAAATCAATGTTAAATATCGTTTGGGAAAATTGTCCCTTCCTCTTTCTCCTGATAAATTTATTCCCAAAGAGCGAAAAAGACACTGGGTCACCCGTTTAGATTTATCGGAAAACGATACTTTGCATTTATGTAAACTACCAACTCCCCATAAAGATCCTTTTGACCGTATGCTTGTATGTCAGGCAATTGAACAT
>Ga0075121_1001468_pt1 | contig 14493 bp, 13 predicted proteins | sample AntAceMetag02UKG_FD_69793 | JGI IMG/M metagenome (GOLD analysis project Ga0075121, IMG submission 69793) | Saline lake microbial communities from Ace Lake, Antarctica - Antarctic Ace Lake Metagenome 02UKG | ecosystem: Environmental > Aquatic > Non-marine Saline and Alkaline > Saline | place... | reverse complement strand
TCTCACGGGAACCTACGGATGGATGTTTTTTGAGACCAGCCAGTTCAAGGCCAACTGGATTGTCGGCGGCGGGTCGTCATCGGGAGCGGTTATGGCCGCGATCCTGCTTTGCATCTGGAGCTTTATCGGGGTTGAAAGTGCCTCCGTTGGCGCGGGCGTGGTAAAGAATCCCAGAAGGACCATTCCCCTGTCCACCATGATCGGCACCTGCGTGGCCGGTCTGGTCTACGTGTTGAGCTGCACAGCCATATCGGGCATGTTCCCGGCGGCCGACGTGGCCAAGTCCGGCGCGCCATTTTCATTGGCGGCCGGGCACATGTTCGGGGCCTGGGCGCCGAAACTGGTTTCAGCCGTTGTGGCCTTTGCGTGCCTCTGTTCCCTGGGGTCTTGGATGCTGCTGGTGTCCCAGGCAGGCGCACGAGCCTCCAGGGACGGGACGCTTCCCAATATCTTCGGCAAAACCAACAAAAAAGGCATTCCGGCGAGAGGCATTATCATAACGTCCATCTTTATGACGGTCCTCATGGGAATCCTCATGTTCGTTTCAAAAGGTGGCAATACCCAGGAGATTTTTGGTCACATTGCGAGCATCGCGGTCCTTTTGACCCTGCCGCCTTACCTCTATTCCGCTTTGAACCTCATCAGCCTTCACGGTTTCAGGGACCGGCGGGGCGTCGTGCCCCTTACGGCTTCGGTTCTGGCCTGCGCGTTCTGTTTCGTGGCCTTTTCCGGCGCAACCCGGGCCTACCTGGCCGCGGCGGTGATCGTCATGCTGGGGGTGTTTATCTTCTATGTGGGGAAGGATCGAACGGAGTTTAAACGCAAGATGGCTGAAAGCACAAAGCACCAGCCTGGGGGAGCTGCATAAATGAATGTCAGAACTTTCCGATTGTTTATTTGGGTATCCGTCATGGTGGCGGTGTTTGCGATGCCGGCCCAGGCGGAAGAGGTTTCCGACAGGGCCATGCAGGATGAAATCAGAGCGCTTAAACAGATGGTGCTGGAGCTCCAGAAACGGATACAGCGTCTCGAGTTGGACCGTACGAAAACCGGGGGGACGGAAGCCTCCGCCACAATGACGCCCGCAGCGTCCAAACCTGAGAAAGGTGCAACGGCAAAGGCTCCTGAACCGAGGGAAATCGTTCCGATCCGGTCAGTACCGGCCAAGGCCCAAAAAACAGCCAAACCAACCCCGATACCGGGAGACGGAAAGCCGGAAGAAATCGGAGCCAAACCCCCGGCACCACTCAATCTCGCGGGGCACAAGGTCCGCGTGGGTATCACCGGCGCCATCCAGGCGGATGTGATCCATGATTTCAACGCCGTGGGACTCAAAGCCACCGATGGCCAGGCGCGGGAGTTCATTACCGCCTACATTCCCGTGGGCGGACCCGCCGCCGACATTACCAACCGGACCACTTTCAGCCCCAACCAGAGTTATCTTACCGGATGGGCTGAGACCGACACACCATGGGGGCCGTTTAAGGTTTATGCCAATGTGAATCTCATGGGCTCCACCACGGAACCGGAATTCCAGATCTATAAGGCTTACGGGGAATGGGGCTGGCTCAAGGCAGGCCTCGATTATACCATTTGGATCAACCAGGCTGCCATTCCGAACACCCTGGATTTCGAGGGCCCCAATGCCGCTCCGGAAAACCGCTTTACCCAGGCGAGCCTGAAAATTCCTTTGCGTCCGGGTGTGGAAAAACGCAAACTTTTTTTTACCGTGGGAGTGGAAGACGCTCAGGCGGACATGACCCTGCCCGCGGATGTTACCCCGGTGAACCAGTTTCCGGCGGTCGTTGGAAAGTTTTCTTATGAACCTGATTGGGCTCACATTGAACTGGCTGGGCTCTATCGTCGCCTTAAAGCCGAGGGCATAGCCGAGCGCACAGCAGGGTACGATCAGTCCATTGACGGATGGGGGGTGGCTTTCAGCGGCAGCGTCGACACCTGGGGGAATGACAACTTCATCTGGGGCCTGGAGTATGGGGATGCCCTCGGGGCCTACATACAGGATACATCCGGTCTGGGGCTGGATGCGGCTCCCGTATCCGCCACCAATACAACACTGAGGGCTATTTCGGCTTTCGGCGCCTGGGGTGCCTATCAGCACTGGTGGAGCAAATCCCTTCGGTCATCGGCCACCTACGGTTTTGTGCGTCTGGACAGCGATTTCGACCCGGTCCCCAACCCTGCTGGAACCTACAAACAGACCCAATACGCCTCCATGAACCTGGTCTGGAGCCCCTGGCCCCCCTTTGACGTGGGCCTGGAATACATGTTCGGTCATCGCACCGTAACCAACAGCACGGCGGTGGACGGCAGCACAACGGGGCAGAATCACCGTGTTCAGTTCACCATGCGGTGGAATTTTGATTGGGAGCGGTGATAGGTAGGGTATGGATCCAGTAATCCTCACCGTCGCATTCGTTATGGGATACCTGGCGTACCGGCTGGGCCTGCCGCCCCTGGTGGGGTTTCTGCTAGCTGGTCTGGGGCTCAGTGCCTTCGGTTTGACCGCCAGCCCGCTTCTCAAGACGGGATCGGAGGTGGGCGTCACCCTGCTTCTGTTCACCATCGGGTTGAAGCTGAAAATCAAAGACCTTGCTAAACCCGAGGTGTGGGCCGTTGCTTCGCAACTGGAAGCGGGGCGCTGCGTGAGCGAGGGCGATGTGATGGATCCCGATTTCTGGCGGCGACTGCCGGCTCCCCAAGGTGTTGTAAAACTGGTGGTTCTGGCTTTGTCAAACCTTGACGTCATGCTGTACGCCGCTGGAAAACTCAAGGAAATTGGCTACCGGGGGGATGTGGCCGCTGTGGCACGTTATGATGACGAAGTGGAAGCACTGCGCGCAGCCGGAGTGAACACGGCCTTTAATATATACGGCGAAGCCGGAGCCGGTTTAGCCGCGCATGTGTGTGAATCTCTTGAGACGTTTCAGAGATAGATCCTTACCTGTTTCATAGAAAATCCTCGCCATCTAAATCAGTAAACCCGGTTAATTCTTCATCTGTTGTATACTCAGAAACGAGTTCCCTCGCTTTTTTGTCCATTTGGGTTTTTCGGTGGATTGTTTTCAGTTCCCTGATATAGCGGGCAAGGGCCTCACGTACGATACTGCTCTGATCTGAAAAGCCCCATTGTCTATAATTCTCCAAGAATTGCTTTTGTTCTGAGCTGATGGAAATTTTTTTCTGTGTCAAAGTTGTCATAAGGCTCTCTCCCAGTTCGCATATTGGAGCTAATATAGTGTCCCAATATAAGACCCAAAGTCAAGAAGAACCCATCATTCTCAAATAATCCTTCTGTGTCTCGTATACGCATCTGCAAATCAGCGTTAAGAAAGCGTCATCGCTTTTCCGCGCTGCCTCAAGGGATGTGATATAATCCGATCGAAGTACGGGCGGTATCAACACAATATTATAGCCTTCCTGAAGAAGGATAAGGTTCATAACAAGCCTTGCCACTCTTCCGTTGCCGTCGACAAAAGGATGAATAAACACAAATTCAAGATGCGCTTTTGCCGCGGTCAGTACCGGATGTTCTGAGCCTCTGTTCTTTTCTATGCTTACGATCAGTTCTTTGATCAAATTGGGGACTTCCCGAGGATCGGGGAGCGGATAATGTGAACCCGAAATAAAGACTTTGCTTTTTCGATAGTGGCCGGCATTGTCTGCGTCAATTTTCCTGTAAAAAAGATGATGCAATTTAAGAATATCATCTTCAGTAATTTTTCGGTTTTGTGCACGCCTCATCATTTCCTGAAAAGCTTCAGCGTGGCCGTACGCTTCGAGATGGTCCCTCAGAGGTTTTCCGCCAATGGTGAGGCCGTCTTCAATGACGATTTTTGTTTCGGATTCCGTAAGTGTGTTTCCTTCCATGGCATTACTTGACCAGGTAAGGCCTATCTTATAGTAATTCTTCAGGGAAGTAACGGTTTCATCGGCCAGGGGGCGCATCTCATTGATTCGTTTTTGCTGGCCGTCAATTTTTGATAACAGTTTTTTTATTGCCATATTCCGGCTTCGCTTTGGTTTTTTTTTCTCACACACATCCAAATAGGGTATTCTATCAAAGAAATACCGAGATTTAAAGCGCTTAAATACAAATCAAGGTTGACCCTTTCTTCAGTTGTTGAATTGGAGACATTGGATGAAAGTGGGACTAATTAAGAAGATGCATGGGGCCGGGGTCGGGCCAAGATAACTTATTGTTTTTAAATCCGATACGCCTGAAATGCCCCTTCATTTTGGGGCTGGAAAACACCTGGTTATGGGGCGTTTAACTCGAATATTCAAAGAGTTATCTTGGCCCGACCCCCAACCAGCAAAGAGATTTTACACCTGGTTAACGCCCTTGCTGATGCACCCGAAAATCAACCAAAAAATGATTGACAGAATGTTATCGATCAGGTTATTGTAATACCGATGTTATCGATGGAGGTATAGGTATGCAAATGGTCACAGTGTCACCGAAATATCAAGTCGTTATCCCCAAAAAGATAAGAGTATCGTTACAGCTTCGTCCTGGGCAAAAAATGCAGGTAGTGGAATATGACGGGCGGGTGGAGCTTATCCCGGAAAAGGATATTAAAGAGCTTCGCGGATTTTTGAAAGGCATAAATACTGAATTCAAGCGAGAGGCAGACCGAGTATGAATATCGTCGATTCTTGCGCCTGGCTTGCATACTTCGCGGACGAACCGAATGCGGAACATTTTCAAGCCCCTCTAAAAGATGCTGATTCTCTCGTTGTGCCAACCATAACAACCTATGAAGTCTTTAAGGTTGTATTGCGGGAATCCGGCGAGAATGAAGCACTTCAAGCTGTTGCAGCCATGCAAAAAGGTAACGTCGTGGATTTAACAGTAACTCTGTCAATGGCTGCTTCAAAGCTTAGCCTATTGCATAAGCTCCCGATGGCAGGCAGCATTATCCTTGCTACCTCGCAGGAATTCGGGGCCAGGATTTGGACCCAGGACTCAGATTTCGAGAAAATATCCGGCGTAATGTACTTCCCTAAATAGTGCCCATCCAGAAATGGGGGACCTTCAATATTCAGCGCCAGTTTCCAGTTGGTACCCCGTTCCTTTAAGATTGTCTCTCGTCGATGGGCCGTGAGAACCGCGACAAAATCAGCAGCATTGGCCGGGCGGTAACCCACAATTGCAGAAAGTAGAAGGAGACAAAGATGTTCTATTGCGGAAAAGGTGTCGTAAGAACGATTCGGCCTCTAATGATTTGCCTGGTATTCTTTCTCGGCTTTCTGACATGGAAACCCATGGCTGTGGCACAAGACCGCCCTGTACCCGTCAAAGAAATCACCGTGGCGGTGGGGCAGGACACTGCTCCCTTTTATTTCCGCGACCAGAAAGGGGTAGCCGACGGGTGGCTGGTGGACATCTGGCGGCTTTGGGCTCAAAAGACCGGCATCAAGGTCAAATTCGTCATGGTGCCCTTTGGCGAAACCCTGAAACTCACCAAAGAGGGAAAGGTGGATGTGCAGGGCGGCTGTTTCTTCTCTGAGGTAAGAGCGAAATATCTGGGCTATGTGACCCCTCTCATCAAAGCGGATACCCATTTCTTTTTCCACAAAGACATCTATGGCATAGAGACCCTGAAAGATCTGCTGGGGTTCCGCATCGGCGTCATCAAAGACGATTTCGCCGTGGACTATCTGCGCAACAATCTGCCTGGGGCCGCTCTGGCCGAATATGTCAACAATGGAGATCTGTTCGAGGCCGTTAAAAAAGGGAAAATCCGGGTGTTCGTCATAGACACCCCCGTGGGTCTTTACTTCCTCAAAAAAATGCGGTTGCTTTCAAGCTTTCATTATGATCCGGGCAAGCCCCTTTATTCAAATGCCTTCCAGGCGGCGGTCAAAAAAGGCGACACGGTTTTGCCGCCCGTCATAAAGTCGGGCTTTGCCATGATCTCCCCGGAAGAGAAGACGCAGATCGAACGGCGCTGGATCGGTTCAAAACAGATCAAGACCAAAGGGGTATTAAGCATTGCCTGTGATCGCTACTACCCGCCCTTTACCATGCTGACCCCTTCGGGCCAGGCCGCGGGAATCCTGATCGATCTCTGGCGTTTATGGTCCTCAAAGAACTTCCGGAAAGTGGAGTTTGTTTTCGGTGACTGGAAGGATTCACTCCAGATGGTTGAAGATGGGAGGGCCGATTTTCACTCGGGCCTGTACAAAACCCCGGAGCGCGAAGCATCTCTTTCCTTCTCAGTCCCTGTTTTTGAGGTTCAGGACAGTCTGGCCTTTAAAACAAGCTGCAAGCCCATGATGCTTGCGGAACTCTCCGGCTATCGCGTCGGTGTCATCGCCGGGTCGGGAGAAGAAACAGAGCTTCGCGAACAGTATCCGGAAATTATTCGCGTTCCTTACAAAGGATACCGAGAACTCGTCACTGGTCTGCAGGATGGTGATGTTATGGCGGTATATGACGTTGGGGTGACATTACAGTATGTTATTGAAGATTTGGGGTTGCAGGGCGCGATTCGGGTTGACAGGCAAGCCATCCCTGCACGGAACCTTTTTGCCGGTGTTTCAAAGAAAGATGCGTTCCGCTTAAAATCCGTCAATAGTGCTCTTAACAAAATAACGGAAAAGGAAATACGGGAAATCGAGGCCCGCTGGGTTACCAACCCGGATTTGCACCAGTATTCCGGAAAAGTCCGGCCCATGGTGCTGACCTTCGAGGAAAAGGAGTGGCTCAAGGAACATCCCCGTATCCGCCTGGGCGTCGATTCCAATTGGATGCCTTTTGAGGCGGTCAGTTCCGGAGGAGAGTACGAAGGGCTCTCCTCCAGCTACGTGGCCCTTATGAGCAAGAAGCTGGGTGTGGAGATGACACCGATAAAGGGTTTGAGTTGGCAAGATGCCATCAAAGCTGTAAAGGCCGGGGATCTGGATGTTCTACCTTGTGTGGTCAAGACGCTTGAGCGCATGGAATTTCTTAATTTCACCCGCCCTTATCTGGAATTTGAAACCATTGCCGTCACCCGAGAGGACGCCCCGTTCGTCGCCGATCTGAAAGGTTTGAAAGACGCCAAAGTGGCTGTGGTCGAAGGGTATTTTGTGCATGACAAGCTGAAACGGGATTTTCCCAAAATGGAATTGGTTCTGGTCGGTAATATTGATGAAGGCCTGGAGGCGGTAGCCAAAGGAGAAGCCGCCGCTTATGTGGACAATTCTGTCTCTATCCTTTATGCCATGCGCAAATTGGGTTTTAAAGACTTAAAGGTGGCGGTCACCACCCGCTATGATTCCAACCTCCGTTTCGGTGTGCGCAAAGATTGGCCGCAACTGGCCACTATCCTGGAAAAAGCCCTTCAATCTATTCCTGAAATAGAGCGTGAGAAAATTACCAATCGATGGATCAATGTGATTTTCCCGGAACGCACCGACTGGGCTTTTCTTATCAAAGTCGGCATCGCTGCTGTGACGGTTATCGGACTGATCCTGATGGTCATCCTGCTCTGGAACCGGCGGCTGTCCCGGGAGGTGGGCGAACGGAAACGGGCGGAGGAGCGCTTTCAGGCCATTGCCGCCACCACACCGGGGGCCATCATTCAGGTCCGGTTTGACGCCGAAGGCCGGCCCGAATACCTTTACCTGAGCGCGAAGGCCGAAGCGTTTTTCGGGTTGCCGCCGGAACAGGTCATTCAGGAAAAAAAGCGCCTGATCTGGCACCCGGAGGATCGGGAAAGAATCCGTGAGGAGGTTCGTGTTGCCTCCTCAGTCGGAGGAGATCTGAACATTGTGGCCCGCATACAACCCTCCGAGGGCGAGATCAAATGGATCCGTTTCAATGCTTCCCCCAACCGCTCGGTCGAAGGGGAGCTCATCTATAGCGGATTGATTCTCGACATTACGGAGCGCAAACAGGCGGAACAGGAATACATCAAAAGCGAGCGGAAAATCAAGGCCATGAGCCAGGCGGCGGAAGACGCAATGGTGATGGTCGACGGAGAGGGGAAGGTATTGTTCTGGAATCCCGCGGCAGAGAGGCTTTTCGGCTTCAGCGAGACCGAGGCCATGGGTATGGATTTCCACCAGATGGCCACCCCCGGTGTGTATCATGACAAAATCTATAAGGGTCTGAAACATTTTGCCAAGACCGGAGAAGGCGGTGTTTTGGGAACCACCACCGAAATAACCGCTCGCAACCGAAAGGGTGATGAGTTCCCGGTGGAGGTAACCATCTCCTCTTTCCAGGTGGATGACGAATGGTTTGCTGTGGGGACAGTGCGGGACATCAGCGAAAGAAAGGAGGCGGAACATGCACTGAAAACCAGCGAAAAGCGGCTCACTACGATACTGGAAACGGCCAACGACGGGTTCTTCGCGGTAGACAATAACCAGGAAATAATTGAAGCGAACCCCGCAATGTGCAAAATTCTGGGCAGAGGACCGGAAGACGTTACAGGAAAAACCGCCCTTGATTTTGTTGACGAAGAAAACAAAAAGATTTTGCTAAAGCAGATCGAGCTCCGAAACCGCGGGTCTGCCGGTTCTTATGAGATTGCCCTTTCCCGTCCGGATGGCAGCCACATATTCTGTCTTTTTAATGTTAGCCCGTATTTGGATGAAAACAATGAAAAAATCGGTGCCTTTGCCATGGTGACCGATATCACCGAGCGCAAGCAGGCGGAGGAGGAACTGAAAGAAAGGCTTGAAGAACTGGAACAGTTTAGCCGGCTGGTGGTGGGCCGAGAGGAAACGATGATTGGTCTTAAGGAAGAAATCAACGGCCTTCTGGAACAGCTGGGCCAAGAGGAAAAATACGAGATTGTTCAATAACGGTATGTTCAACATTAAATAAAGGGGAGGTAATCGATGAGCAAAAAGAATGACGTACAAAGTATAGTGATGAGCAACGATTTGGCAATCAGAATTCTGGAGCAGATTCCGACGCCGGTGATGGCAGTGGATGTTGATCTGAATCTCATTTTCATGAATGGGGCTGGTTTAGAGCTTGCTGGAAAAAGTTGGGGGGAAATCAAAGACCTTCATTGTTATGAGCTTTTCGATTCACTCCACTGCCAGACACCGGAATGCCGGATGAAACAGGTCATAGAAGGCGCCGAAACTTGCACCGTTCGCAATGAGGTAAAGGTCCATGGGAAGCCGGTTCCCATTGAATATACCGCTGCGGTGTTAAAGGATGAAGAGGGGAATATCATCGGCGGACTGGAATACATCCTTGATATCACCGACAGGGTTCGGCAGGAACAGAAGATGCAGGAGCAGAGCCGCACCATTATGGAAATTTCGACCCCGGCCATTGAGCTCTGGGACAGGGTCGTGGTACTTCCCGTGGTTGGCGTGGTTGATTCCTTGCGGGCCCAACAGATGATGCACACCATGTTGAATAAGATAACGGAAACCCGGGCCAAGGTGATTGTCCTTGATATCGCGGGTGTTGCCACCGTTGATACGGCCGTTGCCAATCATCTGATCAAGATCGCCAAAGCCACAAAACTGATGGGATGCCGGTGTATTATTTCCGGCATATCGCCCGCCGTTGCCGAGACGCTTGTCCAACTGGGCATTGAGCTGGGAGATGTGACCACCAATTCCACGCTTCAGGATTCCCTGGCCGGCGCATTCGCCATGCTGGATCTGGAGGTGGTGCCGAAAATTGAAGGGGCTTGATTTTTTCGGGTTACCGGGTAGGGAGACAATGAAAATGGAAGATGTTAGGGCTTTTTCCACGCTTGGCATGCATATGGTCGAAGATTTTCTGGTGGTTCCCATAAATGTTGAGCTTGATGATGATTATATGGTTCGGCTTCGGAAAGAGATTCTGGAAAAAATAAAGGCCACCGGGGCAAAAGGCGTGCTTATTGACGTCTCCGTCGTAAAAATTCTTGACGCGTTCAGTTTTTCCATTCTTGCCGATACCGTAAGAATGATATCCATGATGGGCGCCAAAGCGGTTCTGGTGGGATTTCAGGCAGGCGTCGCGTCGGCCCTGGTGGATCTGGGAGTCGATATTGGGGATATCCGGACCGTTGTAACAATGGATGACGGGTATGACCTGATGCGAAGCCGGGCGCATTGTTAAAAACGCGAAGCAGGGACAGCCGTAATGGATTTCAATGATGTCCGGGAGATACATAAATTTGACGGAGAATAGAGTTGACGAAGAAACGCACATCGATCTGGTGGAGTTGTCGGACCATGCACAGGTGGTTTACGCCGTAAGACGGTTGACCGCTCAAATGGGATTTGATGAAAACCAGCAGTTCCTGATCGCCACAGCCGCATCCGAGGCTTCCACGAACATTATTCGATATGCGGGCAGGGGAAAGGTTACGCTCAGGACTGTTCGGAAAGAGGGCCGTGAGGGCATCGAAATCGTGGCCCGGGATGAGGGCCCCGGTATTGAGAGTATCGAAGAAGCCATGACAGAAGGGTTCAGTAATGGAAAAGGGCTCGGCCTCGGACTGTCAAGTATCAGGAGGATTATGGACGAGTTTGACATTCAATCGAAACCCGGGGGCGGTACACGAATTGTTACCCGAAAATGGAGATGAGATGCAATGCCTGAGATTGACACCCATCTGTTGAAGCGCTCGATGACCGGTCCGGAGAATGAATGCGGCGATACCGGTGTCGTCAGGGTGTATGACGATACCTGTTTTTTCGCCCTGGTTGATGTGCTGGGCCATGGCAAGAAGGCCCATGAGGTTGCGGTGGTTGCGGAACGTTATCTACTGGAAAACTATTCCCGGGACCTGGTGGATATGATGAATGGATTGCATTCGCACTTGAAGGGAACCCGAGGGGCTGTGGCGTTGCTTGGCCGCCTGAATCTGCTGGATGGTGGGATTCGTTATGTGGGCATTGGCAACATAACCGCGCGATTGTACGGTATGGCGCCCCTCTCCTTTGTCTCCCGGGACGGCGTTATCGGGTATAATATTTCGGCGCCGAAAGAACAGATGGCAGAAATGCATGCCGGGGATATCCTGATATTATCCTCGGACGGGGTAAAAGAGAAGTTTGATTTGGCCTTCTACCCGGACCTTCTCAAGGGTTCCGCGCGGAAAATTGCAGCAGACCTGGTGGACCAGTTGGGAAAAGACAATGATGATGCTTCGTGCATTGTATTGAGGTATGGAAAATGATTGAATTAGGCAGTCTTTCAGTAAAAACTTTTGAGGCTTTCAGGGAAGCCAGACGAAAAATCCTTAATCTGGCTGAAGCGCTGGGTTCCGATGCTGTCTACTCCACAAGACTGGTCGCGGCTTTTTCCGAACTCATCAGAAGCGGCTCCATTGGAACTTTTGATGTGGATGTTGCGGTCGGCCTTGAAAGCCGTAATGGGCAAATGGGCCTGACCTTTCTGCTCTCATATGGTGGAAAGGCGCCATCCATATCGAGTGAGGCGGGTTTTTTCGACATTTTTGAAATAGACGGTTCAGATGGCAGGTCAACAACGGTTTCGGCATTCAAGTATTTGTCGGATCCCGATTTCAGTCCGCCGGATCATTTCATCAAAACCCAGCGGCAAATTTTGTCCAAAGCTTCCAGGGAGCAATTACTGAGCGATTTAGAGCTGAAAAATGAAGGCTTAAAAAAATCAGCCGAAGAGACCCGGGCTGCCAGGGATTCTGCTGAACAAGCCTCTGAAGCTCTCAAGGATCAGCTTAAAGAAGTGGCGGGGGCCAGGCGGGCCATGCTGAACATGATGCAGGACCTGGACGTGGAAAAGCAAAAGGCAGAAGACGCCACGCGGGCCAAGAGTGATTTCCTGGCAAACATGAGCCATGAGATCCGGACTCCCATGAACGCCATCATGGGCATGAGCCACCTGGCACTCAAGACCGAGTTGACCCCGAAACAAAACGACTACCTGGTAAAGATCTATTCCAGCGCCCAGTCCCTTTTAGGTATCATCAACGATATCCTGGATTTCAGCAAGATCGAAGCCGGTAAAATGGATATGGAGGTGATTGATTTCAGTCTGGACCAGACCCTGGACAGTGTGTCTACTCTGGTGAGCGTCAAGTCCCAGGAAAAGGGGCTGGAGCTTTTGATGAAAGTGGCTCCGAATTTGCCCAACGATCTAAGGGGAGATCCCCTGCGCCTGAGCCAGGTGCTGGTGAATCTGTCCAATAATGCCGTGAAGTTTACGGAAACAGGCGAGATTGTCATTTCAGCCGCCTTGATGGAGACGATGGATGATCAGGTGCCCACAGATCATGTAAAGGTGCGGTTCGGGGTGCTGGATACGGGCATCGGGCTCACAGAGGAACAGCGGGGCAAACTCTTTCAGGCCTTCAGCCAGGCCGATGCCTCCACCACCCGGAAATACGGCGGAACCGGTCTCGGGCTCACCATCAGCAAACGGCTGGTGGAGATGATGGGCGGAGAAATCTGGGTGGAGAGCGAACCCGGAGTAGGCAGCGAATTTATTTTTACGGCGGTTTTAGGTGTGGGCGAGACTCAAAAAGAGAGAACCTTGCAACCCGACCCCGACCTCAAAGGGATGAAGGTGCTGGTGGTGGACGATAACGACACCAGTCGCGAGATCCTGGAAGAGATGCTCGTCTCCATGTCCTTTAAAGTGACCCTGGCCGTCGGGGGGCAGGAAGGCCTGGCAGAACTGGAAAAGGCGGACCCGGACCGTCCCTTTGACCTGGTGTTCATGGACTGGCAGATGCCGGGCATGGATGGCCTTACGGCTTCAGAGAAAATCAAGAATCATACGGGACTCACCAAGAAACCCAAGGTCATCCTGGTGACCGGTTACGGCCGTGAAGAGATCATGAACCAGGCAGACCGGATCGGCCTGGATGGTTTTTTGATCAAACCGGTGGTCCCTTCCATCCTGTTGGATGCCGCCATGGCCGCCTTTGGGAAAGATAGCGGGTCCGGAAGGCAGCAACGGCGGGGACCGGGTGCTGAACCGGAAGGGGTTGCGCACATCAGAGGCGCTCAGGTGCTTCTGGCGGAAGACAATGAGATCAACCAGCAGGTGGCCCAGGAAATCCTGGGCGGTGCGGGTCTCCGTGTCACCACGGTGGAAGACGGAAAACAGGCTCTGGAGGCGGTGCAGGCGGATAACAACTTTCAAGCCGTGCTCATGGACATCCAGATGCCGGTCATGGACGGATACACGGCTTCCCGTGAAATCCGCAAATGGGAAGAGGAAGAAAAAATCCGCAATCCGCAATCCCCAATCCCCATCCCCATCATTGCCATGACCGCCAACGCCATGGCCGGAGACCGGGAAAAGGCAATAGATGCTGGTATGAACGACCACGTGGCCAAACCGATCGATGTGAACCAGCTCTTTTCCTGTCTGGCCCAATGGATTCAGCCGGGGGTGCGGGGATTCGAACCAAAGGCGGATGTCCCCTCAGCCCCTCCTGAAACACCAGCCGCCGTGACTCAAGATCAACTCCCTGAAACCATTGAAGGCATCAATCTGAAAGAAGGACTCATGCGGGTCGGAGGCAATGAGAAACTCTACCGCAATATTCTCATGAAACTTCGAGACGATTACGCCAAGACGGATGAGGAAATCAGAGGCCTGTTGGAATCGGAAAAAGCCGATGAGGCTGAGCGTCTGGCCCACAGCATCAAGGGCGTTGCTGGAAATGTGGGGGCGGGCCCCCTTCAGGAAGCCGGTGCAGCCCTGGAGTCCGCCATCAAACAGGGTGAAGTGGATACCTATGAAGAAAAAATTTTCGCTTTCGGTAAGGTGCTGAAGGATGTCGTGGCGGCATTGGGGGTGCTGGGTGGGGAACCGGAGGAGGCCGATACCGCACAAGAACAGGGGGGCGAAGTGGATCCGGAAGCACTGGCGGCCGCATTGGAAGAAATGATTACCCATTTGAAAGCCCGTAAACCGAAATTGTGCAAAGAGGCCATGGCAAAAATGAAAACATGTTTGTGGCCGGCGGCATGCAGCATAGAAATGGCCGACCTGGACCGGCTCATCAAAAAATATAAGTTCAAGGATGCCCTGCCCCTGGTGGAGGCCCTTCAAAGCAAACTGAACGATTAGGTGCCTGTATGAAAGAGCTGTCGGATTGCACCGTTTTGGTGGTTGATGATATAGAAGCTAATGTGGACATCCTCGTGAATGCGTTGGGAGAGATCTGTGACGTGTCGGTAGCCATGGGTGGCCGGGAGGCTCTTGAAGCCGTGGAGGAAGAGGCCCCGGATCTGATTTTATTGGACATTGTGATGCCTGAGATTGACGGGTATGAGGCTGGGGCCGGGGTCGGGCCAAGATAACTTATTGTTTTTAAATTCGATACGCTTGAAATGCCCCTTCATTTTGGGGCTATATCGTTCTTTTCAGCTGTAAAAAACGCATTATTCATATTTAACCATGGCAAGAGCTAAACGACATTTTATTCCAGGCCAGATATGGCATATTACCCACCGATGCCATAAGGGAGAGTTTTTACTCAAATTCTCTAAGGATCGCCGAAAATAGAAAGAATACCCGTG
>Ga0075121_1001466_pt1 | contig 14502 bp, 17 predicted proteins | sample AntAceMetag02UKG_FD_69793 | JGI IMG/M metagenome (GOLD analysis project Ga0075121, IMG submission 69793) | Saline lake microbial communities from Ace Lake, Antarctica - Antarctic Ace Lake Metagenome 02UKG | ecosystem: Environmental > Aquatic > Non-marine Saline and Alkaline > Saline | place... | reverse complement strand
CTCCATGTATTGTGTGTGATGATTTTTTGTATTCTTCCATGCCTGTTTTCTACCATATCTTACTTGAAGTCGCCAGCTGAAAGCTGGGGGAATTAACCCAACCCCGATTGAGACCTTAAATAAAAAATTTTATCAATCTCTTCATTATTCAAAAAACCGCTTAAATAAGCGGTTTAAATATGCTGGAGCCACCTGCCGGAATCGAACCGGCGACCTGCGGGTTACAAATCCGCTGCTCTAGCCAGCTGAGCTAAGGTGGCGAAAATTTCCAAAAGAACGGAGGAATCTTAAAAAGTTTTTGCGGAAATGCAACTTTTCTTTATCCTTTGCTCACGCAAAAATGAGAAAGAAGTCTATTTTGGTCTCCATTCCACACGCATCACTCTTCGTTCCGCAGAAGATTCGATCGAATTTTTTGCTAACAGAATTTGATTTAAAGAATGTTTCAGACACCTACACGGATAAAATTTTTGAAGTTCCGAATGCGCATATTTTGATTGGAGAGATTTCTCGATTGGTTTGTAATTTGAATAGGTCTCCTGACGGGATCGAAGAAGAGCACGAACATAGAGTAACCACCATGGTGTCGCCCGATGGGCAAAAGATTTTTCAACGCCCGCTGACTCCAGTAGAGGTTTTGTGGCTTATTAAAAAATATCACCACCCTTTTCACAGAGCGATTAAATCGATTATGAAAGAACGTCGGATTAAATTCTTTATCGATGGACATTCGATGTGGTCTACACGTCCCAAGAGTATGTATGGAAATACAGAATCGCGCGCGGATGTGTGTCTTGGTAATCGAGAATTTACCACCTGCACAGGAGAACAAACAGAATTTATTCGAGACTTTTTTCTTGATTGTGGGTATTCGGTAAAGATTAACAATCCTTACTTTGGGAAATACAATGTCGGATACCACTGTCATAGAGACGGGGTTCCGGGGATTCAGATTGAGTTCAACAGAAAGCTATTTATGGACGAAAAAAATCTTGATGCATTTCCTGAAAAAATTTATAAGCTCAACAAAGAGATAGAACGATTGGTCGATAAGTTGGCAGAGAAGTTCTGCTAGTCTTCCAAAAAAATTTCATGCGTCTTTTTCAAATCCGCATTCGCGAAGTGGGTGTAAATTTGCGTTGTCGAAATATTAGAGTGTCCCAGAAGTTCCTGCACTGACCGCAGATCCGCTCCATTCTTGAGCAATGCCGTAGCGAATGTATGACGCAGAACATGCGGGGTAACGGGTTTTGTAATTCCCGCTTTTCGTCCTCGATCACGCACCATGATTTCAATAGCGGTTCGCGTTAATCGTCGGGATTCCCCATTGGTCTCGATTTCGTTCTTCCGTTCGCGCGCATTGATAAAAAAGGGAACGAAGTTGTCGGTTCTTTCTGATAAATATTCTTCCAGCATTTTTACAGCACGATTGGTGAGATAGACACTTCTGATTTTCTTCCCCTTTCCCATCACGGTAAACTCTTTCGTTTTCAAGTTCACATTCTCATGATTGAGTTTGCACAATTCCGAAATACGAAGCCCTGTTGAATACAGCATTTCGATAATTGCTCGATCGCGAGTACGAATCAGATCATTCTTTCCTTCGTTCCAGTCTCTGAGTCGATTCAGCTCTTCTATAGACAATCCCGAAACATCGCGTGGATCAAGCTTTAAAAGTTCGATTTTGTCAGGTAAAAGAATGTTCTCATCGAGTTCTCGAATAATGCAGAACTTCAAAAAAGCTCGCACGGGGGTGAGGTAAATATTTTGTGTCGCACGCGAAAGAGATTCTCCATCACGGCTCTTGAGAGAAAAAATATGATCTCGAAAATCATCAACATCGTTCATAACTATTTTCGACAAAGCGTGATTTTCCCCAACGGTTTCCATAAATAAATCCAAGCTTCGTTTGTAATTTCTCAACGTAAAAGGAGACGCATTCTTGATGTGCTTCAAGTTTTTGAGGTATCGCTCGACCGCTTCAGCAATCTTCATATTCGCCCACAGACTACATCAAAAAGGAGATTCCAGCGACTAAAAGAAGGATTGCAACTCCTGTTTGAAAGTTCTTTTCAGAAAGCCGAAGGTGAACACGATGTCCAAGCCAAATAGCAAAAAAGAGAGGAAAGATTATCCACCAAAAAGGAATCAGTTTCTCTACATCCAATACTCCATGAGCGGCATACAAAGGGACTCGAATAAGATTGAGGGTGAGGAAAAGAACGGCAATAGTCGTCCGCATTTCAGATTTATTTTTAAACTTTTCTCGCATTGCTGCCACAGAAAATGGACCCAGTGTTCCAAACATTCCGCCCAATACTCCCGATAAGAAATTCACTGGTGGCTTGAAGATCTCAGGAACTTTTACATGTGGCTGGAAGATCATCCAGATCGCGTAGACGATTAAAAATACAGAGAATATAGTCAGGACGAGAGAGGAATCAAACATCTTGAAGAAGAAGGTTCCGAGTATCATTCCAGGGATCGCAAAGAGCAGAATTTCTTTAAATATTTTGTGAGAATAGGATTTGTGGTCAGAGAGAAAGATAAACAAACTTGCCGCAATAGAGACAAAGAGCTTCAGGACAATCATGTCTTTGACATCAAAGAAGAAGACCAATATAGCTAATGAAAGCGTATTTCCTGCAAAGCCAAAGATACTCTGGATTCCAAAACCCAGAGAAAAGATGAGGGCGATTAAGAATGCGTCACTCATTCATTTAGTGTATCGACACATTTTTGTACTTCGTTTTTAGATCCGATAAAAATAGGGGTTCGTTGGTGTGTTTCTGTCACTTCTATTTCCATAACGGGTTTCCCGTCTTGATTGAGGGCAAGTCCACCGGCTTCCTCGAATATCATGCTAAACGGTGCACATTCAAAGAGGAGTCGAAGTTTTCCGCTGGTGTATTTTTCATCTCGTGGGTAACTGAAGATTCCTTCTTGTTTTGAAAGAATGTGATGCAGATCAGGAACCATTCCTCCTGAGTATCGAAGTGTTCGGCATTCGGCAATCCATTTTTGAATAATTTCCAAGTATTTCTCATTCCCACAGGTTGCTCGCATGTTTCCAGGAGCAAAATATTTTGAGTCTGGTTTGATGGTGATGTTCTTTTTTACCAATACAAATTCTCCAACGTCATTGAGTTCAAACTCGTGCACGCCCTTTCCTTTTACCGCAATGACAAAAGAAATACGTGGTCCATAGACGGCATAACATGCGGCAACCATATTTTTTCGAGCAGTTGTTCCTATGAATTTATTGCAGTCCCAGATTCCAAAAATAGATCCAATCGCCAAGTTTGCATCAACCAACGAACTTCCGTCCAATGGATCAAAGGAGACTCCAAAGGTTCCTCGAGGGGATGGGAAATGTTTACATTCATCTTCCTCTTCACTCGCAATGATACTCGCAAGTTCTGATTTCTTAAGTTCTTTGCAAATGATATCATTTGCAAGTATATCGAGTTTTAATTGATGTTCTCCAGAAGCATTGTCACTTTCTGCTTGAACAGTATTTCCCGCTCTAAGAGAAAAGTTAATGTATTTAATCGACCGAGCAATGTGATAGAGTAGTGATCGCAGTTCGTTTGAAACGCCATTTTCCCTGAGAAAGTGATTGAAAAATTGCATAAAAGAAAAAGTAAGGAAGTAGTGTGAGTATACTCTTGAATTTGCAATTTCCAATCTTCAATTTTCAATTTAAAACAAGAAAAAATTTAGAAGGAAAAAATACAAAAGAAATTGGCAATTGGAAATGGAAAATTGACAATCCTTTTATTCCACCTCAGAAACCCTTTGCTTTCCTTCAATCACCGGTTTCTCATCAACGAGGATTTTGTTTTCGGAAACGAGAATTCCCTCCTGCTCAATTTTTAAAATTCGGGTTCGGGTAATGATTCGTCGTTTTACCCACCAGAGGGCGCCTGATTGAACGATAATGGTTACAATTCGTGGAGAGAGGGTGTCGAAGGAAAAATTCGTTACACGTCCAATGTAGGTCTTTATACCTGCCTTTTTTTGTGCGAGGTCTTGGATGCTTGTGTGAACAGAAAAAACTTTCGCGCCAAGAATCGAAACTTCATTTTCCATAATTTTCTTGAGTTTCGGTAATTGTTCAGGGGTAGAGAAGTCTTCGCTCTCGGCGATGAGTATTTTTCCGCGATGCCATCGGAGGATATCTTTCGGAGAAAGGAGCTTGAGTCCTCGTGTTGTATTTATCCAAAAGGCTTCAAAAGTTCCTGTGTCAGGGTTGATAACGAAGTCTACCAATTTTCCCACAGGGATGCGTGGTCCACTTCCTTTGGAGAAGACCCAGGTTTTTTGGCTTGAGAAGAAGTCCGTTAGCATGGAATTTTTTCAAGAAATTTTAAAATACCTTCATCAATAATGGCCGGAACTTCTGCCCACTCTTTCGCAGAAAATTTTTGCAATACAAAAGCTTCGGTTGGTATTTTCTCTTTTTCACTGTTCGCAATCCCCATTTTTATACGAGGAAAACTTTTCGTCCCCAATAACTCAATGACCGACTTTACTCCGTTATGACCACCGGCACTGCCTTCTGTCCGGAACCGCACCGTTCCAAATTCTAAATCCGCATCATCAAAGAAAAGTACAATGTTTTCTGGTTTGATTTTGTAAAAATGGGCAACGGCTTGCACCGACTTCCCACTCAGATTCATATAGGTTTCGGGCTTGAGAAGGACAACCTTTTCATTCCCCACTTGTCCTACAGAGACCTGTCCAAAGAACTTCTTATCGCTCTTAAATGGCTCACACTCATACTTCTTTGCCAATTGTTCCACCGCCAAGAAGCCCGCATTGTGTCGTGTTTGGTTGTACTTCGCTGGATAATTTCCGAGTCCTACTAAAAGTTTCATCTTTTTGATTGTAATTTGTTCCGTAATTTGTTTCAATCTCGTCTGCAATGCGAGGAAATAATATTCATCATTCACAAAACGTATTTTGGTTGGTTGGGATCTTCTTGATGATCTTCTACCTTCTCTATAGTTTGGCGAGTTTCCTGCACGAAAGTAAAAAGATTAACGACGAAATCGAAGCGATTCGTGTTCAGAACGAAGAAAACTTAGTGGAAATAGAAGACAAGAAACGACGACTCGAATACCTCAAAACTCCACAACATGTGGATAAGGAAGCTAAAATGCAAATGGGAAAGAAGCAACTTGGGGAAAACGTTCTCGTTTTCATTGAAGAGAAACTAGAAATCCTGCCAACACAAACCGAACAACGAAAACTCGATCAAGTGGTGCGAGAAGATGTACCTATTGTTGACAAATGGAAGTGGTTGTTTTTGGGGAAACGTTAGGTCGTAAAACATTCCACATCTCTTCGTTATAGTTCTTGTATAAATGTATTATTTGTGTTATAATAAGGAGATGGATACACTCATTTTAGGGCTAAACGCAACACTTGATAGAAAGAGGATGAAAAAAAGGAAGGTCAAAGAAACCATGATGAGGGAATTGAAAGTCGTGGTTTTTTAGTCCAAATGGTTGTATAATTTATTTAATCTATATTAAAATAACAAAGATGGATACGCATCCAAATATAATCAAAAAACTTCTCAACCAAAATTTCTTTTTGGATATAATCGCGCGACGACAAATTTTAAAACAAATGGAAACATTTTCCATTGAACAATCTGAAAGAATAGAAGATCTATTAAAACAATCCATTCAAAAACAACACGATCTTCTTGTTCGAGTAATTAAAAAAAATCCTCAAATATTAAACGAGATTAAAAGCATCACGAAAAAAGCTATTCATCGCGAACAAAAACAAGAAGAAGGCATTTCCCTTAAAGAAGATGTAATGATACTTAAAACTTTAGAAAAAGAACTTAACGCTTTTCTGAAATGAAATTTTTATACTCTCAAAAACAAATATCAAGAATTTTTTGTTGGAATATAGAAAGAAATATCGATGAGGGCGAGGCGACTGTCGATTCTAATGAGTACGAAAATAAAGTCGAAAAAACAGCTCAACAGATTATAAATATTGTTGAGAAATACACAGAAAGATTTTTCAGTCATGAGAAAATACAAGAAATTTTTATTAACAATATTGATTCGGAGTATCTATTTGAAGAAACACAAAAGGAGATACGCGAACTTTTTGAACAAAAATTTGATATAAAAGATACAAAAATTCTTGATGCAATCAATAGAGATATTAAAAAATGTTTAGAACTGTTTATAGAAGCCATTATTTGTGTAAAAACTTATGCGAAAGAAGAAACGACAGATAATCCCGAGGGTGTTCTAAACCAAAAAATATCTACTTTTTTAAATACCAAATCAAAAAGACGGAAAAACAAACATTCGTCTCGTCTCTCAAAAAACATCGACCTTCCTGGAATTATAAAAATACCAAACAAAATACAAGGATATCTTGAATCAAATGGCGGTATATGGAACAACGAATTTTTAACAAAATTTCAAGAAACAACCACCGAAGAACAAGAAGCTTTTAATAAACTTATGGAAAATTTTAAACAGCAATGGAAAACAAATGAAACAAAAGCGAAGAGTTCTCTTAATAAATTTTTTCGTAACATTTCCCCTGATGAATTGATAACAACAATTCGCGCATTTAATTCAATGGGATGCCCTAAAGGAATCGTCCCATCTGTTGTTGACTATAAAAATGAGGAACGAATCGAAAAACTAAGTCGAGGGATATATCCATTTATAAGAATACATATACACAATATAACTGTAGAACAAAAACCCCTTCCCGAAATAAATTCAACAATAATTGATGTCAATCAATTATTGAAGACTGCAGAACAAAAAAATTATGATTTTATGGATAAGAGAACCATTGCCAATCTTTCTAATGAAGTAGTACAGTCATTACAAAAAACTTATGGAGATCAACTTGAAAAAGTTAAAAAGATAAAAATTAATGTTTCACGAAATACACTTCGTTATGTACGAAATTTAGCCCAAAAAGAACTTAGTGAGTTTGCAAAAAATTTGGATATCACTCTTTCTAATCCGCCTAATTATCAAGAATTAGCATCTAAATTTTGGACACACCACCTTTCTTCTGCGATAGAAAAACAATTTCCTCAATTACAAGAAAAAATAGAAATTAATACAACGCAATTAGGTGCTATTGGAGCTCCTTCTATTTATGCGGTCACCCCTTCTTACAAAAAAATACATACAGAGCAAATGATAATATTTAAGGATTGCAAAAGTCCCTATCCTGAAGATGTTCAAAAGATTTTAAAACCATGGTTAGAGGAAAATGACATTATTATTTCCGGAGAAATCACTCAAAAGAAACTTTTAAATAACAAAAAATTTACAAACGAAATGAAAGAACGACTCTATCAGGAGATACTTATGCCAAATGAAAAACTTATCTCCAAAGCTTATGAACAGTGGAATGAAACAAATGTAGAAGTAATTTCTGAAAAAATCATATCGCAACCTATTAAAACAGTGCAAAAAAATTGTGGTCGTCTTTTAATTTTTTATCCCAATCCCGAAAAGATAAATACGACTTCTTTAAATAAAGGACGTACTAAAAAAAGGAAAAGAAAAACCAGTTCTTCCGGTTCTTCTCGAAAAACCGGTTCTCCTCAAAATTTCAGTTGCAAGAAGGTATCTTGGAAGTAAAGTCAGGACTGTATGGAGAAAGAAATTCTATGATATGACTAGCTTCTTCTATGGCTTCTATTATGTCATCACGTTTATGGAAACTGGCGTTGTCCATAACAGCGTTTTCCTTGTTCTGCGTAACTAGGTGTTCGTGGAGCATCTAATACAAATCCACTTTCATCCAAATATACAACGGGTTTCTTCTCAAAAAACTCATATCGAATCAGACATTTCTATCTTGATGACATCCATAAGTCTCTTTGCCAATTCTTCAACAGTCATGCGAACTTCTTGAGACTGAGTTTGGCACTCGGCATCAGGAGTTGCACAGAGGAGACTCAGTGTTAATACGAAACCATTGCTCCAGAATGTAGGGATTGAAAATCCGAATGACAAAGACACTCGTTTGTCTTTTTTATCAACAACAATCCGGGGGTATTCAACGAATAAGAGAGGGGGAAACGCTAATTTACGCAGTCTAAGTAGCATTTCTCACAATACACTTTTTCTGGTCGGTTGGGTGCAAACGTAGTTTGAATTTCCACAGAACATTTATCACATTTTCGATCCCAAAGGTCTCGGGTATTTCTGAGTTTCACACGTTCAGCGTGTCGACAACTTGGACATTGATGAGGAATTGGAATATTCATTTTTTGATAAAATTTCAAACCCTGTGATTGCACCTGGTAATTTTTCCCACACACATCACACGCGAGAACTTCTTTGCAAATAGAATCAGAGACATCAACAATATCATCAGGAAGAGACTCAACTGTTGCAGAGCGATAATCTTTTTTCTCTTCTTCTTTCCACCGACATCCCCTCTTCAAAACTTCGGTCTTTGTGAGTGGATAATATTCTTGTGCTACGGTTTCGTTGTAGGCAAAGGGTGAGATATTTATTGGAAAATACTCTCCCCATTCTCCCGTTTGTTTCATATGTTTGATAATTTTATCTCGCAGTTTTTCATACTCTTGTTTGGAATATTGTTTATTGAGAATGCAATACTGGGCATGTTTCAGACCGATACAACCGAATAGATCGTGCGCTCCATTCACACAGTCAACGCAGTAGGTGAGATTGTGACAACCGTCCAAGGTGTTGAAACAAAAACGAAGTTCCTGAGACCTTATTCCAGAGGCAAATTCATAACAATTTTCACAATGATAATTGAAGGCAGTGTCCATGGAATTTTTTCCGGCAACGTGTCCCCAACAGTGTTTTTGGTCTTCGCATTTTTGGCAGTCATAGCTTTCTTGAACGTTTTTACAACCCGAAAGATAGTTTCCACTGACATTTTGATTTTGAATTCCTTCCATAAATTTATGAGGGAATTTTTGAGCAAACTCACAGAAATATTTTCGCATTCCTGACAATTTTGAATCTCGAGATAAACCAAGTTCTGCCAATTTCTTTTTATATTCTGCTTTTGAGAGTTCTTTATTGAGGAAATAATACTGCTTATTACGAAGATTTACACATCCAAAACAATCATGGCATCCCACGCAGTTTTTACAAAAAGAGCAATTCGCACAGTTGTCACAATTTTGGAGAAATTTTCCGTCATAACATTTTCTACAATCAACGCATTCATACAAAAGTTCGGAATCAGAGACGTTGTAGCAATCGGTGATATCCCGATTACTGATGCTTAAGTATGAGTAATAAGCATTCTCAGAACCACCAATCCTTTGAGAAAGGTAGCAATTTCTCGAATCAACACAGAAATTGTTGTAATCGCAATTTTCACACCGTGTTACCGTACAATTAAAACGAGGAACAACGTTCTGCAGTTCCTCAAACTGTTCAAAAAATGGTCGTGAAAAATCAAAATCTCGTCCAAATTCTATCGGATTCCAACTGTCTCCCCACCAATACGACTGATCGTACACGAGGAAAGGAACATCTTTGGAAAACATTGAAATAATATTCTTCCCAGTGGCATCACAGGTTCGGTTGTAGAGGTTTCGATCGTTTCGAAATGCGATTCGTCGTCGTTCTCGTTCACTGGGACACAAGGTGGGAATAGGAACTCCCATCTTTTCATAAAACCTCACATCATCTTCAGTGATTTCAAATGGTTTGCCAGAGACCACACAGGTTTTCATCATTCTACAAAAGATAAATAACACCCTTCGCAATATACCTTCTCAGGTCTATCTGGCGCAAATGTCGTTTGGATTTCAACTGAACATTTATCACATTTTCTCGTGTGCAATATTCGCGGATTTTTCAACCCCATTCTATCAGCGTGACGACAGTCAGGACATTTTCGCGGAAGAGGGAGTTCCATTTTTTTGTAAAACCTGAGTTCCTCCTTCTGGATTTGATAGTTCTTTTTGCAACACTCACAGGCAAGCACTTCATCGACGATGTTATTTGAAATATCAGTAATAGAATCAGGAATGTCTTTAAGTGTTGTGGGTTTATGATCCTTTAGTTCTTCGTCTTTCCATCTATATCCTTGCTTCAATGCTTCCGTTTTTGTGAGTGGATAATATTCTTGAGCCACTGTTTCGTTATACGTAAAAGGAGAGAGTTCAATAGAAAAAAACTCGCCCCACTCGCCTGTCTTTTTCATGTGTTTGATAATGTCGTCTCGCAGTTTTTCATACTCTTCCTTCGAATATTGTTTGTTTAGAATGCAATATTCAGCATGTTGGAGTCCTGTACATCCAAAAAGATCATGAGACCCTTTGATGCACATTTCACTGTACGTAATATCGTGGACGGATTCCCAGACATTGCTACAAAACTTTATATTCTGCGCTCCTTCTCCAACTACGTGTCCTTCATAGCACAGTTCGGCTCCCGTTCCACCCCATTCATCAATGTCATAGCAGTCTTTGCATTTATGACAATCAATGAGGTATTTACAGTCACGACAGGCTTCAATATTGAAGCAGTGTTGCGCGTTCTTGGAATTATCGATGTAATCGCCGAGCACTTCTTCGTTTTGCACTCCTTGATAGTATTTTTGAGGAAATGTTTTTAGGAATTCTCCAAATTGCTTCCGCATATTTTTAAGTCCGGAATACTGATGCAGGTTGAGATCTTTTAGTTTTTTCTCGTATTCACTTTTAGTGCATTGTTTATTGAGAAACCAGTACTGCTTGTTTCGCAGATTCACACATCCAAAACAATTTGTGCATCCAATACAACTTTTGAGAAACCAGCTTTCGGCACAATTTTTGCAGTCCTGACAAAATCGACAATCGTAACAATCAAAAGATGTCATACATTCATAACAGAGCTCCCCTCGACTTGTGTAAAAGCAATCGAGACAATTTTTATTCCAGAAGGCATGCACCAAAAAAGCACAGTCATGATTATGATCGGAATCAAAAATTAAATAACACCCTTTATTCCACCCAGCATAATTCACATAATCAGCATTTTTATTTCCTGCTGTCACAATGGCCATCCGTGGAACGACTTTCCAGAGTTCATGAAATTGCTCGAAAAAGGGTCTCTCAAGATTAAAATCTCGTCCGTAATCTTTTGCGTCCCATTTATCAGAGAACCAATATTTAGGGTCATAAACAACATAATCCTTATCGGGAGAATAAATGGAGAGCGTCTTTTTTCCTGTTGCATCACATGTTCGCCAATAGAGTTTTCGTTCATTCCGAAAGAGAAGCCGTCGACGATTGCGTTCCTCAGGACACAGTGTTGGTACAGGGACACCCATCTTCTCATAAAACGCCACATTGTCGGATGTGACTTCAAATTCTTTGCCAGAAACGGCACAGATCTTTTTCATTCAACAGAAGCTAAATAACACCTTTCGCAATATACCTTCTCCGGTTTATCGGGAGCAAAGGTTGTTTGGATTTTAGTAGAACATTTATTGCACGTTCTTGTATATAATATTCGAGGATTCCTTGAATGCAGACGTTCAACGTGTCGACATTCAGGGCATTTTCTTGGGATTGGTAATCCCATTTTCTGATAAAATAAAACTTCTTGTTTTTGTATTTGATAATTCTTTTCACAAGTCTCACAGGCAAGAACTTCTTGCGTAATGTTGTCTGGAATATTGTCAGGAATAGTAGAGAGCGTTGCTGGTTTATAATCTTTGGGTTCATCATCTTTCCATTTATATCCACGTTTAAGAGCTTCTTTTTTTACAAGAGGATAATATTCATGTGCTGCGGTTTCGTTATACGAAAAAGGAGAAATTTTGACGGGAAAAAACTCACCGAATTCTCCATTCTGTTTCATGTGTTCAATAATTTTTGGAACCAATTCTTCATATTCTTCCTTTGAGTATTGTTTATTCAGGATGCAATGAGAAATATTATCAGCACACACACAGCCAAACGAATCTCTCGTATTACGACAGGCAGAACAATACGTAATTTTCTGACACCCATCCCAACACCAGTGGGAAAGTCTCGCATCTTGCATCCGATGGAATCCACACATTTCGTAGATAAGTTCGGAAAATTCCCCCATGTCTGCATCCATGCAAGTTTTGCATTTCTCTATAGTAGTGGCATACCTCAGATCTTCTGATTCCAAAACATCAAAAACATGAAAACAATTTTTCGAATGAGAAACATGATCACCAATGACATTTTCATTGGCGACTCCGATAAGGTTTTTCCGTGGAACGGATTGCTTAATCTTTTTGAATTTCTCAAAAAACTCAATTAAATTTTTTCGATTCAAGAGGGACCATTGCTCCTTCCATTTGAAATATTCTTCACGCGTGTATTGTTTATTGAGAATGCGGTACTCAGCGTTTCGTAATCCAGCACAAAGAAAACAGTTATGACTGTTTCGCACATCAAAACAAAATGCTAAATCTCGAGAGTGTAAACACTCTTGGCAAAATGCACATTGATACAGATTATCAGAATCAACACATTCATAACAGAGTTCGGATTTCCAAAGTATAAGAGAGTCTAAGCAGTCCTTACTCCGTTCTGGTTTGCCATACAAACAATCCTCACAGCCGAGCGATCCGAAGATAAGATAACAATTTTTGGACTCCCCAACGAGATTGCAATAATCGGAGTTTTCATTTCGTGCATTGATAAGAGAAAGCCTTGGAACAGAATTTTGAAGATCAAGAAATTGTTGGAAAAATTGTTGAGAAAAATCAAAATCTCGTCCGAAAGAGCGGGCATCCCATTTTTCAGAAAACCAGCATTCCGGACAGTATACAGGAAATAATGCATTACTCGGATATATCGAGATGATTGTTTTGCGACAGAGATCGCATTTTCGACGATAAAGCGTTCGTTCATTCCGCCAAGCCAATCGTCGCCGATGCCTTTCCATAGGACAAAACGTAGGAGCTGGCACATCCATCTTCTCATAAAACTTCACATCTTCCGGTGTGATTTCAAATTCTTTCCCAGAAACGGCACAGATTTTCTTTATCGTAGGCGAATATACAACAGGAAAACATTTCTGCCTAGAGTTTAAACTTAGGGATTTTCAATTTCCTATTTCCAATTTTAAAAACAGAATTCAAGTGAGTAATAAATTGCACATTGAAAATTGAAAATCGAAAATTCTCTTTATCGTTTTGAGAACTGTGGAGCTCGTCGTGCTTTCTTGAGTCCCGGTTTCATTCGTTCTTTTTTTCGTGGATCTCGAGTAAGAAAGCCCGCTTCTTTGAGTTGTTCTCGAAGTTTTGCTTCTTTTTTTACCAATGCTCGAGAGATTCCAAGTCGGATTGCGTCTCCTTGTGCACTTTTTCCTCCTCCTGAAGTTCGGATTTCAAAATCAAAGTCTTTCTTCATTCCCAAAAGCTCAAGTGGTTGCATAACCGCTTTAAGAATATTATCACTATCGGCCCATTCTCGTGGAGAAAGGTCGTTAATTTTTATTTCTCCTTTTCCTCCAGGGAAAAGTTTCACAGTAGCCCGTGAAGTTTTTCGTTTTCCGATAGCGTAAAAATAAGCTTTTTGTACCATTTTAATTTAATTCTAAGGGTTTACATTGTTGTGCCTCGTGTGGGTTTTTATCGCCTACGATGAGGAAAAGACGTTTCATTTGTGCATTTCGAAGTCGTGTTTTGGTCAACATTCCGCTCACTGCTCCTTGAAGAAGTCGCGTCGGGTTTTTTTCACGAACTACTTTCACATTTTCTGTTTTCAATTGTCCGAGGTATCGAGAGTGTCGGTGGTATGTTTTATCTTCTTCTTTGTTTCCTGAAACTTTAATCTTGTCTGCGTTCAAAACTACCACGTAATCACCTCCGTCAACATGAGGAGTGAAGTCTACACGTCGTTTTCCACGAAGTGTATCAGAGATAGTAGTAGCAAGCTTTCCAAGGATGTGTTCTTGAGCGTCTACCACGAACCATGTTCGATCAGCATTTGTTACGTTTTGTCGGAGTGGTGTCTTTTTCATTATTCAGTAATAAGTTCTACTTGTACGATCAAAGCGCTGTCACCAGCACGATTTTTGATTTTTGTGCTTCGTGTAAATCCAGAAGTTTTCTTTGTTTCTTGGATGTATTTCATCGCATTCCTTGAAGATTTTTCGATGTATAAGACCTGGTCAAAAGCACGAATAGAATTAAATGCTTCCGGCTGTCGTTTTGCTCTCGTAATCAATTTCTCAGCTTCTGATACTAAAGCTTTCGCTCGTGCATCTGTTGTCTGCACTTTTCCGTAGAGGAAGAGAGAGGTAACAAGGTTTCGTACCATTGCTCGACGTTGATCGGCTGGTTTATTTAAGGTTGCTTTCGTATTTCGGTGTCTCATTTTTCAGTAGGTTGTTTTGAAGCTTGTAGTGAATATCCTCGTTCTGACAACACTTGTTCAAGCTCTGTTTTGGCTTTTTGTCCAAATCCTCGAAGTTGAGAAAGTTGTGTCATTGGAGTGGCTACGAGTTGTTCGATAGAAGTAAT
>Ga0075121_1001458_pt1 | contig 14555 bp, 21 predicted proteins | sample AntAceMetag02UKG_FD_69793 | JGI IMG/M metagenome (GOLD analysis project Ga0075121, IMG submission 69793) | Saline lake microbial communities from Ace Lake, Antarctica - Antarctic Ace Lake Metagenome 02UKG | ecosystem: Environmental > Aquatic > Non-marine Saline and Alkaline > Saline | place... | reverse complement strand
AAATAATGTGGATAATCAAGAGAAGATTACAGAGATATTAGAAGCTCTTACCCCAGACCAACTTAGAAATATGGTAACTTATACAGTATCACATTTAAGTATTACAGAAGATGTGCTATTATATTCATTAATAGGTTTAATGCACTTAAGCCCTTGTGAACCACTCTTTGACTTATTTAAAGTTTATAATACCCCTAAAGTAGGGGAAAGTGGCGAAGGTAGTATTTATAAACATGTATTTGAATATTATAAAGAATTAAAAGATTATATAAAAGAAAATGGTGGAGATGTTACTATTTTAGAGGGGGCTTTAACTAACTTAGAAAGTGTGGTTGAAATAGAAGATAGACTACAAGCCAAACATACTTTCAAATCCCCTACTGATAGTGATATACAAAAGGCTTTTGATTTAATTCGAGGAGGTAAAAAGGATGACTGAAAAAACAATAAAATTTAAACGTGGAGAAAATATACAACTCTCAAGACATTTTCACCTTAAGGAATTTGAATGTAAATGTGGTAAATGTAAGGAGACTATAGTATCTGCTGAACACCTAAGATTACTTCAAGAACTTAGAGAACATTTTGATTCCCCAGTACTCATAAGTTCAGCATATAGGTGTCCTGCTCATAATATTGCTGTCGGGGGTGTAACATCTTCACAGCACCCAAAGGGCTTAGCAACTGATATTACAGTAGCAGGAGTCTCTGTAAAAGAAGTATGGGAATATTGTGATAAGATTTTTGATGGTCTGGGTAAATATAAGAACTTTAATCATATTGATTCCAGAGGTGAAAAAGCAAGGTGGACAGGGAGTTATTAATTAATTTTCAGTTTACTTTACTTGGTCAAGGGTTTTTAGTTATAGTATAGTGAAAGACAAAAATAAAAGAAAGCAGAGGTGATTAAGAATGAAAGTATTTGTATATAAAACACTTAAGCAAAACAAAGGTAATGATTACATATTACGCCAGCAGGATAACTATTCTCCAGTACCTGCTATAGGTTATGGTGTATTATATAACTTAGGTAGTTTTCCTTGTTTTGTTATAACTCCATTCTTATTAGGATTTACAATACAGGGTACAAATGATTACAAGACTGATTCAAAGTTCTTAGAACTTGCAGGACAGGCTATTGAAACTAAAATAAATTCAAAACATTTAGATACCTTAGACAATACTGTTCATGGAGAATTAATAGAAGTTGGTAGTAAGAAATTAAATGGATATTTGGATTCTTTAGAAGGTTATATAGCAGGTAATCCCAGAAGTCTTTATTCCAAAGTAATTTCAGTTTTTAAGAACTCAGAAACCAATAAACATGAAATGGCTTGGGTATATGTAATGAACATGGCTACTGTAAGACAATTTGGGGCTCACCCAATAGAGAATGGAAAGTGGGAATAATGAATAAAGAAGATTATAAATGGCATACATCAAGAATAAAAGAATCTTATAAACAATTAACACAATCTCTATGGCTATTATACACTCAGGGATTAATTACACAATCCACACTTGGTTATTTAGAGGTTAGTATGAAAAACTTAAATACTTCAGCTAATAAATTTTCCAAAGAACTTGAACCATATATTGAAGTAGAAGTTGAATTAAAGGAAGAGGAAGAGGAAGAAATAGAAGATAAATGGGAACGCTTTGAAGATATTAATAAAAAGGGAACAAGACTTATATTAGATACAATAGTATATAGTTACCCAGAACTTAATTTCTTAATGATGTTCTTTGGTATGATTACTGATAGATGGCATATTCGTGGGGACAATGGAGAAGGTACAGTTGAATATAATAAAAAGATTAAAAGTTTCAGAATGAATGGATATATTTGGGGTGAAGAAAAATGGGGTAGAATGGAAGCTGCATACAATGGAAAAGGAAGGAAGGTTTCATAATGAATAGAGAAGAACATGATTTCAAAAATAAACTTAAAGAAGTATTCCCTTTAATAGGTGGTATGTATCTTGATAAATTAGTAGGAGCATATAAAAGAGGTAGAAACACTAAATCCAAGAGTAAGAGAAAAACTTTAAGATTTAATACTTCATTAAAAGATGCTAAACTCATATTCTTATTTACAGTATCCTATATCAGACATAATATGACTGATTATGATGATAGACTAAAAAATGGGGAAGATAGGTATGTTATCAGAAAATCACTTAGTGTTGAAATGAACGAGATTCTATTAGACTGGGGTTATACAGGGGATTTTAACTTATGAAAAAGCTATTAGCATTTGATTTATCCAAGACCTGCACAGGCTGGGCATACTTTGAAGATGGTGTATTGAAAGAATATGATACTATTAAGATAAAATATGTATCCTCAGACCCTCACCATATGGGAGAATTTCTCTTTGAGTTATTCAGAATCACAGGAAAATTAATGAATAGATTACAAGCAGATTTTATTTGTGCTGAGGAATCAGTGGGTGGACAGAACTCTGTAACAATACATAATCTAGGACAGATATTTGGTATCCTTCACATGAACGCTTATTTCTTTGGTAAACGTAAATTACCAGTAATCATGGAACGCCCAAATGTTATGAGGAAAGTATATGATTTGAATAGAAGTAAAAAGGCTTTCATGGAGAGCAAAGAATATCATCCTGACAAACACAAGAAGAAATCTCAACTGGATAAAGCAGCAGGAAACTTCCAGAAACAAGCAATCATAGATTACATAAATCCCTTATATAATAAGGATTTTGAACTCAAGGATAATGATATTGTAGATGCCATATTTGTAGGACATTACTTCATGTATGCTGATTGGAAAAAGATAAAAGCAGAACAAGCAGCAGCCAAGAAAAAGAAAAAGAAGAAAAAGAAATGAGCAAAATTTATAAATGTGAAGTGTGTGGAAAAGAAGTAATCAATCAATTGAAAGATATAGATGAATATATTGAAAATGGAGGAATAGGAGCATTTGTATGTAAGGAATGTTACATTACTAAATTTAGAGACTCACTATGGGGTGGACAAGATTGGGGTAAAATAAATGAAAACAAAATATGATATTAAGCAGGAAGTTTTTTATATAAAGTATTTTCAAACTAATTGTCAATATTTAATAGATGAAGTTTGTGAGCATTGTAATGGAACTTTTAAACAATTAGTATGGGGGAAGGAAATCACTTGTCCTAATTGTTTAGAGGGTAGACAAGTAATAAGACCATTTTCAGAAGGAGTAGCACACTTTTATTCATTTAAAATAGCAGAAATAACAATAACTGAAGGTAAGATAATCTATCATGATGCACTAGAGGGATATGATTATGATAGTTGGAGAAGGTCAATGAATGAACAGGATTTATATACCAAGGAGGAAGCACAATTTGCCTGTAAAGTTCATAATGATAAATTAGTAGAGGATATACTCATTAAATATAATTTATATATTACACCAATCCCAGATGGAGTTTTCTACCGTAATCTATCAGTGGCATATAAGGTAGGAGATGAATTTCAGAAACTGGAATTAATAAAATCACATAGGAGAATAAATGAAAATCATAAATCAATCTAAAGATGTAATAAGAGTAGAATTTAATGATAGTGAAGTTGCACAAATAGCAGCTTCCTTAATGCAGATGTCTGGTTCAACTTGTGAGTTTACAATAGAAAAACCTAAGATGACTAAAAAGCATCTTATGGAAAATATGAAAAATAGACTCAGCATGTTTGATGGGAAAATACAATGCCCTCAACACATAGGTTTAAGTGGTGGTGACCATGAGGAAAATTGTGAGGAAAATTGTAATTCATGCTGGACAGTAGCATTTGAAGGAATAGAATAATGAGTGAAGAAATAAAACCTAAGAATGAAGCCATAGTAACTTGTCAGATGTGTGGCTGTGAAAAGAAAATTAATGTAAATGAACCTAATTCTAAAGTTCACATATTTCAAGATGGACTTAAGGCTGGTTGTGGCTGTGTAGGATGTAAAATATCCCTAACATTTTAAAGGAGAGATAAAATGGGAGAAGTAACAAAGATAGCCCTGATATGTAGTGTGTACACCTGTTTGGTAACTCTTACTATATTTATACACAGTAAAGGTTCATCTAATATAGTCAGCAAGGCTATAAAAGATATACTTAAGATTACTGATAAGACTTTTACTGAATTAAGGGATGAGGGTAAGACCCAGATTGCAGAATTAACTAGATTAAAAGAAGAATATAAAGAATTTAAACTGGGAGTTGACTTCTTACTTGCTGAAGAGACAGCAAAGAGGGTAAAGCAAATAATATTAGAGGATATTGCAACAGGTGGAGTTATATATCAGGCACTTAAGCCTAAATTAAGGGAGAAATAAAATGGCATTGAAAAAAGTAAAAATGAACCCAGCTAAGGCTAAGGTTGAAGAAACAATTATTAATGAATCAAGTTTAACCACAACGAGGATTTCACAACTACCAAATGAGACTATTGCACCTGTAACTAATGATGAATTAGCTGACATAGATTTAAACAATCTCGTAGGTGAATTAGTTAAGTTACCAAAGGATAAACTCTACTGGGAAAAGGTACTAATTGAACTCAAAGAAAAACAAGATTTACTTGCAAGAAACCTCAAAAGATGTTATGCTATTAGATACGATTTTATCAAGTATACACTACTTCCAGCAGAGGGTAGAAAAGCTACAGAAAAAGAAGTGGATGCTGCATTACAACAGGATAAAATATACATAGACGCTATGGATTATCTAGCTGTTGTTACAAAAGAAGTAAGCACCACAACCACGGTAGTAAATGTTTTCAGAACAAAGTTGGAAGTAATGAAAATGATAAGTACAATTCAAGGAGGGATGATATAGAAAGAACCATATAACCACAAGACCCATATAATCAATAACCACAATAACCAATAACCAAATTTTAAAAATAATAAGGAGTACACAATGGGATTAAAAAAAGTAGATATTAAAGGTATTAGAAAACAGACAGCAAGAAGTTCATATGGTGGCAAGAAGAATTTCATCCTTGAAGAATTTGAAGAACTCAAACTTAAGAGAGACCAGACATATGTTTTGAGAATTTTACCTCCTAATGAAGGAGACCTTGACTTTGCAACAGACTTCTCTGGTATTGCTATGCACACTCATGTTCATTGGAATGTAGGACAACAGGCAAGAGAATTTGTTCCTTGTCCAGAAAGAGTTGCACCTCGTTATAGAGTAACTTGTCCATCTTGTGCAGCCTTCAGTGCTGGTTCAAAAGCAAAAAGTGACAAACTCTCAATCTCATGGTATGCAAATGTAGTTCTGATGAAAGCTGTAGAGGGTGTAGAACAGTATACATCAAACAAGAAACTTAAGGTTTATACAGTAAGACTTGCAACTAAAGATGTTTACACTGTAATCGCTGATTACTATGGTGATGAAGAACGTGGTGTTGCTGACATTTGTGACCTTAAAGATGGTTGTGCAGTAATTATCAAGGTATCTTCAACAACTGGTGATGGTAATACTTATACACAGTATACAACTAGAATTGCTGAAACCAAAACAAAAGATATTACTGAGTTTGTTAATGAAGATGATATTAAAGATTTAAGACTTGTAAACCTTTATATTCCTTCCACAAAAGCTCTTCAGGCTATCTATGATGGTATGCCAGTTGATGCAGCCATGGATGAATATGGTAAAATCAATACTGTAACAGGAGAACACATTGGAGTTTCTGAAGATGTTGTTGTAGAAGATGATGATTTTGATACACCAGATTCAGAATCTATTGATTTACTTGATGATGATATTAATATTCTTGATGATGACGATGATATTGAGCAACCTGTATAATCTATAAGTAATAACATGTGAGGGGGAAACTCCTCACATTTTTTATATCCACAAAAGGGATTTGAGGGGTGCTTGTGCCTGTTTTAGATAATAAAGGTGTCAAAGTATAGCTTATAGATTTCAAAGGCTAGAATTTAAAGTTTCAGTTTTTGATTTTTTAGATTTCAGATTTTCAGATTTTGACTTTTTAGATTTCAGATTTTCAGATTTTGACTTTTCAGATTTTCAGATTTTGAAACTTCAGATTTTCGTTTTCCAAAACTTAAGTTGTACCTTTAACACCCACACTACTGAATCAGACCAAGCATTACTTTAGAATAAAAAGTTATTTCTATAGAATGACATAAACACCATAGAAAATAACTGGAATAGGTGTAATAATGGCAGTTAAAAAACAAGTTAAAAAAGGTAAGGATATTAATTTCTCGGATATTATCAAAGAATTAGGCAAGAAAGATATACAGGTGCAGATAGTGGATAAAGAGAAACCACCAACACAATACATTTCAACAGGTGATTACTTATTAGATTCAATCATGGGTGGAGGACTCCCAGTAGGTAAGTTTGTTGAAGTTTATGGTGAAGAGAGTACAGCCAAATCAACAATAGCCCAACATACAGTTAATAACCTCGTGAATAATCATGATGGGTATGCCTTAGTTATGGATATTGAAAATTCAGCATGGAACTTTCCAGAAAGAAATATACAATTAGGTCTTGACCCAGAAAAGGTTGACAGAGTACTTTATACTTCCCCTACAACTGTAGAAGAAGTATTTTCTACAATAGAAATCTTCTTAGATAATCTTATCATGAAAAATAAGGTAAAGGATAAACCTATATTAATAGTATGGGATAGTATTGCAGCTAGTTCTTCATTAGTTGAATATGAAAAAGACCATGGAAATATTGGCTATACAACACAAGCAAGAGTTATTAATGCAAGCCATAGAAAGCTTATAGCATTCTTAAATAGAAACAATATACATAATGTATCATTCTTATGGTTGAATCAAGCCAGAAAAGAATTAGGTTCAGGTGGAGGTTTTGCTCCTGCTAAGTATGTTACTTTTGGTGGCAAAGCACCAGCATTTTATAGTAGTATTCGTGTTGAACTTAAGTATAGAGGTGCTGTTCAAGGACTTAAAAAAGGTGTTAAGCATAAAGTAGGTATTCAGGTTACTGCAAAAGTTGTTAAGAATAAAATGAATCAAGCTTATCAGTCTTGTGACTTTTATGTATTTGCAAAAGGTATTAACAAAGCTTATGGAATTTTCAAATATCTAAAGTTGTCCAACTTAATTAAGGATACTATTGGAGGTAAAGATTCCTCGACAGGTGAAAGTTGTCACAAACACTATGTGTCACTATTGGGAGGAAAAACCCTTTGTTTTACAAATTTTTCTGATTTCTCATCTCAATTTTCTAAACATCCAAAAGAACTCCTGGATGTAATAAAATCATCTATTTCTGGAAACATCGGAGATGTAATATCATCCATTGTTGGGGAAGATGAAAATTAATAACTAAAACTTTATTGGATGAAAATATAAAGAATCATAGAAAATCATGGATGGTAAATTAAACCGTTCATGATTTTTTTTTCATCCAAAATTAAAATATCCAGGGATTTATTGGATGAGAGTTAAATACTTATAAAATGAATCAGATGAAAATTGAGACCCATTCCAAGATTGGATGAGTAACTTTAAGAGCCTGGAAATTATTAGATGATAGTATCATAAAATAGATAAATTTGGATGACATAAAACCATCTAAAAATACACAACATCTTCAAAGGAATTACCACGTACCACAATCTCGAAATCCCTTTAAAAATGGCACTTTTGGGACAAAAAGAAATATCTTGACATTGACCTATAAAGATGGTATAATGGTAGCATAATTAAAAATTTTGGGATGAAAGGGAAAGGTGATTACCAGGATGACAATGAAAAAAGGGTGAGCAAAAAACATCCTACACTGTAGAGGTAAACAATGTTTGAACATCGTTATTTGAAAACCGAATAAATCCAAATCAAGGATGAGTAAAAACATCTGGGGCGTTCCCTAGGTTTTACTATGGACATCGACAAGAGAAAGGCATCCGTTGGTGTCCCTGAATTGGGTGAGTAGTTCATCTAGAATTGACTATCCTGTATTAACGCATCCCTCTAGCAAGTGGGGTAAATTAATATTCGGATGAAGTAGTTAGTTTCTAGGAATAACTCATCTGCAAATTAGTGCATTCCACTTGAGGTTGAGGATGTGGCTAATATACATAGAATAATATGGATGGGAAATCTTAAATACAATCTTTACAAGATGAGAGTTCCCATTCATATCAATATTAAAGGGTGAAAAAATAAAAGAAAGCAGTGTGAATTAAGATGAATAATAAATATAACCCTTTTAAAATGGATGCTAAAGATGACACCCATACACTTAATAAGATAATAATGCACAATCCGATGACATTGGTGAGAAGAGGAGAAAAATAAGATGAATGAACAAACTAAGACTAAAGAACAGATGAATTTAACAATAAACGAAATGAAATTACAGATGAAAAAAAATGAGGATGAATCAAAAATCCTCATTGCAAAAGTAGATGAGTTGTATACAGAGAATTTCATAATAGAATGGCAAATAGCTTGTATTGAAGAAAACATCCATGATGGACAAGTATGGCTGTTTAAGGGGGATGAGTGGTTATTGGATGGTTATGACTCTTACTTTACAATGAGTTTCATGGCACATAAAAAAGTGGATGGAAAATTTCAGGATGAGGTTAAAGAACTTCAAATGACTTCCATCTCTAAGCTTCTTGAGCATGGTAAACTCTTAAAGGATGTAGAGAAAATTGATGAAAAATAAAATCAGGTGTATTAAATGTGGAGATGCTTCCCATGTAAATATGGAATGAATTAAGATGAACAAAAATAAAAAGAAATGGGTTGAGATGAATGGAAAATCTACAAAAGATTATCAGGATGCTTAAACGTGCATCCATCACAGTAGAACTGGGAAGGGAAACGGTGGATGGTTTTTATATCCACTATAACAATAATCAGATGGTTGAATTTGTGGAAAGGGGTAATTAACGATGAAAAGTTATATTACATTTAAAACTTCAGGGATGAAGGAAAACATTGAAGTGATGGTGGATGACTCTCCTAGTAGGGATAGAATGAACATTCATCTAGAAAAGACTTGCATGAAAATGTATTCATCCGATGAAATTTACAGACAGAAAATTGAAGATGGGAATTATAATCAATGTTCCTTCTTCATCGATAGACAAGACCTGATGTTTAATATGTCAGGTGAAATATGCAGGATGGAATGGGATACAGATTCCCAGGAAGTCATCCTAACAGGAACTGAGGTGAAAAGAATAAGGATGTTTGAATATACCATAGAGGAAGCAATGTTTCAATTAAGAAATGATGTGTCAATAAAGGTTGATAAGGAATTGACATCCTGCTTTAATCATGATGATGTACATACAGTCATTGTGGAGAAGGATGTTGGTGTAGTCATCAAAAATACTAATGGTGGATATAAATTTACATCCACTCCATATAAATTATCAGAAAGACAACCAGATGGTATGGTATTTAAGATGAATCGCCTCACCATCAATGAAGCCGAATCATTTGGCTTTCATGGTTCATCTTTATATATGTTGAAGAAGAATGGTTTCATCCAGACGCTTGATAACATCTGGTCAAGAGATATATCATATATCTCTGTGGATGATATAAGAGCATCCAAAAATCCAACAAGGGTTGGACTCATTGAAAAGCAAGATTTAAGGGATATATTAATACCATCCAATAAAAGGAATGGATATGTAACAGACAGGATGTTCTACAAGGATGGTGAGAATATCTACACATCTCGATTTTATGAAGGAATCCACCATATAGCATCCTTCAAAATGACAGATAGATTAACCAGTGGATGCTGGACAATAGCTCAGGCTAGACTCCATGATATTCATGAAGTGATGCCATTAGAACCATCCAATAAAATTGAATTGGTTGCTTGTAGGGATGGATTAGGATTATTAATCAAAGGTTTCACCTACAATTTTTCATCCAGCCTTTATGGAAGATACCTTAATAAACATGCGATGAAATATGTTGCAGATGCTTTGGGAAGTTCCAAAGAAAGACTCATCCTTCAGGGTGATGGGGAACAATTTGTAATACATCCTTCAAAGTATTCAAGCTATTTTAAATGTTATCATACTTCAAAATGGCATCCGATTGAACAAGAATCCTTTGAAGTAAAGGATGGGGATGGGAATTTCCAATTAGTCCACATCGACTATATAGATGAATATACAATCTGTGAGGATTGTGATTCCCTCATCCATGAAGATGATTTGCTAGTATTGAGTGGGGATGATACTAGAAGAATCTGTTCCTACTGTGGGGATGATAATGGATACTACCGTTGTTACAAATGTGATTCTTATTCGGATGACTATCAAATTCATCATGGTGATACATATTGTAGTTGTTGCATGGATGATTTGTTTATATGTGATGGTTGTGAATGTATAGGTGAAGTTGATGAAGCGTTGTCATTAAGGGATGCCATATATTGTGAATCCTGTTATAATGATAACAAGGTTATCCATAGGATGAGAAGTTATGGATACAAACAAGATTTGATGTTCTATGCGTTGGATGAAAACTTGGAGGGTTCAGATAGCAGCATCTCTGGCTGTATGGGGATGGAATTAGAAACAATCACCAGTGATTACGATGAACGAGAATGTGTTGTTAGTGAGGTTGGGGATGTAATGGATAATATCCTTGATGGTGAATCATACTATGTTACAACAGAGGATTCAAGTTTACAGAGATGCTGCTCAGGTGAAGATGATGACTGTAATAATTCTGACTGTAACTCAGATGATGGTATTGAATGGACATTCCAACCAATGACGATGGCTAGTTTTTACACACAACAAATGACATCCATATTAGATGCCATCAGTGATAGGTGTATATCCTATGATGCAAGAGGATGTGAGGGTGAAAAGGTGTGTGGTATTCACATCTCCTTAAATAGAAAAGAATTTACAAGAGATGACTGTTATCGTTTACAGAAATTCATTTATGATGAAAAAATGTACATTAAAAAATTAGCGATGAGGGGTGGTGGTAACTATTCAGATTATAGCTATATATCTAATGAAGATGAATTAAATCCATCCCATAATGGTGCTATCATGTTTAGCAGTAGTAGAATAGAATTAAGGATGTTTCAGGGTACCCTTGATAGAACATCCTTACTTTCATTCCTTGAATTTGCAAATGGGTTACAGAAATTCATCCTTGGATGGGATATGGATAGAAATCCTAATTATCGTGATTTTGTTTTATTCATTCAAACATTGGATGCAAATATGACCAAGAACTTATTGAAGAAGATGGCTAAATATGAACACCTGGAATTACCAGATGTTAAACCAGTAGCATCCAAACCAGCAGCAACATCCGAACCAGCATTCATCCAATGTAATTGTTTAGTTTGTGTGGAACATCGGACTCTTACAATATCTAATATTAATACATCTGGCTGTGATTGTTCATCTTGCACAAGGGCTAGGCGTATACAAATAGATGCTGTTAGGAACACCAATTATTGTAATGTGGATGTGAACCAAACACCATTCAATATTACAGAAACAGAACAAACAACATCCAAAACAACATTACCGATGCCACCACTTGTAACAGGAATGGATATGGCATCTATTAGTGGTTCTACATCCATAACAACATTTGAATCAAATACATATGTGGATGATAATGGTAATACCCAACAAAGAATAACACTAGGAACAGACTCAGATGATGAGAGTTTCACCCTAACAGTAGACCCAAATAGTGGTGGGGACATCCTCAGAACTTTAATAATGGGAGCATAACATGAGTGTAACAATAACATCCAAAAACAAACCACCCACATGGACGATCATCCCATATCCTTCAAAGGGTATCCAGGGATTTATAGATATAAACCATCTGCATAAATATGTGGATGTAGCAGGAATTAAACCTAACCATAACGATGATAATAAGAACATCCCAACAGTAGAAATGATGGTGAAATAAATATATGTGTATAATAGCTTACAAAACAAAAGAAACGATGTTTGACTTAGAGATGATAACTGAAATGATTGATTCCAACCCAGATGGTTTCGGTCTTGCAACATGGAAAAAAATGGATGACATTACAGTAGAGAAATATTGTATAGAAGAAGGACTCTCATCCATAGATTTACAAGCCAAATACATTTATGAGATGTGTAAAGGCAAGAATGCAATTCTTCATGCAAGGATAGCAACATCTGGTAATACAACAGCAGTAGAATGTCATCCATTCTTAATAGCAGATGAAATATCAAAAGATGAAAAGTTCCAATCCAATGCAGATGATAAGATGTTATTCCATAATGGTATTGTCAATAGTGAACTACCAAAGAACATCCAATTACAACTTAAGGAATATTCAGATACACAACTACTTGCACAATGGATGACAGATTTCTCAATACCAGAAATTCATCTGTTCCTAACACAGATGGGAACATACAACAGATTTATTTTAATCCACCAGAATGAATTAAAGATGTTTGGTAAGTTCGTTATAATTGATGGCATCCATTGTTCAAATGACAGATTCCAGTTAGCGAAGAAGTATTGGGGAACATCCATTACAGGTTTGGATGTTTATGATGATAGTGCTTATACAGCAGATGATTATAGAAATGAGTATTATGCAGATAAGTATGGAAGTTATGGGATGATTTCCAATGAAACTTATAATGATTTGGATAAAGATATTGACATCCTTTACTTCTTTGGGTTGCCTTCCACAGTTAATGAAGATTTCGTGGACATCTATATGGATTTAACATCCGACGAACAAAAAGAGGTTAGAGAATGTTTATCCTATTCAGAAAGATATGCACTCAATGATTTGATGTATGATTTTGTGGATGTAATAGAAGAAGATGAAACAATGGGTGAAATAACAATGGAAGAGGTTGAACTTGGAACATCCACACTTGGAGCATTCCTCAACAAACATAAGATGCCAAATGAAATAAATAATGATTTCATCCAAGCATACAGAAGCTTAGATTACAAGGATGTTAAAGAATTACATTTACTAGTGGACGATACTACAATGAAAGCTATTCAGAAATTATATACAGATATATTAATGGATAAATATAATAAAAGAGATGATAAAAAAGTAACCCAGTTTGAAATAATTAAATATGGTTTGGATGAACAAATAACAATAGAAGAAACAACCATCTCCAGGCTCCAAAAGGAAAAAGAAGAAAAGGATGCCCAGGATATAAAGGATGAGCAGGAACGAAAGGATATTGAAGATGCGATGGATATAATAATAAATGAACCAGAATCATCCGATGAAGAAAAGAAACAATCATTATACAACCGTATCTTCGGAGGATTTGGAGGATGAGCATCCAATCAACAAAATTAAATGACCTTAAGTTTAAACAGGAAAAATTACAGATGGAAATCACAGACAAACAATCACAACTCAAGGATGTTACCAAAGCCATCGAAGAATTGGAGGGGGTTAGCACCCCCCTCATCGATATTAAAAATGAGGGTGGAACTTTCTCATCTAAGTTTGATGACTTGATGGATTTCCCTTACTTTGGAAGGTGGAACTAGGATGAGCATAGAACAGTATAGAAGCTCAATAGAAAAGAAACCAACAGCATCTTTATATTTAAAGGTTGGACATATTTATGAGGTGAAACCATCAGGAGATTTAACAGTAGAGGATGTTGAAATATTACAGATGATTCATGCAGAGGGTATGAGAAGAAAAAACTATAATTTAATAGAGATAGCACATAGAGCATTCAATGCAATAAAGAGGATGGACGATTACAAAATAAGCAAATTAACGGATGGAGTTGAATTATGATGATGAATAGAATAGATATATTAAATGACATCAAGAGTGTATTAAACAGATATGGTGTAAGCATCGAATTACAAAGTTATGGTGAAGATAACATCGTAGTAGCAACATTGGATGGAACAACAGAAGAATTATTCTTAGCAGAAGAGGGTTCAGCCTTGGATGTAAAGACAATAGATGAATTAATAGAAAAGCATGAGAATGGAGATTCATCCTATGGTTTATTCGATGAGAGTTTATTTGGAAGGGGTGCTTAAGGATGAAAATAAAATATTACATAATGAAGAACATCGAAACCAACAAGCATGATGTTTATATAAAGAATGAGGATGGCATAGATGATTATAGGGATGCTTCTTATAGACTGAAGAAGGATGCTCTAAACCACATCAAATTAAATTTGGATATAACGAGAAAGTTAGGAGAGATATAAGATGAATACAATATTACATTTACCAAATGATAGATGGCTTAAGGATGGATACATATATGATAAGAACAAACCAGGCACAATGATGAAGAATGAATACATCTGTGAGGTATGTTTATCCGAAGATGGAAACATCTGTGATGACCCATACCAACATGATATGTACGATGAAGTGGTAGAGATGGTTTTATGTTCAGATTGCTATAATGATAAGTTGCAGAGTATATAAGATGAAATATAAATATAAATATGTAGGAGAAGATGATATTTATTATGTATATTTTGAAGACAGTGATG
>Ga0075121_1001457_pt1 | contig 14563 bp, 11 predicted proteins | sample AntAceMetag02UKG_FD_69793 | JGI IMG/M metagenome (GOLD analysis project Ga0075121, IMG submission 69793) | Saline lake microbial communities from Ace Lake, Antarctica - Antarctic Ace Lake Metagenome 02UKG | ecosystem: Environmental > Aquatic > Non-marine Saline and Alkaline > Saline | place... | reverse complement strand
TTGGCGAGGCCGTCTGATATATGACTTTTTGACATCTTTTTAAATCTTAATGCCATGTTTGAAGCGCTTCTTATTAAGGATTTTTGTCCTATATTATAAGTTAAGGAATAGAAATGCAATATAATGGAGTTTTTTACAATGGACAGAAAACCTAATGTTATTTTTATAATCGCCGACCAGCATCGATGGGATTTTGCCGGATGGAGCGGCAACGGAAAAACTTTGACTCCCAATCTGGACAAATTGGCGTCGAGAGGAATGGTCTTTGACAATGCTTTTTGCAATTCGCCGCTATGCTCGCCCTCAAGAGCTGCGATTGCCAGCGGACGCTACGGCATGAACAGCGGGTGCTTTACCAATCTGCATGAACTTCCTCCAGATGCGCCTTCGTTTGTTTCGCAACTTAGGAAAAGCGGCTGCGCCACGGCGGCTGTGGGCAAAACTCATATGGAGATTCACGCTTATGATTCAGACCTTTGCTCAGAAAAGCATAGACAGTACATGGATTCGCTGGGCTGGGATCATATTTGCGAAATATCAGGCAACGGCATGCTGAAAACAGGCATAAAGTGCGCTTACAGTGAGTATTTGAAAGAGGAAGGCATGCTTGAGGATGTGCTTGAATTTTATCGAAGATGGAGATATTTCCTTGACGAGCATCCTGGATTTTCAGATTTTCACTCTGAGTCCTGGCCGTTTGATGAAAGATTTCAGGAAACACCTTTCGTGGCAATGAAGGCTTTGGAATGGCTCGGCGAACGCGACAAATCCAGGCCATTTTTTCTTCACGTGGGATTTGCCGGGCCGCATAGTCCTATTGAGCCTGGGGAAGCTTATCTCGACATGTATAAGAACGAGGAGGAAACTTCTCCATGGGGCGAAACTGCAAGCAAGGAAATATTGAACGCGCGCAAAGGTTATCGGGCAATGATTACTCAGATTGACCATTACGTCGGCAAAATTTGCGATTCCATTGATAAAGAAGGAGAGCTTGACAACACTATATTTATATACACCGCGGATCATGGCGAAATGGCTGGCGATTTCGGACGCACAGGCAAGACATGCTTTTACGAAGGAAGCATTCGTGTCCCGCTTGTGGTCAGCGGGCCGGGAATTTTACGCGACAGGAGCGATGCGCTCGTGGAATCGATCGACATAGGGAAAACTATTTGTGATCTGTGTGGAGTTGCGCCTCATTATTATGACCAGGGCAAAAGCTTCGAGCCCATTTTGAATGGTGGGCGCAAAACGCATAGAGACACCGTTTATTCTGAGATGGGGTGTGATAAGATGCTTTTTGACGGGCAATATAAACTCATGTTGGGCGATTCTGGCATGGATGATGGGAAATTGGGACGTTTGCATTTAGACAAGCCAGTCAATATTCCTCCCAGCCCGGCTCGCTTGTATGACTTGACAAATGACCCGCGCGAGCAGGACAATCTTTTGGCCGATCCCAAATCTGCGAGTTTATTTGCGGAAATGAAAAGCAAGCTTTTAAACAGGCTCAATGAAAATACTCAGACACAGCCGCCCAAAGAGCGCGGAGCTTACAAGCCCCTTTGAATTTCAGGGAAATGATTCTTGTGGCAAAGCCACTTTTAAACCCACTTCGTGGTGGCGACAGCGCGCATGGCGCGTTAAAAGCCTGCGGCTTGTTGGGATGATGCGAGGCGACAACAAGCTTCATTCCGTTGCAACGCCACCTCCCGGGACCTTTGGCGGCTCCGACGCATTGCCTGCGTCCGCAGAAATCTTTAACGCATTAAGTTGCGCGCTTAATTGAAAATGTCAAGATTCAGAAATAGAGTATTGAAACGCGATAGAACTGTGAGAGCAAAGCAAGCGGCTGAAATTTTGGAAGAAATGCAGTAAAGCTCAAGAAGCTTGTTGGGTAGTTAATGCCGTTTAGTGTTCAACAGGGTGACAAGAAGTTGCAGCTCTCAATTTGAAATCGCAAAAATAACTAACTTTTAGAATACGCTTGCACATAAGAGGGGGGGATTGGAATGCCGAAAAAATTTATTATAATCATCATTATTTTGATTCTGATAGTTGTGGGCTTGATCCCGATGATTACAAATTATGTCTCCGACTTTGCTTTTGATGGCTCTGGCAACTCCTCTTCGGAGGCAATCCTCAAAAGAGTGATTCAGGGGAAAACGACTCTTTTTATGTTTGCCGGAGCAAGGAAGCTTTCCGAAAAAGCCATAATTTATTTTCCTGAATCCTCAAGCTTTGACTATTATCTGAAGAATGCCGCTTTCTGCGCGGAAAGAGATGGCGAAAATGAAGTGGCTATTTATTGGTATGAACGCTTTTTGGAGCGTTTTCCAAGGCATAAATGGAGCCCTAAAATAAAAAACAGCCTGAACCAGCTGAAGGAGCTGAATTAGCAAATCGGCGCAAATATAATTGCAGGAGCATAGAGAATTATGGACATAGACAACACTTTGGCAAAATTGCTGGCCTCTAGAGATTTGACTTTTGATGAAGCAAAAGGAGCCATGGAGGATATTGTGACCGGCAAGGTTTCCGACGTAAAACTTGCCGGATGGCTTGTCGCTTTGCGAGCAAAAGGCGAGACGGCCCTTGAAATAGCAGGCTGCGCGTCAGTGATGCGAGAACATTCACAGCATATCAAATGCCATGACTCACAGGCTGTGGATATTGTCGGTACAGGTGGAAGCGGAGCCAATACCATAAATATTTCGACTGCGGCTGCGTTTGTTGCGGCCGGCGCCGGAGTTACAGTGGCAAAGCATGGGAATCATGCGGTGTCCAGCCGTTCCGGCAGCGCCGATGTGCTTAGCGCGCTCGGCGTAAACATCAATTTGTCGCCGGAGAAAACAGAGGAGTGCCTTGAAGAAGTGGGCATGGCTTTTTTATATGCGCGCCTTTTGCACCCGGCGATGAAGCATGCCTTGAATGCTAGAACAGGTCTTGGGATAAGGACAATATTTAACATTTTGGGGCCGCTCACAAATCCAGCCGGAGTGAAAAGGTATGTGCTGGGAGTTTACAACAACAAGCTATGCCGGCTGCTGGCCGATGCTGGGCTGACTTTGGGATTTGAGCATTCACTCATCATGCATGGCTGCGACGGGCTCGACGAGCTTACGAACACTGGCCCTACTTATATTTGCGAGATAAATAAAGGCGAAATCCTTGAATACAATATTACTCCTGAAGAATTGGACATTGAGCTTGCTTTGCCGAGCGACCTGCGCGGCGGGACTCCTGAAGAAAATGCGATGATTTTGAAAGACACTCTTTCCGGAAAGCTCATTGGCCCTAAGCGCGACATCGTTGTTTTAAGCGCCGCCGCCGCCATTTACATGGCGGACAAATCTGATTGCTGGGAATACGCAATCGAAAAAGCGGAAGAATCAATAGACAGCGGGCTGGCTCTCAAGAAGCTGAAAAAACTTATAGCATTCACCAACTTATAAATGGACTGACAAATTACCAGCTGTCGGTGCGGAATGGAGCGGCCGGAAGGCCTTCGCTGTTCATCAGATTGGGCAGAGCTTTTTCGTGCAAGGCAAATCTCACCGCCGCCGTTTTTTTTACTTTTTCGCAACTGACGTTGACAGTGAGATGGATGCAAGACAATGGACAGATCTTTCGAACAAAAACATTCTTTCTCCTTAGAATATCTTGAAATTGACTAGGCGCATGACAAAAAAAACTATATGCTCAAAGCATAAATTTGTAATGCGACATTGTAATTAACCGGCTTTGTCCTGAGATTGTTTGGCAAGATAATTTCTAAAGCAGCGCGGGCTGTCGCCGTTCATCCTTGTAAAAAAGCGCGAAAAGGCGAAGACATCGGGGAATCCCATTATTGCAGCTATTTCGGAAATGCTCTTGTTAGAGTAGGCAAGGTGTTTTTTTGCAAGGGTGAATCTTTCTATGTCTATGTAATTTTTAAGGGTGGCTCCTGTGTGTTTTTTAAAGAATCTGTTCAAATAATCCTTAGAGTAGCCAAGTTTTTCAGCTATGTCTTTGACATGCATATTCATCCCGGTTGAGCCGGACAACATTGCGCATATTTCTTTATGCAAAGGAGGCGTCTCTTCTAAAAAATCCTTTCTGCAGTATTGGATGTCAATCAAGTCTGCCAGAAGATATTCAAGCGCAATTGCGCGCGTCTTGTCCATTGCATCTGGGAGAAACCTTAAGATTTGCTCTTTGAAAAAATTAAGTAAAGGGGCGCCTTTGATTACTTTTGCTCCCGCCTTGCTTCTGAAGCCCTCAAGCGCGAATTTTACAGACCAACATTCCACATTTTTTCCATCGTAAACAAAAGCGTGCCAGAGCCCTGGCGGTATGATCGCCATTTTTCCGGAATTCATTTCGTAAGTCTTTTCACGGGTGTTCAACCTGAGCTGACCTGAGACGATTATTTCCAATTGCCAGCAGTCTGCGTGGAAATGCCCATGCGTTTTCCCCATAAATTCTTTAGGGTTGTCCATATGGGAAGAATAGAGAATAAATGCTCTCTGTGGAACTGCGTTTTGGGGTGTCGCCTTTTTGTCTTTGCGCATAAGGGCTTTCCTGTTAATCAATAAAATGTAATATATGCTCAAATGTCGCTTTTTGCTAAAACTTTTCAGTGAAATGCCATTCCTTTTTTTCTGTTTTTGTTGTATGGTATATTGTTGTGGAAAGCGATGGAGTTTTGAGGTTTTGTGAAAGTCGCTTTAAGGGGAATATGTGATTTTTCAGAAGCAAAGGAGTCAAGTGAGATATAAATATTGCCTTTTAATGCGTTTTACGCTCATCGAATTGCTCGTTGTAATTTCCATAATAGCAATTCTTGCGAGCATGTTGCTTCCGGCTTTGAGTACCGCAAGGGATCGCGCCAAGCAAATTCAATGCGCCAGCAATCTCAAGCAGGCTGGAGTTTTGGTGCAGACTTACACTGTCGACTACAATGGTTTTTTCCCTTATGGCATGCGCAGCAATGCCGCCCTGAGCGTCATCAAGTCCTGGCAGAATATTCTTGAGCTGGGATACTTGAGCATGGATTATCAGGAAAACTCCGTGTTTTATCAGGGGCGGAATCCGCTATGGGGCTGTCCTTCTTATCCCGGCAATCCGATATGGAATTCCAACAGTGGCGGCTTTAATGTGTACTGCGGCTATGTGGGGAATTTGAACATAATGACCGCTTCGCAGGAGCATCCATATTACAGGCCAGGGACAAGGGCAAGCAGTGTTAGCAGCCCATCGTATAACGGCTTGGCTGCGGATCAGCATTTTAATCAATATTCGCAGGCTAGTTTTCGGTCTCGTTTATGGGGCTCGCCCTCTAATTCTCATTCGGAGTATCTAAAATCATACAGCCACGCAAATCAAGCCAATATGGTTTTTGTGGATGGTCACACGGAGGCATTCACGCGCAAGCAGGCCGAAAATATTTTTCAATCCTCCCAAAGTGATGCCAGATATTCTGGCTGGTGCAAAAAAGGCGGAATAGCAATAGACAAAGAATAAAATATAAAACAGGAGATATTTATGACTCGAAAAACTGTAAAATTAGTTTTAGCAATTTTAATGTTGTCCCACTTTTTTGCCGCAGTTGTTCAAGCAGCACAGTTGCCCATTAAGGTTGACATGGAAAAATTTAATTCCAAAACATTGCCGGGGGCGCATTCTTCAACCAGAGAAAATTTCTGCCTGAACGGCATTTGGGATTTCTGTCCTATATTCGACAAAAAAGCTCTTAATGGACCGGCTTTGGAAAAGTTGCCGCCAGTCCCTGGAAACAGTGAGTGGAAAAAATTCAGAGTCCCGGCAAAATGGAAGCGAATCAGCGGAACGCAGACGGCAATTGATTATGACATTCCCAAAAAATGGTGCAAAGCCGGGAGGGCCTGGTACAGGCGTTGTTTCAATGTCCCGGAATCGATGAAAGGCAAGAAAATAAAACTGGAATTTGGTGGGGTTTTGGTTTATTGCGAGGTTTTTTTGAATGGCGAATCAATAGGGAGAAATTATTGCGGAGTCTTGCCTTTTGAATTTGACATTACAGACAAAGTTAAACTTGACGGGCCAAATGAATTGAAGCTGTATGTGACAAACCAGGATGCGCTTTATGTGAAAAAACCGAAGTCAAGATATAATTTTACTTCAAGGGCTCCTTTGTATTATGGCTATCGCCAGAATAGCGCCGGCATTTGGCGGGATGTGTTTTTGAAGGCTGAGCCGCATGTGGCTGTGAAGGATGTTTTTGTCATCACTTCCGTCAGGAAAAAACATATAACTTCAAAGACGACTATTCTCAATTCAGGCGGGGAAGCTGTTGAAATAGAAGCCCGTGCCGTCGTTGAAACTATTGACGGGAAGCCGATTAAATCTTTAGGCTCCCAAAGGATTTCTCTTTCTCCCGGAAAATGCGCGGATACGAAGTTTTCTTCGGATTGGAAAGCTCCAAAGCTATGGTCGCCGGAGACTCCTTCCCTTTACAGACTTCACACAACGCTTTTTGCGGACGGAACACTTGTGGATGAACATTTTCAGCGCTTCGGATTTCGCGAATTCTGGATTGACGGCAAGAGCTTTGTCTTGAACGGAAACAAAATAACTCTCACAGGCGATTGGATAGGATTCAGACCCGGCAATTGTGACGCATGGCTGCGTCCAGAGTATGTTCGCTTAAAAGTAAAAATGTTTAAAAAGGCAAATTATTGTGGAACACGTTTCAATATGGCCCCGTCTTATATTCTTGACATATGCGACGAATTGGGCTTTCCGATTATAGCGACTGGGCTAAGCGATGGCCCTAGTTTTTTTGATCCTGAATATTTTGAAGAAGGCATGAAAAATGCAGTTTCGGAAACGGCCAGATGGATAAAGCGCGATCGGAATCATCCTTGCGTTCTGATCTGGTCGACTGAAAATGAGGACGAGTATCCGGCAAAAGAAAATATTGCTGAAATGTACAGGGAGATTGACAGAGCAGTGACCCGCGTTGATCCGACTCGCCCCTTTATGCATGATGGAAACACTCATAGCGGCAATGGAGATTTCAAAGGATGGGCTCCAATACAGAATTTCCATTACACTGGCAATCGCATATCATTGGGGAGGCAGCTTGAGCAGTTTGTGAAATGGGGGGGAATCGCAACCAAACCGCGCGTGGAAGGCGAAATATCCAACTATGAAAGCGAGTTCAGCGGCTTTGGCGGAATGTACAGGCTTATAGGCGATAAAGCTTGGCGTTCTCCGTCTGAAGTGTACAAAGGGTTTGATCATTGGGCGCGGCTTCAGGCGGGAGCATGGCGCGCATGCGGGCTGTCGGGCTTTATGCTTTTTGGCAATCAACTTGGACTCTTCAATTCTCCGATAAACGCTACATTTCCGGGCTGGAATGAGCGTGTTCTGAAATTTGACTGGAAAGACTTGAGCACGCCCTATCCCAAACCGCAATATCTTATTCGCAGTAATATGGACTTTGTTAATCCATGGACACCAAAAGCTCCAAAGGTTATAACCACGCCGCTTTTTGACACCATAAGAAATGTCTATAACCCTGTCATGGTTACGCTGTCGAGAGACATTGCTCATTCATACTGGAGCGGAGCTGAAATGCATAAGAAAGCCTATGCGATTAACGTTGCCCTAGGGGCGCTTGAAAATGCTGAATTTAAATGGACTGTCTGTAACAAATCCGGCAAAAAAATAAAGTCCGGAATAATGCCGTGCAAAGTGGCTCAGGGAGAGGCAAAAGAGCTTGATATTTCAGTCAAACTTCCTGCATGTGTCAAGCGAACAGAGTTCAAATTGTCCGTGGAGCTTTTCAACGATGGCAAAGCGCTTTCTTCTGACTGGATGGATATAGCTGTCTATCCGCGCGTTTCTGACAAACTCAAATTGAGCGCTGCGCCCATCTTGCTTTATGATTCCAAAGGCGCAACGGAAAAGTTGTTAAACAGCCTCGGGTTGGAGCATTGCAAAATTGACGCCAAGGCTCTCGAAGCGTTGCCTCAAAATGCCTTCTTGATTGTGGGCTGTCATGCCGCGGACGCGGATCTGCTTGCGCGTTCTGATAAAATTGAAAGCTTTATTAAAAATGGAGGGCGTGCGTTGATTATGGAGCAGAAAGAAACACCTTCCTATTCAAGGTCGGCAGCTTTTGTTCGCGCGCCTAAACACCCTGTTTTTAAAGGCCTTCCCAAGGACAGACTTTATTTTTGGCGGACTGGCTCCTTTGAAATGTGCGCCTCAGCAATTTACACAAATCCGGCTGGCCGCCAAATCCCGCTGGTCGAGACGGTGGGCAATGATGTTAATTGGACGTATTCGGATTATGTCAGCGTTATGACTGAAATACCTTCAGGCAAGGGACGGGTTTTGCTTTGCAATTTGAACGTGTCCGAGGCGTGTGAAAAGGGCGACCCCGAAGGCGTGATAATGTTTCGGAATTTGTTGCGCTATTCCGCTTCTCCTGTCGATTTGAAGCGTCCCGAAATTCGATATGTCGGAGACAGCAAATGCAAAAAGTTTTTTGAAGCCTCTCTTTACGCAAACGACATGCAGATAGCTAACGAAAAGAATTGGGCTGACGGGATTGGCGAAGGGGACATTCTGTTTGTAGGAGCTGGAGTGAAGGTGCGGCAACTTATGGAGCAAAAACAAAACCTTGCTTCCTTTGTAAAGTCCGGCGGAATTGTTGTCTGCTCTGCGGACTGGAAAAGCGGAGCCGTAGAATGGACTCCAAGCCCTCTTCAGGTCAGGAAGCTCCCGGTGCAAATAGGAACCCCATGGGATATTTCGCTTGGAGCTTTTCATCTTTGGAAATATAGCAATGAGCGACTTTTTGACGGACTGGGAGATCTTTTCCTTCTTGAGTCAAGGCGCGCCAAAAAATATTACATAGGCGACCCTATTCCCGGTCTTGAATATGCTTTTGCAAAACCGGCGTCTCCCTGGGAAAATGCTTTTGAAATAGTGACAAAAGCCACATGCAGCTACAAAGGCTTGCGCCGGCGGCATTTCTATGGCTCAGACAAAGACGCCGCGGTTGTGACTCTCAAATATGGAAAAGGGCTGTTTGTCCTTTCGACATTGCCCATGCAAAAAGGCACATTGCCAAGGCATTTTTATGGAGCCGTTTTGTCGAATTTGAATGCTCCGTCCAAAAAGAGCCAACCGCTTCTGGCTTTTTCTTCGTTCACTGCAAATTTGTCCTTGAAGCCTGCCAACAAAAAAACATGGAGGAAGTTTGCTTCAATAGATTTGATTCCCTACGCAAATCGCAATTTTATGGACAAAGAGCCTGGCGACAAGCTTGGAGGTTGGGATGACTGTGGAGAAAACGACATGCGCAATTTGCCTACTGGCGACTATGTAATGTGCAAAGTTCCGTTCCATATTATTGACGTAAACAAAGACGATCCAAACGGCGACCGGGGAATAAAGCTGGGGCATGCCGTTAAAGCTTGCATCGTTCTAAAAGGAGAGAAAAGGCAATATTTCCCTGAAAAAATAAAAGGAATAGCTGTTGGGAAAAAAGCGCGCAAAATTCATTTTCTCCATACTCAGACATGGAGCGGAAACAAAAAACGAGAAAAAATCGCCGCTTATATTGTCAATTACGATGACGGAACAAAATTGGAAATCCCTGTTAGGAATCTGGTTGAGATTGCTGATTGGTGGAAGGTTGACAGAGCTGTTCTTAAAAGAGCGCAAGTCGCTTGGAAAGGCTCAAATCCAATTCATTCGCCTGTTGGTCTTTACAAGATGACTGTTTACAATCCGCATAAAGACAAAAAAATAGAGAGCATAGATTTTGTTTCAGAAGGCAAGTCAGTGCCCATTTTGCTGGCAATAACTTTGCAGAAATAAGTGGGTCATCCTATTTTGTTAAAAATCATGAAAAGTCCGCAGGGAAACTGAATTGCGTCGCCGTCAAGAAGGATTTTTTCAGATGTTATTTTCTGGGCGTTGACGAAGGTGCCGTTTGCGCTGTTCTGGTCTTTGACTGTGAACGATTCGCCGTTATGCGAAAAAACAGCGTGCAGACCCGACATTTCATCGGCGTCATAACAAAAATCGCAGTCTTTGTCTTTGCCCACTGACAATGAATCCTTCAGCTCTATCCATTGCGCGGAGGTTCTGTCATCCATGACGGCGACAAGGAGAAACTCCCCCTCTTTTCTTTCCAGTTTTGGAGCCAGGTTCATTGTGTCTCTTGTCAATGTTAACAGCTCCAATTTATTTTTTGTTGGAGTTCCGTTTATAATAGTCTGCCTGTAGTCGGGGCGGTTTTTAATCATTTCTTCCATGCAGGACACGAAATATGAGCGGTCGGAGCGATGGATTGCGTCGGAAGTTTCCTCGAAGTCATCAAGCAGCTTGAAGAAATCCTTTTCCAGGATTTTCATGACGCGGCTTTTTTGTTGATAAATTGTGCCTGGCTTTGTGTCTTCAAGCTTCCGGCTCACCTCTTCCACCGGAAAGCCGTCAAGCACGTAAAGACAGAATGATTTATAAGTGTTTCTGTCGATTTTTTCGTATGTCTGACGCAATGCCTGCGAGATTATTGATTGAATCCAGATGTTGTCGTCCGGCTGGCTTGACGAGGCGTTTTCGGCCAGAGCCTCCTCTATTTTTGTCTCGCCGTCGGGATGAGCGCTTGCGGCTACATAGCGGCTTTCTTTTCTGTATATGTCTTTGACCCTGCTGTTGACAATTGATTTGAGGTATCCCCGGAAACTGCCTTTGGATGAGTCATATTTGAAGCTTTGCATTCTTCTCAGAAGGCAAATCATTGTTTCCTGAAAAACATCCTGCGCTCTGGATTGATTGCATCCGGCTCTTTTGGCCCATCCAGTGATAAGCTCCCAGTAAAAAAGATAAAAGTCTTCCCAGGCCGCGTCGTCCTTTGGGTCTTTAAGGCGCTGAATCAGCGTGTTTCGCGTGGCTTTTGCTTTAGTCATTTATTCTCCCATGTGCGGGCAAATATAGCATGACGCAAACTAAAAAACCAATTCTGTTTTTTGTTTAATTGAGGTTGATTACTTTTTGTTTTTTTTAAGCAGAAGCAGGGCTATGCCGATTACCGCGGCAATGGCGGCTATTGAAAGGATTTTGCGAAAGCCGTCTGTTTGATTTCTATAAACGGGTTCCATTTGAATATAATCAAGTGAATGGCTGTCGACTCTGAGCCTTCCTCTTGACAGCTTGGCCGTCAAGCTTGCAAGAGCGGAGGATTTGATTCTGCTTTCAACGTCTATTGTGCTGATGAATTTGTCGTCGAATTCCCTTATTCGCGCCGAATTAATGCCCGCGCTTTTTTTGAGGCCTTCGAGAATCCTGTCCAGAAGCTTCTTTTCGATGTTTTTGAACTCAATGACCACATTGGAGCCTGTGTCGTGTTCTGTTATCCATACGGCGAGGATTCTCATAAGCAGCGCGCGGAAATTTGCGCCTTTGTCGCTGGCGAGCAGTTGGGTCAGGGCGGAGCGCGCGGCTTGACGCGGGTCCGATATTTTTGAGATGTAGAATTCGTGGCTTGGCACGGTTAGCTGCGTGATTAGGCGGCCTGTGGCCCAGACAGCCGAAAGGTCGGCGCCCAATGAAAATTTTCTGGCTTTTATGTCGTAAATGCTTGTGTCGCCGCTATAGCTGCCGTTCACTTTTGCTTCTATAATAAAATCGTAGCCGCGCTTTATTTTTTTCTCGCGATATTTGACGTTTTTTTTATCATCAAGAATTTTATCGCGTTCCTTTCGCTCTTTTTGCGCCGTGTGAAATTGCGTCACATCGACAGCCTGGAAGCCGCTTTTCAGGGCAAGTTCCAGCAATATTCCCATTATCAGGCCTTCCGAGTCGCCGACGCCCCTGATGTAGCCGGAGCATTTTATTAGAAGGCGTGGAGAGCCTTTTATGGCAATAATCTGGCGCATAGCAAGGTAGTCGTTCATGCCCGGGCGGCCTTGTGCTACTTTGGCTTTGACCACAATCTTGTACATGTCGGCATTGTCGCGCCCGCTGGATATTACTTTGTAGCTTTTGATGTAGCCGAAGGCGGCAGAAAAAATTCTGTCGTACCCCAGTACATAATCTGACGCTTTGGAGCAGGCCATAAGGTCGACTCCGGCTCCTTTGCGGACCGCGTCTCGAAGCGCGTCGCTTAGCGCCTGTTCCCGCGCGAGCAATCCATGCCCGGCGGCTCTGCCCACGCCTTCCACTGTCGTGTCGGCGGAAAGGGGGATTGCCGCCGTAATTATAAGCGCGGCTATGATGGCTTGCAGGGTTAGCTTCATTGTCACTCCACTACGACTTCCTGTTTTAGAATCTCCTGCATGACGGAACGTTCAGACTTATAGGCTTCGGCGCTTGCCGGAGCTGGAGCTTCATTGTCTCTTGGGGCTCCGTTGCCGGTTACAGTAAAGACTTTGTCGTTGGTGGTCACGTCGATATTGGATATTTTATTCTGTTTGCCGTCGTTATAGATTTTTGTGAGCGTCTCAACTGTCTTGACTATTTCGCGTATTTTTAGTTGCATTACAACCTTGCATGAGCAGTCGTCGCTGTATGTTATTTTAATCGGCTTAATCCCTTTAAGGAAGGCCACGGCTGCCGCCTCCACTCTGTCGCTTGTCAAGCAAAGGTCGCGCACTGAGGTTTTGCTGTTTATTTTGACCCCCACGAAGCGCTCGGTCATTTTTCGATATGCGTCAAGTTCAGCCGCGCGTTTGGCAAGCAGCATTTTCATTGCCTTGCTTTCGGGGAGGGCTCCGCAGCCGACTGCTTCAATTATTTTTTTTTCGTTTTTTTCGGATTTTGTTGTGACCACCTTTTTGAAGGACTTTTCGGTTTTAAGTATCTCGACTATTTTGTTGAGCTTCACTCCGTAAACCACGGTGACCATGCCGTTTTCCAGGTATTCCGGGTCTTCGGTTTCAGTGGCTCCTTTTATGAGCGTCTGCATCTTTGTTTTCACTGAATCCGATATAAGCATATAATCGAATACGTTTGTTCCGGATTCCAGCTCAAAGCCCTGAATTCGTTCGGCCAGCGCGCGGAACGCGTCGAGTTGCGCCACTCTTAGAGCTTTTAATCGTTCTTTCGGAGATGAGTTGCGCCAAATTGGCGGCAATGTGGAGTCGATAAAGCCCGGTTTTGCCGGACCGGCGAGCGCGATGAGCTGTGTTGACGCAGAAAAAACCAAAACCAGCGAAAGCAGAACTGTCTTTTTCATATTCCCTCCAATGTCAGCCATGGTTAAAACAACCGACATAATTATATGTCCGATATCGGACTTTGCAAACAATTACGGTTCAAGAATATAAGAAACTCGCGAGAATTCGACTGTGGAGCTCTGTCCGTCTTCGCAGAGTTCTGTCATCTTAAACCCGTCCGGAAGGCCGGGGATCGCTTGTTTCGCGTTTCTTGCGGCTTGATTGCGTCCATTCATGTAAAAATTATATATATTGTTGTCATACACGCTGTTTCCATAGACTCTGGGCCCGCTTGAGCAGCCAGAGCACATTAGAGTAAGGGCTGCAAATCCTCCGGCCAGCGACGTGATTGAATAAATCCTTTTCATTTTAAATCCCTTTCATTTTGTTGTTTTTTCTTTTGTTTCTCATTCGTTCTTTCACAGGATAGTACGCGCGGAGAAGGGGCATCTAACGCCGGAATAAAAAAAAACAGGAATTTTTTTAAAAAGCGCGTGAGATATCAGCTTTTGCAACGGACTACTGATGACAACAACAAAAAAGGGCGAAACCATGAATAAAAGACGATTTCCTGAAATAATAGCCGCAATTTTACTTGGCTTTTCCCTGTCTGCTCAAGCAGGCGAATTGCCCCTTTCAGACCGTGAAATCGCCGAGTTGAGAGGAAGGCGCGGAGGCGCAATGTCAAACAATCTGAGAAAGCAGCTTAAGTTTCAAGGCAAATATTATCATAGGAAATATAAAAACGACCCGCATTTGACGTTCAAAGCAAAATACCGCCGCCGCCGCAACGCGCGCTCTTTGTTTTGCGAAGAGCTTGTAAACACAGTGGGGCGGCTTTTGACCGCAAATTTGAGAAAGGCGGAGCTGGAGTCTTTTGCCGGGAAAAGAAGGCTGACATGCGTTATGGACCGCGGCGGATACACTCTCAACTACAAGGCTGACATTATTAAAGGTTTTATTGAGCGCGAAGAGTGCGCGTTGAACTTTTATGGATTGCCGCAATGCAAGACCGTCAACGGACAACTGGAGGACGAAACTGAGATCAGCGCGCGTCAATTGGAAATAATGCTGAAAATTTTGAGAGCAGACGGATTGACGGTGGAAGAAGTCAGAATAGGCGCCGCGAACGGCGCGGAGACGGAAAGCGCATCAGAGCTTCTCAAGGAGCTTGAGTTGTCGAGGCATTCGTTAATATGGCAGCAATCAAAAGGAGGAGACATGCGGGTAAGAATAAAATTTAAACAGATAAACTAAACAAACAAAAAACAAGGAGGCTGACATGAAATGGAAAATAGCAATGACGTTGACCGGCGGAGTGGTTCTGATAACTGCTTTGAGCGGCTGCTCCACCACGGAGCCGG
>Ga0075121_1001454_pt1 | contig 14572 bp, 9 predicted proteins | sample AntAceMetag02UKG_FD_69793 | JGI IMG/M metagenome (GOLD analysis project Ga0075121, IMG submission 69793) | Saline lake microbial communities from Ace Lake, Antarctica - Antarctic Ace Lake Metagenome 02UKG | ecosystem: Environmental > Aquatic > Non-marine Saline and Alkaline > Saline | place... | reverse complement strand
TTCTTCCTGAATTTCTTTTTCTTTTTGATATTCAGACCAACGCTGTTGTTCATTAAGGGATATTGTTTTTCTTTTTCTCAGGCGGTTATAGGCTTCTATGTCTTTTTCCAGAAGCTGAAACTTCTTGTTGTCGCTTCTTCGCGCCAGAGACTGTTCTTTCAGTTTAGGAATCAACTTGGATATCTCTTTTACATAATAATCATGCTCCACTGATTTGATTGAATCCCATGGAAGAGCGTAGTCAAGATGCTCTTCGCCTATTTCCATGGAATCAGTGAATGATGGGAAAACTATATCCGGGGTTACGCCTTTTATCTGGGTTGAGGAGCCGTTCACCCTGTAGAACTTGGCATTTGTGAATTTTATGGAGCCTGCCGGGAATTTGGCGCCCAGAAAAGCCAGAAAGCTTTGGAGATCGTAGATGGTCTGGACTATTCCTTTGCCGTGGGTGCGGGTGTCGCCAACCAGTATCCCGCGCTTGTAGTCCTGTATTGCTCCAGCGAATATTTCTGCGGCTGAAGCGCTGAGCCTGTTGATCAGGGTCAGCATGGGGCCGTTGTATGTTATTTCGGAATCCTCATCGTATTTGATGTCAAGCTTGCCGAAGCTGCTTTTTACTTGAACCACCGGTCCGTCCTTGATGAAGAGGCCGCTGAGGTTTATTGCTTCAGTCAGGCTTCCGCCTCCGTTTGAGCGCAGGTCGACAATAAGTCCGTCAATTTTTTCTTTGTTGAAGTCTGTAAGTATTTTTTTTATGTCGCGTGTTGTGCTTTTGTAGTTTGTGTCGCCGCGGAAGGCGGCGTTGAAGTCCATATAGAAGGAAGGAAGGGTTATTACTCCCAGTTTATAAGTCTTTCCATTTTTGTCTTTTACTGTTTCTATTTTCCCTTTTGCTTCGCGGTCTTTCAGATTGACAGTGTCTCTTTCTATTACTATGACATTAGGCTCTGCATGAAGGCCTTTGTTGCCGTCAAGCACTGTCAGATATACTTTTGTTCCTTTTTCGCCGCGAATGAGATGAACGACTTTTGATAGTGACATGTCCACTATGTCAACGGGTTCCTTGCCGTCCTGAGCCACGGCAATTATGCGGTCTTCAGGTTTAAGTTTTCCGTCTTTTTCCGCGGGGCCGCCAGGTATAAGCCTTTCGATTTTTGTGTATCCGTCTTCTGATGAAAGAAGCGCGCCGATTCCGACCAGCGAAAGCTTCATTTCTATGTCGAAGTCTTCTTCTGTGCGTGGCGCCATATATGAAGAGTGTGGATCGTAGATTCTAGCAAGACTGCACAGATAGAGTTCCAGCACGTCTATCGACTCGTTTTGGTTCAGGTAATTGACGTAGTGCGCTATTCGTTTTTTTATTCTTTCCTCGGGGCTTTTGGTTCTCCATGAGGAATGCGCCTTTGTTTTTTTGTCCTTTGTCGTTTCTTTTTTTTCTTTTGAAGCGCGGTCAAGAAGACGAAGCGTAAGAATTTCATTCTTTATTTTTTTACGCCAAATGTCTTCAAGCTCTTCCGTTGACTTTGCCCATGGCTGTTCGGCGCGGTTGATCGCAAACTTTTCGTCCTTGGAAAAATCAAATTTTTTAGTGAGGAGTTTGTCTGTGTATTTTTTATAGAGTTCAAGGCGTTTAAGAAAAGATTTATAAACCTCAAAAGCAAATGTCAAGTCTCCATTGAATGCCTGATCATCGAGTTTTGAGCTGTATGGCTTGAAACTGTCGATATTTTTCTGAGTGAAAAACATCTTGTTGGGGTCGAGAACCTTGAAATATTCCATGAACAGCTTGGCAGACATATTGTCGTCAAGAGGATGCTGCCGATAATGTTGCTTGCTGATTATTGTCGATGCCAGCTTGGTTATAGTCTCCAATTCCCTGTTGGAGCCAATGGATTTATCCTTCAAGGGCTTTTGGATTTCAGGCGCTTTGTTGGCTTTTTCCGCTTTGGTGAAAAGGGGCGCAAGGAAAATAAGCGCAGCGAAGGACACAGCAAAAGGCAGTTTTAATTTTTTCATAGTTCCAAGCATGCGTGTTAATGGTTTTTACAAATAATGAATATACAATACACACTATTCGCTTTTAATGCAATCATTCCAGCCTCGACGGCTTGGTTGATTTCGACAAATTTTAAATTTCTTACTCATGTTTTGTGCCAACATGGTGTATAGGCAATGAAAAATAGCTGGAGTTTCATTTTTTCAAAAAAAATGACGGCCAATATCACGTTGATTGACCGCCATCTGATTGAAAATGAATGCTGCGCAGGGGAAGTTTTAAGGCTCGGACGGGCTCCATGTGTCAAGTTCAATTGTTTTGCCTGAATTCTTGATGGACTCTTCGAGAGCCAGGCACAATTTTGTTGTTATCCAGACATCTTCAGGGTTGTGGCGCGCAATTTTGGCTCCCCTCTTTACATGCTCGCAGAAGTCTCTGAACGCAAACAGGGTGCAGTTTCCGTTATGATGCCCCGGCAAAGTTTCCGGATTCAGCTTGTTATATTTTATTTCCGATCCCGGCCGCTCTGTTTCGTAATGGATGACTTCTCCGATGCGCTCGTCTATGTCAAACATTCCTTTTTCTCCAATCAGCCCCATGTAGCGTCCTTTGAATCTTCCGCGATATGGCGCGAACATACAGTATTCAAAGCTCAGTTTGGCTTTGTTGGCGTATTCCACTATAAAAACCGCATTGTCTATTGTGTCGCGTCCGTCTGGATTAAAAAAGTTTATGCCGCCGTATCCTGTGGCTCTGATTGGCCTTGAGTCGATAAGCCAGGAAAACATATCCAGATCGTGACATAATTTCTCGAGGATTGCTCCTCCTGTATGCTTGTTAGAGAAGCGCCAATTGCCAAAAAGGTTGTCATCCGCAGGGGCTGTCATGGGATCTTGCCGCCAGTCTCCGCGAAATTCACGCCCCCAGGCCATTTTTATTTTGCCCAGACAATTTTCTCTAAGTTTTTCGCGCAGAAACTCAAATGTCTGCAGGTAGCGCAATTCCAGGCCTATTTGCAGAAGAGTTTCATTTTCTTTTGCCGCGCTCAAGATTTTCTCCACTTCTTTAAGAGACACGCCAAGAGGCTTTTCGCATAAAGTCGGTATTTTTCGTGAAAGCGTTTCGACTGCCATTTCAGCATGCAGATATTGTGGAGTCCCAATAATGACCGCGTCAAGTTGTTCATTGTCAAGCATTGCCTTGTAGTCTTCGTAGAAAACAGGAAATTTGCCGGTTCGGTTTTTATAGATATTGTTCAAAGCCTGAGGGTCTTTCCCAGGAGCGTCCTTTGGCAGATACAAATTGGCGTATCTTGGATGTGATTCAGGCTTCAATGCAGGATTATTGTCGCATAGAACAACTTCATCTATGCTTTTGTCTATGATCCCTTCGATCAGATTGAAATAATGCTCTCCGCCTACTGCGTAAGCTCCTATAAGTCCTATTTTCATAATTTATCCTTATATTTAATTTGCTGTCAAATTATTATTATTCAAACAAATGTTTCTTTCGGGTTTTTAAATAAAATATTCTCCGACTTATGTGTGATTTTAAGCTGTGTCCAGTCATTGGTAATACAGCTTGCTTAAAATATTAGACGTGGATGACGCAAAATTGTCAAGTCTTTTAGTTTTTATTATTTTGAAAAAAAATTAAAATCAAGATGCGATGGCGCTCCAAAAGTCGAAAACGTTGTCGCTGCAACAACATTCAGCTTATTTTTGCTTCGCATTGTAACAAGCTGCAGGCTTTTAACGCGCCATGCGTGCTGTCGCCCCCACAAAGTGGGTTTAAAAGTGGCTTTGCCACCGGCTTTTTTATTTTTCAGGACTTTTGGCGGCGCTGTCACTTTTCATCGCATTGGAATTAATCGGGTTTATTGTGCAAAAATACGTTGACAAAGACGCCCAAGTCATATAAAATTTATAAACTCGCAAATTCTTGTAGAACAAAAGACACGGACAAATAAATGATTACTCAAACGATTGAGAACGGAATGCTTTCGATTCGTAGCGCAAAAAAAAGCGAAGAGACAATTGAAATTTTCTTCACCGGAGATTTGTGCCCGAGAGCGCGGACGGAAAAGTTGTTGACAGATGGAAAAGGCGATGACATTTTGTCAGAGCTCATGCCGATTCTGTCAGGCTGCGACTTGACTGTCACAAACCTTGAAACGCCGTTGACTCATGCCGACACTCCCATTTTGAAATCGGGACCAAATCTAAAAGTCGACCCCAAATGCATCTCTCTGCTTAAAAATGCTCAATTTGATATTGCCCTACTGGCAAATAACCACATTGGCGACTTCGGAACGAAGCCGGTAATGGAGACAATAGAGCTTCTAAGTAAAAATAAAATAAAAACAGTGGGAGCTGGAAGCAACCTTAAAGATGCCAGAAAACCGTTATTTGTGAGAAAAAAAGGCTTTAAAACTGCATTTCTTAACTATGCGGAAAACGAGTTCGGCGGAGCCACTGAAAACAAACCAGGCGCATCCCCTCTTGACCCTATGGAGAATATAGCTGAAATAAAAGCAGCCTCACAAAAAGCAGATGTCACAATTGTTGTCATCCATGGCGGCAACGAAAGAAATCCTATTCCAAGCCCGCGAATGAAAAAAACCTACCGCGCCTTTGCCGATGCCGGAGCTACCGCTGTGATATCAATTCACACGCACTGTCCACAAGGCATCGAAGTATGGAACGGCGTTCCCATTATTTACAGCCTGGGCAATTTTCTATTCGACTGGCCGCCAGAAAGAGCTGAAAAAAATGCGACAAGTTTCTGGTGGACTGGCTATAATGCCAAATTAACCTTCACAAAAGGCGCGGCTCTATCTGTTGAAGCCATTCCCATCACATTTGCGCCGGACGGACAAAAAGTCAGGCTCTTCGACGAGAAAAGCAAAAAACAGTTTTTTAAATATTTGTCAAAACTGTCCGATATACTTATTGACGAAAAAGAATCGAAAGCTTATTGGGAAGCATGGTGCGCCAAAATGGGAGCGGGCCTGACAAAGGATAGGACATTCCCTCAGCTTCCAGTAAAAACAGAAGAGGACATGAAAAAAGCCCTTGTCGTTCGCAATATTTTCACCTGTGAAACACACAACGAAGTTCTGACAACCTTCATGCGACTGGTTGAAGAAAACCGAGTGGAAGCAGCCATGAAATATCTGCCCAAAATAGAAAAACTGCAAAAAGCTGATTTTGATATTCTTAAGAAAATAAAATAAAACTCAGGAACAGGACAATGAAAGAAGTCATTCCATACGGTCACATGGTCCAGGAATATTACGTTGGTAAACTCCGCGAATTCTCTGAAAAAAGAAACAAAGAGCGCGCAAAAATAAAAACCAAGGCGCAAGCCGAAAAATTCGTGGCGTCGGTCAGGCAGAAACTGTTGAGCTCATTCGGCCCGATGCCAAAAAGAACTGCGCTTAAACCACAAATAACAGGGAAAATAATAAAAGACGATGTTGTCATAGAAAAACTTATATTTGAAAGCCGCCCCGGCTTCCCGGTTACGGCCAACTTATATCGCCCCAAAGAAATCAAAGGCAAATGCCCGGGAGTAATTGGAACCTGCGGACACGCCAGCGAAGGCAAAGCCGCCGGGCCTTACCATAGTTTCAGTCTGAACCTGGCCAAAAACGGCTTTGTTGTTCTGATTTACGATCCAATCAGCCAAGGCGAACGCAAGCAATACTTGAAAGAAAAACATCCGTTGGTTCCGCCGGGACTTTGCGCTGAACACAACATGCTTGGCAACAATATGTATCTTAACGGCGAATTCTTCGGGATGTGGCGCGCCTGGGACGGCATACGCGCGCTGGATTACCTTTTGACGCGCCCGGAAGTAGACCCAAACCGCATGGGCGTGACAGGCAATTCTGGTGGAGGCACATTAAGCTCTTACTTGAATGCACTTGACGGCAGGTTCACAATGGCGGCTCCTAGTTGCTTTGTGACAACTTATGTCCATAACATCGAAAACGAATTGCCGCAGGACAGCGAACAGATCCCGCCGAACTTCCTCAAATTCGGCCTGGACATGGCTGACTTCTTTATTGCCCGCGCCCCAAGGCCGGCAATAATACTTGGACAGCGCGACGATTTCTTTGACGCGCGCGGCGTTGTCGAAACCTACGAAGAAGTCAAAAGAATCTACAAGCTTCTCGGCAAAGAAAAAAATGTCGAATGTTTCGTGGGCCCCGACAATCACGGCTATCACCTTGCCAACCGCGAGGCAATGTATAAATTCTTTAACAAGCATGCCGGGATAAAAGCAAAATCCAAAGAGCCGGAATTGAAAGTGTCAGAAGAAAAAGAGCTTTTCTGCACCAAAAAAGGCCAAGTTCTTGACAGTCTTAAAGGCTGCAAAAAGGTCTTTGAATTTACAGCGGAAAAAGGCGCGGCTCTCAAAAGCAAGAGGAAGAAAAAAACTAAAGCAGAACTGGACAAAGCTCTGCTTTCCGCCCTCGCTATAAAGTTGCCCAAAAAAGCTCCGTATTACCGAAAGCTCAGAGCCGGAGCTTTGCCTGAAAACAATATGTGCTTCAGCCGCTTTGCTATCGAAACTGAGCCTGGCATTCAGGGAATCCTGTTCGGCTTAAAACAGTCTGCCCCCAGAAACTATATCGACGCAGGCAAATCCGCGACTCTTTACATACCGCATCTTTCAAGTCGCGAAGATATCAGCAACAAAGAATTCGAGCTTCTGGAAAAAGACAGGGACGTTTATGCCTTCGACGCGCGCGGCGTAGGCGAATCCTTGCCGATTACATGCAATATGCAAGGTTTTTTCAACGCCTATGACAGCGACTACCTTTACGCATGCCTAGGAAGCATGTTGGGAGAGCCGTTTCTTGGAAGAAAAGTTCTGGATGTCCTGTCGGCTATATCTCTGCTGAAAGATGAAGGGTATAAAAATATACGCCTCATCGGTCGCGGAATGGGCGCGCTCACTGCGGCGTTTGCAGGAGCTTTGTCAAAAGACGTGAAGGAAGTCTTCCTCAAAAACGCCTTGCTTTCTTACCATGAGTTGACTCAAATCCCTGCGTACAAATGGCCGTTTTCCCACATGCTCAAAGGCGCGTTAAAGCAGTTTGACCTGCCGGATGTATACAGCGCTCTTGAATCTAAAAAGCTGATTCTCCTCAACCCGTGGGATGAGAAAATGGAAGAGTGGGACAAAGCAAAATGCTTGAAACATGCCAAAGAGTCAGGCATAAATCCCAAGCTGATAAAGTTCTCCTGAGCTTCCAAGCAAAACAAAATAAAAGCCCGGCCATCCTTCAAAAATGAGCCGGGCTTTTTTGTGCAGTTTAACACTTCCCAAGACGTTACTTGTTTTTTAATTCCAGCATAACGTTTTGATTGTCTTTTCTTAAAACTTCTCTTACTTCGCAAGGATCAAGACTTTGCGGCGCAGCGCCCGTTTGCGAGCACAAAGCGGCGGCTACTCCGCCCGCTTGTCCAATGGGCCCGACTATTGGCATTACCCTGTAAGCGCTCATCGCCACATGTGTGCCGCTTATGGCCTTGCCAACCACCAGAAGGCCATCCACGCATTCTGGCAGAAGAGCCCTGTAAGGAATTCCGTAGCCGGAAACTTTGATCGCCTGCTTTTTCGAGCCGCCCCATAAGTCTTCTTTGCCGCCCCATACATCGATGCCATAAGTCCCCACTGCAATAGTGTCTTCCGGCAAAACTCCAGAGCACAGATCCTGCAAGGTTATCGTATGGCGTCCGACAATGCGGCTCTGTTCGCGCACTCCAATTTTAGGCGCAAGATATATTGCATATCCGTTTTCCCTAAGAAGCGCATGGTCGCGTTCCATTGCGTTAAGCGCCTCATGCTGGGCTTTTCCAAGAGTGACAGGGTCGCGGGTGTCTTCGCATTCGACCGCGCATCCCCAATGAAGAAAAAGCTGCGGTTTTAAGCGCATTGCTTTTTCAGGATCTTTATGGAAAAATCCCGCGCCATTAGTCATTACGCCCATATGAATATGCTCCAGCTTTGTCATATCAAAAGGCTTGCCATCCGGAGCAAGCATCTGGCTCAGGTACATCCATGTGCACTGTTGCACTTGAAGGCTTTTTTCATTCGGCGCGACAATTTCGCCAAAGTCGTCCTTGGAGTCAGTTCCATAAAGAGCCTTGCCGCCAGCCATCAAGGCAATCGCCCCGGAGCCTGTGGCGTCAACTGTAGCCTTGGCTCTTATTTCAAAACTGTCGTTGACCTTGACTCCTGCCACTCTGGAGCCTTTCATTATAACGCCGGAAGCCCTGGCGCCAGTGATTGTCGTAATGTTTTTTTCCCGGTCAAGCAAATGCCTGAACGCGCGCTCGAAGCTGGCTGGAAGATAAAAACGGGAATTGTCCGCAAGAGAATAGGAGCTTTTAAGAATGTCTTCCACTTCTTTTATCACGCCGCATATCGGGCCTCCGCAAAGCATGTCCACGTAATAGTCTGTGGTCGCTCCTCCGACAACGAAATCCTCTTCTATTAAAATAACTTTGGAGCCCGCGCGCGCTGCTCCAATTGCGGCGGGAATGCCGGACGCGCCAGCTCCGACAACCAACACGTCTGTTTCCATATTTGTTCTAAACATGTTAAATTTCCTAATTATAAGATATCAGTGATTCACCGAGAAGCTCGAAAGCCGCCACAATTGATATGGGCGCGTTTGTCCATCCTGAATAGATGCTGTTTGCGCCGCCTTCATAGCGATTTCCGCCGCCCCATGCTTCCGTCTTCAAATCGTACATCCCGCGCCAGCAGCCATGAAGGTGCTTTTCGGGAGCCTTGTCTTGAATCTTCAAAAGCAAGTCCATAGCCTTTTCAAGGGCAACGCTGTATTTCTCATCTTTTGCAAAAGCGCAAAGAGTGTGAAGTCCGAGCACAGCCCAATTCTGGGTATATATAGTGTCAACAAGATGCTCGCCGGTAGGCGCCTCCTTGCCCCATTCACTTGGAATATTGCCAGAGACAGCATCCTGCTTGGCCAGAATCCTGTCGGCTGATTCACGCGCGGTGGCCTCTATTTTTTTGTCTTTAAGAAACGCGCCGGCTATTGATTCGCCTATGACAATATAGGCGTGCTCGCTTGTTGTGAACTCGTCTTTGTTGGCGTCAAGATAATCGTTGTAAACCATAATGGCGTTCTTGTATTTTTCATCGCCGGACTGCTTGTATGCGAAAGCAAAAGCCATGCACGCAAGAGAGCCCCAGTGCGGACTTTTCAAGTCGCCATGCCAGACATACCTGTCGTCCGTCTTCTTCACTTCCGGGAATTGATAAAGAAAAGCTTTTTCCATGACATCAGCCAACTGCATGGAAGTGTCGACAAGATTGAATTTAGTCTCAAGCTCCGGAGCTATTTGAGCTATCATAAATGGGATGACGCAATTCCATGCATTGTCGTCAAAGTATATTGCATGATGCCATTGCTCATAGCACCAGCGCCATGACCCCATGGGATAGTTTTCATATTTTGTGTTTCTCATGCCGCTGCGCCGGTATAGATAAAGCAGAATGTTTTCCGCTGTGTCATAATATTTTTGGTCTCCGAAAACTTTATGCGCCAGCAAATACATCAGCGCAGCCTCGAAGCAGCAATCTGGTCTGCGATGCTCGATTACACTGAATTCGCCGTGCTCCACATAGGCCGGAAAGCTTTTATATGTTTTTTCCAGAGCATCGTTGTCCTTTGTCAGCACTATGCGCTCTCCAACGCCCCAGGAGCCGTCGGATGGGTCCATTATTCCTGAGTTTTCGAACCATTCAATATTCAGTTTAATGCTTTCTTTAAGTTTTTCTTTGTCCAACATTTTGTTCTTCCTTTATTTATTTTGAAGTTCCATAAAATTTTTTATTGTGTGGGCGAAGGCGCACTCCCAAGTTTTTCCCCATGAGAAAAAGCAAATCGGCGCAATGCGCGGTCTCCTGTGTTTTGCATCCAGTCGAATAGGCGTTTTTCCAGTTCCATAACCTTTTCCTGGCAGTCTGGATCGTCAATCAAATTGCGCATCTCATAAGGGTCTTTTTCCAGATCATACAATTCGCAGCTTCCATTGTTGTTGTATCCATATTTCCAGTTTTCGCTCCTTAAAGTTCTTTGAGTTATCAAGCTGTTTGCCAAGCCGTTAAACTCAGTGACAACACAGTCGCGTTCCCAGTGGCTCTTTCCTTCTATCAGCGGCAAAAGAGATTTGCCGTGGCTTTCCTGGCAATCTTGGTCAGGAGCGGCCAGGCCAAGAATTGTGGGATAGATGTCAGCCAATGACACAAGCTCTTTCATTTCGCGCCCTTTTTGCGCAGAATCAGGCATGCGAACTATCATCGGCACTCTGTGAGTTTCCTCAAAATGATGCCATCCCTTGTCAGTCAATCCGCCATGACTGCCAAGAGTTTGCCCATGGTCTGAAGAAAAAATTATCACAGTATTGTCCATGAGCCCTTTCTTTTTCAGGTGTTTGACCATTCGCCCTACTTGAACGTCTATCAAAGTTGCAAACGCGTAATAATAGCGAATCATCATGGCCCAATCATCCCATTTTAACTTTTCTTGCTGCGGGTGTATTTTGGCATGATGCGGGCCAGGCACACTCAATGCAGGCCAGTCATAATTAGGCCATTGAGGAATATCAACATCGCGGTACATGTCTATGAATTCTTTAGGAACATAAAACGGCCCGTGCGGTCCCCAGAAATTATGACTAATGAAGAACGGATTGTCTCTTTCTGAAAAATCGTCAATCATCGAAATAGTATTCTGCGCCAGAAAATATGGAACAGTCGACTCTTCCGAGCCTTCGAGTTCCCCGGCCGGCCAAATAAGTCTGGTCGACTCGCTCCAGTCCTTAACTTTATGCTCAAATCCGCGCTCTTTTAGATATTCCTGATATTCTGGATAATGAAAACCGCCGCCGCCATGTCCTGGGAAATTTTGCCCTTCAAAGCCGACATCTTTAGGCAGCGATGGCTTGTTGGTCGTTCCAAAAGCGGTTGTTTTGTTGTCAGTGCCCAAATGCCATTTTCCAGTATATCCCAGGCTATAGTTGGCTTTTTCCAGTCTTCTGGAAAGAAGCTCCGGGCAGTCCTCCAACTCATGCACACTGCAGCCCAGCTCATGAATATTGGTCGTTATTCCGTGAGAATGGGGGTATTTGCCCGTCATTATTGACGCGCGCGCAGGACTGCACACTGGGCATGTCGTATATGCGTTCCTGAACAAAACGCCTTCCGCCGCCAACTTGTCGATGTTTGGCGTTTTGCATGGTGTGTCACCATACGCGCCAAGCGCTGACAGTCGATGCTGGTCGGTGAGGATAAGTAAAATATTAGGCTGATCGCTTGATTTATTCTGCATTTTTTATTCTCCTGTAGGCATTGCTGAAAGATTCCAATATTTTCTGTAAGCGTTCGCCATTGCCATATAATTTTCAAGCGGAACGCTGTCGGTTATGGCATTGCTGGCGGTAAAAATATGCCCGCCATTTCCAAGTCCGTCTTCAATGCATTTCAACGTTGCCTTTTCTATCTCCTCTGGCGATGCAAAGCTCAACGTGTTGCCGCAGTCCATATTGCCGAGGAATGTGATTTTGTCCCCATAGCCTTCTTTGAGTTTTTTCAGATCCATCCCTGCGTGAATGTCAATTTCAAGATATCCGTCCACGCCGGAATCTATAAGAAAAGAGTCTATAGAGCTCCAAAGATTTCCGTCGCTGGCGTTAACGGCAAAAGCTCCATGGTGGTGGATTCTATCTGAAAGTTTTTTCAGTTCAGGCGCGATAAATTCTTTGTAGCATGCGGGAGATATCAAGGGCGCGTTTCCTGCAAAATCTCCTCCAATGCCTATAAGTTGAATGCCGAGCTCTGAGTATTTTTCAATGAGCTCTAAAGAGCCTTCCGTGGCTATTGAAAAATGTTCCTTTGCGACATCCGGATCTAAAATCAAAACTTGCATCAGGTCTATGTCTGTCCATATTCCGTGTTTGTATGCCGGAGCCAATATGGGCAAATCTATGCCGCGCGCAGTCATTTCCTCCTTGAGCATTTTATAAACAAGAAAGTTTTCCTCGTTCATCGCGTTCTCGGATTCTTTTTTCTGTTTATTTCTCTTTGCAACATTTTCAACCGGGTCGTCGCAAATATCGATATGCGGAGCTGTCGGGGCTGGAGCCACATCGCGCGGAGCCGCAGGGTTGGCAGTCACATACATCATGTCAAAGCCAAAGAAGTCCGCTATGTCAAGACGGTCCACTGCCATTTGGCGCACAGCGCCTTCCCATCCTTTTTCTTTAAGGCAAGCATCCCAGTTAAGATAAGAGCATGGACGGTTCAACACATGCTGCGTTATTGATTCGGACATCATGCAGTATTCAAAAACAGGAGTTCTGTCGGGGGACTTGTGCAAAAAAGCACTTTTGATTCTTTCAATGGAAGTCATTTTATAATCTCCGTAATATGTTATTTTCTGTTATTCCAGCCTTCGTCCAGCATCGCAAGGTAATTTTCAGGAGGAACATATCCGGCAATGCTGTTTCCTGAGCCCAAAGCGTAACCGCCGTCGGCTCCGCACTTTTCCAGCAACAAGGATGTGTATTCGCGCACTTCGTCAACGCTGCTCCGGCATAGTCTGTCAACATCAAAGCCACCCAAAATGGCTATCCTGTTTCCATAAAGCTCCTTGGCCTCTGTCACTGGAATTATGCTGTCTTCAAAAGAATGTTTGGCGTCAACTCCCACATCGTCGATGATATCATCCATGATGTCTTTTAGCTGTCCGCATGAATGAAGAATGCATGGCTTCCCATGTTCATGGGCAATGTCGGCAAGCTTTTTGTGAATAGGAAGAATAAACTTTCTCAAATCATCAGGCGAAATAAGAGTTTGAGTCTTGAAGCCCATATCATCGCTTACAACCAGTGCGCCGACTTGCTTCATCTGCGCCATGCCTGTATAGGCCGCGACGTATATTTCCTCTACTTTATCAAGTATGTCTTTGATTAACTCTCTGTCGTCCGCTAGCATAAAGCACATTCCTTCATAACCTAGCAATTTCTCCAGACATTCGAATACTCCACCTCTTTGTCCAATTATTTTCATGCCTTCCGGCAATATTGGAATTACAGATTCAAATTCGGCAAAACTCACAGAATCTTTATTTGGCCATGGATGGTTTTCAAAATCCTTTCGATCCGATATGGGATAGCCCGATGAAGAATTGGCAAGGTTGCCGCCCTTTAAATCGATCAACGGCCAGGCAGGCACATAGTCATACCCTGCCTTATAATAAAACTCCACTGTGTCAGCACGGCTCTCAATCTTTTTTTCCAGCACAGCTTCCATTGATTCGTTATTAACGTACAACTCATAAAAAGGAACATAATCAGCCGCGCCCTCGCGCAATAAGGTTTTCCTTAATTGCCCGAAATCAGGGTCCGGCACAATGCCTATGTCTTTCAGTTTATGCATTTTAAAAGCCTTTTACTTTTTGGGATTTTATTTAATTGTTAAATTTCTGTCTTTGTCGCGTCCCTGAACGAATGTTTTGTTGAAATCGTACTCGGGCCTGAACGATGTTTTCGCAAAAAGATCAATGGTCTTTATAGATAGCTTCTCCTTTGTTATTTCGAAGATTTTATATTCGAAAGGCGACTCGGAAAAGGACGTTCCTGAAACGACGGGAACTTCCCCTATCCAGCCTATGGAATTCATATGATTATGAGCGCATATCACGCAGCATATCTGCGGATAAGAACTGATTATTTTCTCCAGTTCTGTTCTAAACGGCTCTTGCGTGGCGTGATACTCTTCATCAAACCCGGTCTGCTCCGGCATTACTCCAAGAATATTAGTGTGAGTGCAAATGACATGCTTCAAATCTTTGCTCTCTTCAAGCTTCGCCGTCAGGCGCTCAAGCTGTTTGTCTGAAAAAGAAGGAGTCTGGTCATTGTCCCAAAAATAAGTCTTGTCTCCCCAGTGATTAGGTATTACATGAACAACGCAATCATTGTTTTCAATCTCAAACTGCAAGGAGTTGCCAAGGAAAAAGTCAGGCGCGCGCTCAAGCCATCCTTCGGCGGCTTCCAGACTTGTCAAGTCATGATTGCCGAGGCAAAAATACGAAGGCGCGTCAGACTTAAAAATTCTAGCCGCCTCCTTTACCAGTCCCGGCTCAAATTTGTCAATGACATCTCCGCCGTTGAGAACAAAGTCAATGTCCTTTAGCTCTTTAAGTTTCTCATTAAAAAGCCCCAAAAGCTCCGGCAGTTTATCCCGATAGGAAACCTGTTGTTTGTATCCATCAACAGTCCCGCCCAGATGTGTGTCAGTCATAAACGCAAATTTTGTCATAATCAGAATCCCTGTTTTCTGGCGCTCAGTTTATCTGCAACTCTTTAAATTCAAGCTTGGAGTCCTGAATATTTACTCCTTTAGACTTAGATATCTTGAGAGTACCGAGTTCTTTGGTGTTAAGAACCGATTTCCTTATCTGTTAATTTAGCCAGTTCGACAGACAAGTCAACTAGTTCAGCGCACAGCGCTCTAAACTTTTTGTAATTT
>Ga0075121_1001451_pt1 | contig 14580 bp, 11 predicted proteins | sample AntAceMetag02UKG_FD_69793 | JGI IMG/M metagenome (GOLD analysis project Ga0075121, IMG submission 69793) | Saline lake microbial communities from Ace Lake, Antarctica - Antarctic Ace Lake Metagenome 02UKG | ecosystem: Environmental > Aquatic > Non-marine Saline and Alkaline > Saline | place... | reverse complement strand
AGAGTTAATAATTCAGTCTATATTTTTTGATAAATTTCAATATAGGGAGTAGATATTATGTTATTTTTTGACCCGCTTTATTTGTTGTTTGCCGTGCCTGGACTGATACTGGCCATGGCTGCGTCTTTTTATACTAAATTAACATTTGCAAAATATTCAAAAATTGGTGCATCCAGTAGGTTAACAGGTGCGGGTGCGGCAAAGAGGATGCTTGATGCAGCCGGGATTTATGATGTTAAAATTGAATCGGTAGACGGTTTTCTAAGCGACCACTATGACCCAAGAGATAAAACACTTAGATTATCGTCTGATGTTTATTCTCAAGATAGTCTGTCCTCTATTGGGGTAGCGTGTCATGAGGCCGGTCATGCTATTCAGCATGCACGTGCATATGGGCCACTTGCATTAAGAACAACTTTAGTGCCAGCAACAAATATATGCAGTTCTCTGTCATATATAGTTATCATTGCCGGTTTTTTTCTTTCAAAGGAGCTGATACTGGTTGGAGCGATACTTTTCAGCGTAGCAGTTCTATTTTCTATTATAACTTTACCCGTAGAATGGGATGCTACCGCAAGAGCAAAAAAAATGATGGTTTCAGCTAGTATTGTGAGCCCTGACGAGGCTGCTATGGCTGGACAGGTGTTAAATGCAGCTTTTCTTACCTATGTGGCGGCTGCGGTGACTGCTATTCTTACTTTGCTGTATTATTTGTTAAGGTCAGGTGTTTTTGGCGGTGACGAATAAAATAAAATTTATGTAATAGCGCCTATATGAAAAATATTTACTATAAGCCATATTGTTTATTTAGATGGCGAAATGATACTGTCCGCATTGCATACTAACATTGTTTATTATATATTAACAGGAATTACTTTTTAACTTGTTAATAGACAAGAAACTCATACTTCATATAAATAATAAAACAAGTTTAACTAGTCTAATATCAACCCTGCATTTTCGATTACGTCCTATGAAACAAAAATGTTATCATAAACGGCATCGATCAGTCTGAGTGTAAATGGAATGAGCTTTGATAATATTATAAAGAAACTGAAGTCTCGCGTTGTCAGCCTAAACATATTGTTTATAACGGGTTTAAGCGTAATATTTTTATTGGCATCTATTTCTTTGGCAATAATTGCGTCTAACGGTATTGAAAGTTTGGGGGAATTTGCGGCACAGGTATATGAAAAATCCATTCGCGGGGGTGCCTCATTTCTTTTTCTTGAAGAAACCAGAAAAAAAGCTGAAGAATATTCCAATGCTTTTGATCAAGCGTCAGATAGGGCCAGCTTGCTTGCTGTACAGTTAAGTATAGCTTGGGATAATTTTCAATATTATAATTTTCCTGCTAATTTTCAGCTTGAGTACACAGATATTTCCCCCAAAAACCCTGACGCCGCAATTCGCGGTATATTGAAAAATAACTTAAAGTTTTGCTATTGGGGAGAGGGTGAAACGCTGCCTTTGGAACAGCAGCAGAAAATCTTTTATTTTTCTAATTATTTTCGTTTAATTAAATACATTCAACATAAAAACCGATATAACCTTGCGGGTTGGGTTACGTTTAAAAATGAAAAGTATTTTCTTTCATATTCAGATGTTACAAGAAAAATATATGCTAATTTGCCGGGAAGAAATAGTTTGAATAATTTTTTTACGTCTAGAATAAATATTCAAAAGAGTAACTGGACTGACGTATACAGGGATATAACAGGAAGACTTATTGTTACAACATATAAAGAAATAATTGATTCTCGTAACAGGACTGTTGGTTTGGCCGGTTTGGATATTTTTGTAGTTAATTTACTGAAAAACAGTTTGTTAGATGTAAAAGTGCAGGAAAAAAAACATTCTTCAATTAAAGGACTTGTTCCTTTTTCTTTTGTTGTAGATGGAAAAAACAGCAAACTAATTGATTTACCTAATAAATATTATGCTTCTTTTGGCCTTCCTGCACAGAATTTTAAAGACTATGATTATAGGCAGGAGCTAACTATAAAACTACAAGATTCGAAATACTCCTGTGTTAGAAATATAGCGAAAATGATTTTGAAAAAGAATGAAGGTTTTTCTACGATTATACTCGGTGAAGAAGAATATTTTGTTGCTTTTTCTAAAATTCCCTGTAATAACTGGGTTTTTGGTGTTGTTTATCCTGCTAAGCGACTTTTTATTTCAGATGAAGAAAGTCAAAACTGGATGATCAGACATACCAGGCAGTTTACAGTCAAACTTATATTGGCGGGCATACTTTTTTTATTGTTATTTGCGTTTCTTATAACAAGATTTTTTAATAAATATGTACTTGGCCCTATTGTTGAGCTTAGAAAATCTACTTTGAAATTGGGAAAGGGATACTTTGATACTAAACTTGAAGAAACCGGTGTCCCTGAAGTTAAAGGACTGACAAGGTCTTTCAACGAGATGAAAGACGAACTTAATAATTACATTAAAGAGCTCAAAAGCGAAATAATTGAACGGAAAAATATAGAGACTGAAATAGAAGTGGCTAAGGAAATACAACGCTCTCTTTTACCTAACGTTAGTTCAATTTTTCAAAGGGATAAAATTGATTTGTATGGAGAGTTTTCTTTAGGCAAAGTTATTGCGAAAAATTGTTATGATTTTTTTTATTTAAAGAAGAACAGGATTGCATTGCTGATTGCAGATGTTTTCGGAGAAGGAGAAATTTCAGCGGCTTTTTATATGGCTGTTTTAAAATCAAATATTCGCGATATCTGTTTGGATAAATCAGAAAACCCAGCAAAAGCACTGGGGCATATTAACAAGTTTTTATGTGAAGAGTATAAAGTAAGAATGTGTGTATCTCTTTTTCTTATATATTATGATTTGGACACAGGAACAATTCAATATGGGAATGCCGGCCATTATGCTGCTTTGCAAATAAAAAAGAACGGTGAATGTCAGAGACTTGGCTGTTTTGGAAATGCTGTATTGGGTTCTTTGTCTGCATCAGTATATGAATTTGAAGAAAAAACTTTGAAAGTAGGGGATGCTCTTTTTCTTTATACTGCTGGTGTTATTAACGCTACCTCAAAGAATGGAGATTATTATGGAGATGATCGTTTGATTTCGCTTTTATTGAAGAATAGAAAGCTTAGCTCGGAACAGTTTTGCCGATTTCTTTTTAAAGATATAAAATTATTTGAGAATGTTAACAATTCAGATGATACTACGATGCTGATGTTCAAAAGAAAAAGTTAAGAAAAAAGAGGTAGGTGCTTTCTTCTTCAATACGTTACACTGTGATAAACAGGGAACTGAGGCAAGATGTATTGAACGTAGCTTGAAGGGGGAGTTTTATAGGTTTGGGAACAGAATACACAATATTACAATAATTATTTAGATGGAAAGAGATTCTATGGACATTAAATTGATGATTTTTAGCTTTTGTGGAGGTTTGGCTATTTTCTTGTTTGGTATTGGATTTATGTCTGATGCCCTTAAGAATATTGGTAGTAATACTTTTCGCCAAATTTTAAAAACACTTACTAGAAATAGGTTCAGTGCTATAATTGTAGGTGCGGGTATTACCTGTTTGGTTCAGAGTAGCAGCGCGACCTCTGTTATGGTTGTCGGTTTTGTGAATGCCGGACTTTTAAAATTGACACAGGCTATTGCAGTAGTGCTTGGAGCCGATGTAGGAACAACTGTTACAGCCTGGCTTGTTTCTGTTATGGGAATGGGAAAGTTTTCAATTTCCGCTTTTGCGCTGCCTGTTATTGCTGTTGGTTTTTTTGTTAGCTTTGTAGGGAAGAAACGCGGAACAAAAACTGTAGGGCAATGTTTCCTTGGATTTGGTTTTCTTTTTTTGGGACTTGGTATCATGTCCGAAGGTATGGAACCCTTAAAGCAGAGTCTTTATGTTAAAGAACTTTTAGCCAAATTCGGTGCTGATCCTTTCCTTGGAATTCTGGCTGGGATGGTTGTCACTATGGTATTGCAGAGCAGTAGTGTTACGATTGCTATTGTACAGGTAATGGCATTAAATGGATTATTGGGGATCGGTCCGGCGCTTGGATTGATACTTGGTAGTTCTATCGGAACTACAATTACTGCGCAGCTGGCTGCTATTGGAGGAACAAAGAATGCAAAGTCGGTTGCTATGGGTAACAGTTTGTTTAAAATTATGGGTACTATTATATTTTTCCCTTTACTGATTACAGGAGGGTTTGAATGGCTTATTAGGTCAATGATTCCTGATAGTTTGGTTATGGTACAGATTGCTGCGGCAAATACTATATTTAACCTAGTTACAGTAGTAATATTTACTACGTTTTTATGGCCCTTTCTTATAAAATGTTCTAAACTATTGACGTTTGGCGGTGATGAAGAAATAGATCGCGAAGCTAAATATCTTGATCCACTTTTATTAAATGATCCTCCCATTGCTATGCAGCAGGTGGTTCTTGAATTAATACGTATGACAGAACTCGCGCAAAGTGCGGCACAAGATGCTAAAACTGCTTTCTTTTCTAAAAAAGGGAAAAAAATTAAGTCTGTTAAAGAAAAAGAGGAGGTTATTGATGAACTTCAGATGAGTATCACATCATATCTTATCAAGATTAGTTCCAGAGATTTAAGTACAAGAGAGTCTATGGCATACCCTGTACTGCTTCACTCCGTTAACGATGTTGAGAAAGTTGGAGATTATGCTGTAAATATAGTTAATTACGCAGAAGAAAAAAAGTCTAAAGAGTTGATCTTAGAATATAGACATATAGTTCTCCTGGATACAATGTTTTCCAAACTCGATGAAGTTTTTAACGGAGTAATCGCGTCACTTAAGGAAAGGGACAGTCATAGTGCTTATGATATTATTGAGATGGATAATAAGTTGGGAGACCTTAAAGCAAAATGCAGGAAAGGTTATATAAAACGATTAAATAAACAGAAAGCCAATCCTCAACTGGAAATGTTTATTATGGATACAGCTACAGCAATTAAAAAGATGAGTGATCATTTGACTAATATTGCCAATGCGGTTATTAATGATTTGCAATGGGGTAAAAAAGTTAGATTTAGGGATGATGTTTAAATTAAAAAAAATAAGAACTAGAGCATGCTTTTCAGGTATGATTGTTCTTCTTCTCAGTATTTCTCTGGTTTTAATGGTGATTTCGGCATTAATCTCTATAAGGATTGTGCATATTAATACTGTAGCAGACTTAGAAAGGAATATTGCAAAACATACGGTAGGTTTGTTTTTAAAAGATACACAGAGAAGAGCGGAAGAGTGTTCCAGTATTTTTAAAAAGGTATTTGGTCTCGTCACAGCTTTATCTGAGCAGGCTGCATTAAATATTAAATCTATAAATAACTATGATTTTAATAAAAATAAAATCTTGTCGTATTGTAAAAAGTTTAATCTTGATGATAAAAATGGGCCGTTAATTAATTCTACAGTTCCTGACGCGATAACTGTTTATACTGGAAAAGAAAAAAAAATACCCGAAAAATTACAGAAGAAATTATACTCATTTTCATTGTTAAATCCTCTTTTAAAACAGGCTTGTTTGGCTAATTCGAATTTTTTCAGTTCATGGATATGGTTTTGTGATGATAATATTATCACAATTTATTCTAAAAATGACGGTTACAGAAATATTTTGTCTACAGACAAAGGATACAAGGATTTTATTAATCAAATAGAGTCTATTTCAGACAATGACAATTTAGATAAGATTAAGCTGACAAATAATCATATAAATATTGCTGGAGAGTCTGTCCTTACAGCAATTTTGGGGCATTATAATGACAGAGGCAAGCTTCTTTTTGTGACTGGTATTGATTTGCAATTGGATAAGCAAATAAACGATATAATTAATAATAAAGTGCCTATCTTTGTATATGATGAACAAAAAAGCCTGGATAAAGTTAGTACTTTTGCTTTTATTATCAACCCTGAAAATAAGCAGTTAATTCTATCAAAATCAAACTTGTCTATTCCTCTATCATCAAAAGCAGGTAGTTTTATTTGTGAAAAACTGAAAGGAAAACATGATTTTTTTACCTTTTTTCTAGATAATAAAAAATATCTTTTGACATTTAGCAAAATCTCAGTATGTGATTGGTATTTGGGAACGGCTGTATTGGAAAAAAACTTTTTGTCTAATGTGCAAAAGTCTGGAAACAGAGTAAGCATGAAATTTATTGGATTTGAAATTATTCTTTTTTTGAATTTTGTCATTTTTCTTATTATATCAATCTTTATTCTGATAGTTTTTTTTGAAAAATACATAATAAAGCCAATTTCAAAACTTAGGGATGATGTTTCTAGAATGGGGCATGGGGATTTCGATTTAACTATCAGAAATAAAGGAGTCAGTGAAATTAAGGATCTGGCCGAATCATTTAGTATACTCGGTCATAAAGTAGAGGAAAATATAACAACGCTTAACCTTGAAGTGTCAAAACGTAATCAAAGAGAAAAAGAAATGAGGATTGCCAAACGCATACAGCAGTCTGTATTACCTCGTGTAACGTCGACGTTTCATGATAATAAAATAAACCTGTATGCTAGGTTACACCCGGCTAATAATGTTGCCGGTGATTTTTATGATTTCTTTTTTCTAAGCAAAAAGAGACTTGTTTTACTTATTGCGGATGTTTCAGGGAAGGGCGTATCTGCCGCATTTTACATGACTATTGCTAAAAATACTATTAGGAATGCTTGTATTAATGAACCTGAAGATCCTGCTAAAGCACTGCGTTTGTCAAATGAATTACTTTGTGAGTATAATTTAAAAATGTTTGTATCCGTCTTTCTAATTTATTATGATATGGATACAGGATTGTTTCATTACGGAAATGCTGGACATAACGAACCTGCTATTTTAAAAAGTGATGGAGAAAATAAGTTCTTTGGTCTTCAACATGACATTGTTTTAGGCATTTTTCCTGATTTGAAATTTCATACAGGCAAAGGACATTTTGATATTGGTGATACAGTTGTGCTTTATACGGATGGTATAACAGAAGCCAATGCTTTAAATGAAAACTGTTTTGGTGAGGAGCGCCTGATTAATTATTTGGCACAAAAAAGAAATTTATCTGCAGAAAATTTATGTAGAAGTCTAATAGCGCATGTTCATTCATTTGAAAAGGGCAATCAGTATGATGATATGACGGTATTAACCTTCAAAAGGAAAAGCTAGCATCTAAGATTGACTGGCCTTTATTTTAGTCAGTACTCCCATGAGAAAGAATCCGTCAAACCTTCTCATGGGGAGGAATTTCCGACTATATTAAATTTAAAGAATTATTTTTATTGATTTGGGGTAAGTATTAATGAAATTATCCGAGTACTTAAAAAAAATATCAGAAAATATTATTTCAATGTCAAATTTTAAAGATATTGATGTCGATTTTATTACGAATGACTCCAGAAAAATAGTTTGTAATACACTATTTGTGGCGATTAAAGGAGCAAGCCTGAATGGTCATGATTATATAGATGATGCGGTCTCCTCCGGCGCCTGTATTGTGGTATATCAGGATAAGCCGGATATTTTTCTTGAGAGAATTGTATATATTGAGGTGAATAATGCGTATTTAGTTTATGCTCTTTTGGCTGAGGGTTATTTTCGGTTTCCTGCAAATGAAATGAAGATAATAGGGATTACCGGGACGAATGGTAAGACGACCTGTGCTTTTTTAATAAATCATATATTGAATTATGCTGGAATTAAAACAGGCCTGATAAGTACAGTTCAGTATTCCTATGGAAGGAATGTTATGCCTGCTTTGAGGACAACCCCTGAAGCATTTGAATTACAAGGACTGTTTGCGGAAATGAACAGTAGCGGTTGCAAATATGTTGTAATGGAAGTGTCTAGTCATTCTCTTACTCAGTATAGGTTGGGCAGTACTAAATTAGCAGCGGCTCTTTTTACTAATCTTTCCGGAGACCATTTGGATTATCATGGAAATATGGAGAATTATTATCTAGCTAAAAAAAGACTCTTTGAAATGCATTCATCTGAGGATGAAGCAGAAACTCTGAAAATTATAAATGTTGATGATTTTTTCGGAGACAGATTGAAATCCGAGTTAGCTGGGGAAAAGGTGATTTCTTATGGTGGTGATGATAAAAGTGATTTTAGCTTTTTGGGTGATGATACCGGAACTATTGTTGGATTGTTAGCAAAAAGCATAAAATATGTTATTGAAACCTCATTAATCGGTAGCTTTAATGCATATAATATTACAGGGGCAGTTGCTCTTTGTATAGAACTCGGGATTTCCGTAGATACAGTTATTGAAGCTTTAAAGACCTTTTCTTCCGTTCCTGGCAGGTTAGAGATTTTGTATGCCTCAAATAATGTACGCTGTTATGTAGACTACGCACATACTGATGATGCATTGAAACGTGCTTTGACTGCCTTGCGAGGATTAAATCCTTCTAAATTGATTATAGTTTTTGGCTGTGGTGGAGATAGAGATAGGACAAAACGTCCAAGAATGGGGAAGGTTGCTTCTGAATTAGCAGATGTTGTTGTTGTTACAGATGATAACCCAAGAACTGAAGATTCATCTGCCATTATCAATGATATTCTTACAGGTATTAGTTCTGAAAAACAATTTAAAGTTATATCTGATCGTAAAAAGGCTATAGCTTATGCTGTTAGTATTGCTCGTGAAGATGATATAGTCTTAATTGCTGGTAAGGGCCATGAAGATTATCAGGAAATAGGAACGAAAAGATATTCTTTTGATGATAGAGAAGTGATTAAGAGCTTGAGTATTTAACTTTGAACAAGGCTGCATTAACAAGATTTACCTTGATTTTTCGCAAAAAAGTATCATATTTAATCCTATTCTAACCATGACAACAATGGAGTTTATTTTTTTTATGAAAACGGGTGAAGCTGAGATAATTCTTAATAAAAGTTTAAAAGCAGATTATTATAAAATTGTTTTTAACGCACCGCACGTAGCGGGTTTGGTTTTGCCTGGACAGTTTGTTCATGTTCAGATAACAGGATTGCGTGATAGAATATTACGTAGGCCTTTTAGCGTTTGTGATGTGAATGCGGATGGATCACTAACGATTATTTATAAAGTTGTAGGAGAGGGTACTCAAGTTTTATCTGAGCTTAAAACTGGTGCTGTCTGCGACATACTTGGACCTTTGGGAAATCCTTATTCTTTACCTATGGATGATGAATTTCCGGTGATTATTGCAGGTGGGTATGGTTCGGCCGCTACATATATTCTTGCTAAACAGGCTAAGCGAAAAGGAGTACTGCTCCTAGGTGCTAAAACAGAAAAAGATTTGATTCTAGCAGATGATTATAAAGAGCTTGGTTTTGAAGTAAAAATTACGACTGAGGACGGTTCGTTTGGATCCAAAGGACTTGTTACTTCTTTGTTGAAAGAGTATCTTGAAACAGATAAAAACGGCAGATTGAAATTCTATGGATGTGGTCCTAATCCAATGATGATTGCAGTGGCTAAAATGGCATCACAATATGGGCAAAAAGCTGAGTTAAGCCTGGATCATGCTATGTGCTGTGGTGTTGGTGCATGCTATGCCTGTGTTGTTAAGGTAAAAGATGCGAACAGTCCTAACAATTGGAAATATGCCAGAACATGTAGAGAAGGGCCGGTCTTTTCTTCAGATTTGATTTATTGTGAATAATATGTTTTATTTATATTATTAAAATTTAGTAATTAATCTAGATAAGACATAGAAATTTTATCTATCAGAACTAATGACTAAAAAGTTTTTTTGAATAAAAATAACAAGTTTAACTTGTCTTGTTGAAGGGGGATGTTTATGAAATGGAAAAAAATGTTTGGTTCTTCCGGCACAGAGAAAAATCGCTATAAAAACGTATTTCCAGATACTTGTCCTGAATGCGGAGAAAAATATTGTGATACGGATGATTTTTTCAGTAAGACAGATGATATAGCCTCTGCTGTATTAGAAACTGCTTCAGATAAACCGGTGCAGGTAAAAATAAATCGTCATTGTAAATCATGTGAACATATTTTTACGCTTATTATTGATGAACGTCGGGACCTTTCTAAGCATGGCATCTATATCAGGGACAAATTTGGAGAAATGCTTGAAATGCTGATATCTGAAGGCATGGATAGAGAAGCTGCTCGAAAAGAGATGTTGAAATTGTTTGCTGAACAGGAGCATGAATATCCTAAAAAGAGAAGATAAGTTTAATCTTATATTGAGATTGACTTTAATAATGAGGTTTTTATATGGCAGATTTAACAACTAATCTAGGGAAACTGATTATAAAAAATCCCGTTATGACGGCTTCCGGGACCTTTGGCTATGGATACGAATATTCTGATTTCTATTCTTTAGATAAATTAGGCGCAGTTGTTGTTAAAGGGATTTCTCCTGAACCTGTACATGGTAATCCGATGCCCAGGCATCATGAACTTCATAGTGGTTTACTTAATGCGATTGGGTTGCAGAATCCCGGTGTTGAAAAGTTTTTAAGTGATCCCGAATATCTACCTTTTCTTAGAAAATCCAATGCCGTGACCATTGTCAACATCTGGGGGAAAAGTATCCCTGAATACAGGCTTGTTGCAGAATTGCTGGATGGTGTGGATGGAATAGATGCTTTGGAAATAAATATATCCTGCCCGAATATAAAAGAAGGTGGTATTGCCTTTGGCACAGATCTTAAACTGGCAGGAAAAGTAGTTTCCGAGGTAAGAAAAGCCACAAAACTTCCGCTTATTACCAAATTGAGTCCGAATGTAACACGAATTACAGATTTTGCTAAAGCTGTAGTTGATGCCGGATCAGACATGGTTTCTTTGATAAATACTCTTACCGGAATGGCTATTGATATTGAAACAAGAAAGCCGATTCTTGCCAATGTCATTGGAGGAGTAAGCGGTCCAGCAATAAAACCTGTTGCATTAAAACTTGTATATGATGTAGCTAGTTCGGTTGATGTGCCTGTAATAGGCATGGGGGGTATTTCTACCGGAGCAGATGCTGTTGAATTTTTACTGGCAGGAGCAAGCGCAGTTGCTGTTGGCACTGCCATTTTTGCTGATCCTTTTGCTCCCTTAAAAGTTATATCTGAAATTAACGACTACCTTGATAAAAACGGTTATTCCTCTGTAAGCGAAATAGTTGGTAAAATTGAAGTATAAGACTCTAGGCGCTTAGCAATTATTCCCCTCCGAGGAGGGGATAGTATTAAGTTGGCTAAAACTTATTTTTTATAAAATTTGGCTATTCTGTCCGATAGTGCTTTGTCAGGATTCTTTACCATTTTAGCAGTAACCGTCAATGTTTTATTCTTTAGCTCGTCTGCTATTAAGTTGAGTCCCAGGTGGTAATCTTTAAATTTATCTGTGCATAAATCTGCAATAGATTTACCTGTTTCTGAAGACTCTTTTATTATAGCGTTTGCTGCAGCTTTATTGAAGGTAAACGTAAAATCGTGCTCTTCTTTGTAGCTTTTTACAAAGCATTCAAGTTCCTGATGTAAATGCATATCACATTCTTCTTCAGATTCACTAAGAATTTGACTTAATACTTTATCAGGGGTTTCCACTGTTTCTGCATTTACAGTAAAAGATGAAACTTCTACTGAAGGAAGTTCAAATTTAAAGTTACGGAAGATACGCTCCATTATTGTCATCAGACCACGGGCACCTGTATGCTGCTTATAAGCTTTTTCAGCTATGCATGAGATTGCATCTCTAGTAATTTCAAAGTCTATGTCATAGCCGTTAAAATCATGGACATATTGTTTCAATATACTGCCTTCTGAATCAGTAAGTACCTGTTCGAGATCGCGCGCAAGAAGTTCTTCGCATGTTACGCGGATAGGTAGGCGACCTATAAATTCAGGTTCAAAACCAAATTTTATAAAATCAGCAGTAGTACTGTTTTTTAGATATTCAGATTTTGAAACGCTCTTTGTCCCTTCGTGACCAAAGCCTATTTGTGTGCCGGCAATACGTTTTTTTACCATTTCGGAGAGCTGACCGAAAGATCCACTTACAATAAACAGAATATTTCGTGTATTAATAGTACGTTTTTTCTTTTTACCTCCTCCATGCATTGCATCCATCATAGATTCCATCTGACCAAGCATATCGGTTTGACTTTGGAGATTGACGGCAGAGTCTTCCATCAGTTTAAGTAGATTAATTTGTACTCCACGGCCTGAAACATCACGGCTTCCGTCAGTAGTACTGCAGGCTATTTTATCAATTTCATCAATATAGATGATTCCGTACTGGGCAAGTTCTGTGTTGCCGTTAGCCAACTTTACTAAATCACGGACAAGGTCTTCGACATCGTGGCCGACATATCCTGTAGCAGAATATTTTGTAGCATCAGCTTTTACAAAAGGAACACCTATAAGGTTTGCAAGGCATTTGACTAAGTATGTTTTTCCAACACCTGTCGGGCCAAGAAGCAGTACGTTCTGTTTTGTGTATTCCCAAGTATTGTCGCTATCTTTTTTCATACAGTTTCTGATGTGATTATAATGGTCACAAACGGCAACTGAAAGCACTTTTTTAGCTTCTTTCTGTTTAACAACAAAGCGATCAAGATATTTTTTAACTTCTCTTGGTTTAAGGTTAAAGTTTTTTAAAATATCAAGAATTTTGTTTGTATCTTCTTCAGGATTTTCCTTTTCCTTTTCCTTTTCCTTTTTTTGCTCTTCTTTTTGCTGTTGCATAGGCATGACAAATGAATTTGGACCTATATTTTTCAGTGCTTTCTGCAATTGTTTTTGCATTTCTTCAAGTGAAAAATCATTATCCTTTTTTTTGTCTTCATTATCTTTGTTGGTTTTATCATTATCGTTATTTAAATTATCCATAATACTTATCCTTAATTTATATGTTTTTTTAAAACATATTATTTTTTAAAAACAGTAAGATATATACAATTACGTTTTTTACCAATTTTTTTGTTGTAAAATCGAATATTGCGCCTGATTTTTTTGTGTTTATTCCTATATTATATTCATTGCTTGGTAATTTGATGATATGCCTCAGGTTTATCCTATTTTCTGCAGGCTTTTAACATTCAGGATGTATAGATTATGGTGTTTGATTTTAAAAATATTGGCAAGCTTATTTTAGTTTCGCTTTTACTGTTTTTAACCGGATGTTTTTCCAATCGGAAGAACGTTACAGTTGAAATCAGTGGTCGGTTCTGGAACGATACAGTTTATGTGGATATTGCAGGTGTAACTGATAAAATGTACAGGGAGTATAAGGCGCATTCTAAGGAAAAATATTGGGTTATAGACAGTGAGTTAAGAAATAATTTACATAGTAAGGGGTTTGTATTTGATTTTAACTACCCGACAAAACAAAAATTATCAAAAGATGATACTATATGGAAATATTGGAAAAGCGATGACTACTTAATAGTGTTAGCTGAGATGCCAGAAGCGTATAAAGGTGTTCCCTGGAAAATTATAGTGCCATTGGAAAATTATTCCTGGTTTAATTATTGGGATAGCAAAGATATATTCATATATATATCAGATAAAGGTGTGATACGCCTTGATAAAGACATAGTTTATGGCAGGAGACGTCGAATATTACAGAAGGATATGGAAAAGATCACTATAGATTAAAACATCTTATATTGTGCATTGTGCCGGTCTTGTAGATAAAGTAAGAACAATAGGTGTCTCTAATTTTGTTCGAGCCAGCATTTTTCTGCCGTAACTTTCTCCCAGCGTTTACGAATTTGTTCAAGGCAGATCATCGTAGCTACATATTTCTGTTGTGTCTCAGGATATGGAGCAAGTAGTTTTAATTCCTGAAGCTTCTTAATATATATATTTAAATTTGTCAGTAGTTCTGCAGGTGTTTCACAGTTTGCTGGGCTTGGTACAACTACAATGCCGGCAAAAAGGCGATCTATTGATATATTTCTATACCGAAATGGTATTTTTTCATGTCTCCAAACCAGTAAAGGCCATGGTAGTTTAGAGTGTAAAGCATGTGCGTTTTCTTGATCTATTTTTTGTGGTATAAAATGCAGTTCCTGCAGTTCCGGAACCTGTTCCAGTACTTTAGGTGTTAGCAGTATTCCGATCCAGCTTTGCTCTTTCTCGTATTCAACCGCGTCTACTATTGGAGCTCCTGAGAACATTAGGTGTCCATCTTTGCTGTCAAAACGCCAATATTTACCAGCCGAAATTGCGCCGCGAACCGGGATTTGGATCTCGGTCAGTAAGCGAAATGAAATAGTAGAAACAGCGGATAGAAGATTTTTTAAATGTGAAAGTTTGAGCCCACTTGAATAGATAACTACACTGTCTGACGTTATTTCAAATTCAAGGTTACTTCCCGGGAAACTTACAGCAGTACGTATTATTTCGATATATGATCCAAAGCGCTCATGAAAGGTATCGTTAGCTACTATTTTTGAAAAACCAAGAATATCCAGAAAAGCAACATAGCCTTCTATACGCATCTTCATGATGAAATCCTTTTTTGTTTAAAAATTACTCTCTTTCGTTACTTATATTATTTTACCATAGTATACTTTTGTATCATACTCAAATGTTACTTTTTTATTTA
>Ga0075121_1001445_pt1 | contig 14602 bp, 18 predicted proteins | sample AntAceMetag02UKG_FD_69793 | JGI IMG/M metagenome (GOLD analysis project Ga0075121, IMG submission 69793) | Saline lake microbial communities from Ace Lake, Antarctica - Antarctic Ace Lake Metagenome 02UKG | ecosystem: Environmental > Aquatic > Non-marine Saline and Alkaline > Saline | place... | reverse complement strand
GGCTCATGCATTAAACTATATCCACCTCAAGCTATGGTAATGACTGAACATCTTTCTGCCGTTGCTGCTTTTTATTATCTTGTACACCTCGCGGCTGACAGAACGCGAACAGTTATCAACGTTCAAAGACCTTGTCTTGCGTATACATTCGATCGGAATATTGAAACAATGTATATCGCGCCTCTTCGATCGTAAAGGATCATTATGAATGTGGCGATGCATACCTGGGTCCTTTCCTGTAACTACTACAGATCTATCAGTTTCTCAGCGACCTCTTCAAAGGTATCTTTGGATATCTGATAATATTCCTTCCAGCTTTCCCTGCCCCATATCTCAATGCGATTCGACACGCCTATTATGAACACATCTTTTTTGATACCAGCATACTCTTTTAAATACGTCGGTATCAAGATCCTTCCCTGTTTGTCAGGCGTCAGGTCAGACGCCCCTGAAAAATAGATCCTGTTAAAACGCCTGAATTCTGATTTTGTAAATGACATGGCCTTGAATTTCTGCTCCTGCAGTCTCCACTCATCCTCAGCAAACATAAATAGACATTTATCAAGTCCACGTGTAATAAAAAAACGCTCTACGTAATGTTCCTTAAGAGCGTCTCTAAATTTAGACGGGATGATGATCCTGTCTTTCCTGTCCAATGCATGTTCAAACTCGCCATAAAACATAGGCTACTCCACTTCTCTCCACTTTGCTCCACTGTGTAGTTAGAGTTTACACGAGTGGCAATTTAGTGTCAAGCTAAAATATTATCTTTTTTTAAGTTACACAATATAGTGGGGTTATGACAATTGGCGAGTGCTACATATAGGGCGGTTACTTTGGGGAGCAAGGCCGCAGAAGACGACTGCGTCGAACCATTGCCACGGAGATGTCCTTTTTGATCTGTCTCTTAAGCGCTTCGATAGAGCTGAATCTTTTTTCATTCCTTATCTTATTATTAAATATTATTTGTAGATCCTTCCCATATATATTTTTATTAAAATCAAATATATGCAATTCTATTGTTGGCTCTGCGTCTTTTCCAAATGTAGGCCGGGTTCCGATGTTTAATATCCCTTGGTATTTCTTGTTTAAAAGTCTTGCATCCACTGCATAGACCCCGCTCTGCGGGATCGCCTCGTGATGTGGATTAATATTTGCAGTTGGAAATCCAAGACACCTGCCCACCTTCCTACCTTTCACAACAGTCCCTAAAATAGTGACTGGCCTGCCCAGCATCCTGCCGGCATTCCTTATATCTGATTTTTCAACGGCCTTTCGTATCCTTGTGCTGGATATATTGACGCGCTTCATCTTTACCGGTTTAACGCCAATGACATTAAAATCATGTCTCTGGCCAATCTTCTTGAGATATGCAAAGTCACCTTTATGCCCCTGGCCGAATAGAAAATTTGTGCCGACGATGATCGTCTTTATATTAAAATCATGCAGCAAGACGCGCTTGGTAAAATCAAGAGAAGTCATTCTGGAAAGTTTTTTTGTAAATTTGATGACCGAGACATAATCTACTCCCATTTCTTTTATGAGCCTGAGCCTGTGCCCCAGGGATAATAGAAGCGGGATCTTTGAGCGCGGGTTTAAAACATTCCGGGGATGAGGATGGAATGTTATTACAAGGCTCTTGACATGATCAAAGTGTGAGCAGGCGATCACTTTTTTTATTATCTTCTGATGGCCCTTATGCACTCCATCAAATATACCAATAGCTGCTACAACTTTTTTATTCTTATAATAGTCGCAGGTCTTTTTCACTTACCGCACCTAATTCCTTTGCATCTTTTAAACTAAATTCTCCGGATATCGTCCTTGAAAGACCTGACATATGAGCTGGGTAGCCCAATCTTTTTCCTATGGATTCGCACAATGTCCTCACGTAAGTGCCTTTTGAACATCTAACGCGGAAGACAAACTCCGGGGGATCGAAATCCAAAAGCTCGATCTCGCGTATCTTGATCAGGCATGGCTCTCTTGGGACAGACCTACCTTTACGGGCAAGCTCATATAATTTTTTCCCTTTATATTTCTTGGCAGATACCATGGGCGGTATCTGTTCTATCTCTCCTAAAAAACTATTCAAGGTCTCTCTGACAAGATCCGCCTCGATCCCATTAAAAGGCATGGTCTCTAATGTCTTACCCGTGGAATCCTGCGTATCCGTGCTCTTTCCAAGAAAAAGCCTTGCTACATATTCTTTATCGCGCTCCATGAAACTGACTGACAATTTTGTTGCTTTGCCGATGAGGATCACCAGCACTCCAGTTGCCATGGGATCCAGCGTTCCTGCATGGCCCACGCGTTTTATATGAAATTTCCTGCGTATGGCATCTACAACATCATGCGAGGTGATACCTGCGGGTTTATTTATTACGAGTATACCATCCATATAGTTCCCTGGGTAGATGCGTAGGCTACCCATATGGGTAGCCTACGCATCTACCCAGGTTAAGTTCCGCGGTTAACCCTTTACTGCTTTTTGCGCTTCGGCTAAAACCTTCTTCTCTACCTCTTCCATCTTCCCGAATACAGTACACCCGCTTGCTGTTTTATGACCTCCTCCGCCAAAAAATGAGGCAAGTTTATTTACATCTACCTCTCCTTTTGAACGAAAACTGACCTTTACCCTGTTTTCAGTCCCTGTCTCTCTGAAAAGTATCGCTATTTTAGCCCCTTCTATTGAACGAGCAAAATTTATTATATTTTCTGTGCCTTCAAGCGATGCCTTGGTCTTCTTCAATATGTCCTTTGTCACCCAAAGCCATGCAATGATCCCATCATCTGTTACCTTCAGCGTCTGGAGCGTCTCGCCTAATAATTTAGTATCCTGAACAGAATTCGCCTCATAGATCTTTGTGTAGATCTCATACGGTAACACGCCCTTCTCTACCAGCTCTGCTGCAATTCTGTGAGTCTCAGAAGAAGTATTGCTGTACCTGAAAGAACCTGTGTCAGTCATAATAGCTGCGTATATGCTAACGGCCTCATCATACTGTATCTTCATCCTGAATGCCCTGAATAACTGAAACACCATCTCTCCTGCACTCGAAATATCAGTCTCGACCCAATTGAATCTTCCGAAATTCTCATTAGATATGTGGTGGTCGATATTGATGATGACTTTATCTTCAGTTACAAACTCCTCGACCTTGCCAGTCCTCGTCATATCCGGGCAATCAAGGACGATGACAGCCTGAAAATCATAGCCCTCTTTCATCTGAGTCACTATCTCGTCTGCGCCTTTTATAAATCGCAGCATGTGCGGCGCAGGGCTATCGTTAAAAATCAAAACCTCCTTGCCGAGCCTCTTTAACAAAGACGCCATGGCAAGCTGACTGCTTACAGAATCCCCATCAGGATTTATATGCGCGGTAATAAGAAATTTATTGAACTTCTTTATTGCTGTCTTGATCTTGCGAATGCTCATTTCTTAACCTCTCAAATGTTTTTTCAAGATTAACGCCATACTCTATAGATCTGTCAAGCTTGAAAGAAAGTTCCGGGACGTATTTTAATTTCAGTCTCTCGCCTACGAGTCTTCTGATGTATCCTGATGCGCTTTTTATTCCCTCTATGCTTGATTCCTGATGGGCTTCATCCCCCATTATGCTGAAATAGATCTTTGCATACCTCAGGTCTCCTGTGAGGTCTATCCTCATAACAGTCGCGAATCCTATTCGCGGGTCCCTTAAATCTTCCTGCAGGATCCTGGAGATCTCTATTCTTAATACCTTCTTAACCCTATCAGCACGTAATCCCATAATGTCCTCTCTTGATTTGCAGCATTCTGATGATCATATTAGTTTAGAAAACTCCTCCAGGCACTTCAGGGGGTCCTTCTCTTTTAAAAATGACTCTACTTCCTTTTTAATCCTCCCGCGATTTACCTCTCCCAGACAACCTGCAAGTATAGATTCCTTCATAAGCTTTTTTGTGCGCGAGTCTATCCTGAATTTTAATCTTACTGCAAACCTCACTGCCCTGAATATCCTCGTAGGGTCATCCATGAAACTCTTGTCATGCAAGACCTTTACAACGCCCTTCTTTAAATCATTTAAGCCGTTATAAAAATCAATGAGCTCGCCAAAGCTCTTTCTATTGATAGAAACTGCCATTGCGTTTACAGTAAAATCCCTTCTGAATAGATCATCCTTAATAAACCCTGGGGTCACATCCGGATACGCGGCTATTTTTTTATAGACCTCGCTCCTCGCTGTAGCAAGGTCTATTCTCTCTTTATTGAATTCAATGGTGGCTGTGTAAAAAGGCTGGTGGGTTTTTAAGGTTCCTTTTAAGGTCCTGTTCAGGACTTCGGCAAACTCTATGGCATTGCCCTCCACGACAAAATCCAGGTCATGGTTTTTTCGATCAAGCAGAATATCCCTCACTGGCCCGCCTACAATATACGCAGAGATGCCTTCCTTGTCAGCAATACCGCCAACAAGCCTTATGATTTCAGCAACATGCTTCGGCAGCTTTTTTATCAATTCGATCTTCATCTCCCCGCCCCCTAACTTTACACTTGAGTATTACAAGTCGTAGGCCAGGTTTAAACCTGGCCTACGACTTATCCGGCTTTACACTCTTGCAATGCTCAAGTGTAAAGTTATTTATTGGTAATAAAGCTTACTATGTCTCTTGCGGCGTTTGGGTAGGACAATAGGTTTATCCTGGCCTTCATGCCTATTATTTTTTCCGGACGATCTATAAACTCGCTCACGCGGTCTATGACATCCTCGACCCTGTCCGCGCGTACTGCTGTGCCAAATCCTGTGAGGATATTACAGTTCCTTGTCTCCTGACCTGGTATCGGGCTTGTTATGATCATAGGCAATTTCTTTGATAAAGCCTCTGATACAGTCAATCCGCCTGATTTAGTTATTATGCAGTCGCTTACCTCCATGAATTCATCTATATTGTTCATAAACCCAAAGACCTTTAGCCTTAATTTTAAAAATTTCCGGGCGGAATCAAGTTCATCAAACAACTTTTTATTCTTTCCGCATATGACTACTACCTGGATAGTATCCCTTATCCTTGATTCCCTTGACAATGAATGAATGATATCCCTGACAGGGCCTGTTCCAAAACCCCCGCCCATCATGAGCAGATTAAAAAAACCTTTTTCCAATCCTAACTCTTTTATTAAACCAGCCCTGCCTTTAGTAACGCTAAACTTGGACTCGCAGGGTATTCCCATGGCCTTTATCTTATCTTCTGGGATCCCTCTCTTTAAAAGGTCCTTTTTTGTCCTGTCAATGGCAACGATAAAATAGTCTGAATGCCTTGCCATCCAAAACGCATGGGAAATAAAATCAGTGACTACTGTAATGAGCCTGCCGCTAAAAAGGCCCTTTCTCTTTAAGTCAGAGACGACCTCTGCCGGCAGAAAATGCGTACACAAGACCACGTCTGGTTTTTCGTCCAACAAAAATCTTACGAATCTCTTTGCCTGAAGATTGTGAAAGATCCTCCTTAGCGGGGCAAGCACAATGTCTACCAGTCTGATATCAAAGAAATAATACAGATATCCCCACAAAAACGGGACCCTGTCTATTAAAAATAAGTAAGTGCTGGGATATGAAAATTTAAAGAACCTGGTTGTATAATCAAGGACATCTATGCACTTGACATCCATGTCCTTGTATCCCTTGAGGGCATCCCTGATGGCCTCTGCTGCCTTTTTATGGCCTATTCCAGCGTATGCGTGTACAATAAGAATTTTCATTCTAGAACAGTGTATAAATAAACGGCGCGACAGCTGATGACTGCGTAAAGAATATCAGAAGCCCGAACAAAAGAAGCACCGCTACAATAGGTATCATCCACCAGAGTTTTCTTTCCCATAAAAATCTAAAAAGCTCGCCTACTATCTTTAGCCTTGCTTTAACAGACATTCGACTGCCTCCTTTAGATCCTTTTTAACAAAATCAGGTTTAATATCTCGCGTCTTTAGACTGTCTATATCTTCCTTGCCTGTAAGCAGAAAAATGGTCTTGCATCCTGCCTTTTTACCTACCCCTATATCGCGCCATGAGTCTCCTATAAAATAAGTTTCCTTAAAGACTATGTCCAAACCCCTTGTTGATTCTTCTATCATGCCTGTGTTGGGTTTCCTGCAGTTACAACCTTCATCAGGCCTATGCGTGCAATATGAAACAGACCTGATATTACCGCCCTGCGCCTTGATCTCTCTAAGCATATTTCTGGTGATATCATCAAGGTCGCCTTGTGAATAAAGCCCTCTGCCAACGCCTGCCTGATTAGAGATCACAAATATTTCAAAACCGTTTTTATTCAGCATCTTAATGGCCTCGATAGCGCCTGGTAAAAACTGAAACTCTTTCCAGGACTTGATATAATCCCCGTTCCCTGGATCTTTGTTTATAACGCCGTCTCTATCTAAGAATATTGCCTTCATTCCGCCTCCATGAAATTAGATGAAGAATTTAGTGTTATTGCCTACCCATTCAACTACCTTCTCAAGGCCTTTTTCAGGACTGATCTTTGGTTTCCAATCAAGCGCCTTGGAGACCTTGGATATATCAGAGATATAGACCTTTTGATCGCTTGGCCGCCACTCTTTATGCTCTATCTTTCTAAACTTGATACCTGTCTTCTTCTCTATCATCGCAATAAACTCCAGGAGCGAGGTAGTGTTTCTGGACCCTCCGCCTATATTGTACACGTCATGCCTTACATCGCTATTTATAAACTTATCATATGCCTCTACCAGGTCATCAGCATACAATAAATCCCTTACCTGCTTTCCATCGCCGTAAACAATGATCGGCTGACCTGTCAAATTTGCAATAACAAACCACGCAACCCATCCCTGGTCTTCAAAACCAAATTGCCTTGTTCCATATATGCAGGACATGCGAAACACTGCTGTCTTCATGCCGTAAATATGGCCATATTCCTGTGTATAAATATCACCGGTATATTTTGACGCGCCGTAAGGCGTATGCCCGGTCAGATCCATTGACAATGTCTCTGGCACGCCTTTTTTGCTTTTATAGACGTACCTTGTCTCCTTTTCCTCTAATGCAATACTGTCCACATTTTCGCCGTAAATTTTATTCGTGGAGCAATATAAGAATGCGGCCTTTGGCGAGACCTGTCTGGTGCACTCTAATACATTTAATGTGCCATAGGCATTTATACTGAAATCCTCTCTCGGAATCTTCATGGAAAGCGGCACGCCTGGCTGGCCTGCCGTGTGTATCACCGCATCAACGCCGTTACCCAGCGCCTTCATCACGTCCTTTTCTTCCCTTATATCCCCTTTTATCCTCTTTACATTCTCGAGCTGGCCCAGATAATTCCAGTTATACTCCACGCTCTCCTTGTTATAACCGAATAGATTAGATCGCATCAAATTATCCAGTACGATCACCTCATCGCCTTTTTTTGAATAATATTCCGCCGTATGCGACCCCACCAACCCTGCGCCACCAGTAACCAATAATTTCATCTCTGTCTCCTTTTTAAGCCACTCGTTATCCGCCCACTAAAATATCTAACTTTACACTTAAGCATTGCAAGAGTGTAAATTTAGGCAATCAATGCCCATGATATATTTTGAACTCTTTGTCATGCGAAAAGGAAAGAAGCTAGTAATCTTGTTTGCTCCTGTATCGCAATCTTCGCTATATTTTGCTTCAAGAACAACTGAGACGTGGTCGATAAACCTATCTAAGAACTGATCCTTAAAACCTGTTATCCTGCAAAATTCCAGATCTGAATCAAGCGTGAGCCTGTACTTCTTGTCTCTTGACAGATAATATCTCCTGGTATAGCTATTCAAAAGAGAGGCCTCCATACACCTTAAATCCAGTTTTAGCCTATCTGGGATCCCTGAAGTCCTGATAATCTCATGGAGCCTGTCCTTTGAAAAATCTGCATCGAGTTTAAATCCGGACAATGAAAAAGAACTCTTGCTGCACACTAGACCCTTTTTCGTCTTAAGCTCCAGCACAGGTCTTTGTATGTCGCCCACTAGATCTCCATACCAGCGGATGCGGACCTTTACCCTATTTTCCAGGCCAATCACATTGTCAAAATAATTCACCATATCGAAGGAGTCCATGTAAATATTATTGACCCTTCGCTCATGATATATCTCAGAAAAAACCCCAGGATGAAGCCTTATCACTGATTCTACTTCATGTTTCGTGAGATAGGAAATAAAAAATTTGCGTTCGTACCTTATATTATTCTTTTTCATATAATAACGTGTAAACGTCTTTTTCGTTTGGTCGAATATCTACCTTATCCACTGTAACCTTTGAACCTTTCTCGATCAGATAAATTTTCTCAATATCCCTAAAACTAAACGAGTCTATATTAACCTTCGCTGGCCCGAATTCTGATTTCTTCCTATACGCGGCCAGGCCTATATTGCAATCGGAAATATTCATATTTGTTATATTGATAACTGAACTATCTTTGCCTGCCATGGCAATATTTGAATTTTCTATCCTTATCTCGTTAATGCTGACATTGCTGGATTCGCCCACACTTACGCCTTTGTCACCTGCACCGTCTATAAAAATATCTTCCATTTCAACCACGCTGCCTGAGAGATCGATACCATCGTTCTTACACTGAATAAATGAAGAATCGGTTATAGTCCCTTTTGTAAAATCACCGTCAAAGGCATCAGAAAAAGTATATCCAAAAAGCGTACCATCAATACTAAACTCGCTTCTTATAATATTCAGCCCGTCCTCAGATCTATTTCCCAGAAATTTACAGCCATGTATCTCAACTGGCGACTCATAGAAAGTAACAGCTCCTGTGATCCCACCAGAGCCTTGCATTGGCGCTGCCAGATTTTTAAAGATCACATTCTTTAAGACTGACCTTCTCTCTCCACCCATCACAAGTATGCCCTGACCTGTAGAATCTCTAGAGTAGATTATGACAGGCTCTTCCTTTGTCCCTATGAATTGAAGAGGTGAATAAGAAATAATATTTGCTTCGTTTGAAAGGTCGATCTTTGTAGCCTCTGAACACTTAACTGTAAAACCTTCTGGAATTATAAGATTTCTGGCAATAGTCCACTCTCCTGGTGAAATAATAATATTTTTTGCCTCATCATCTACTGCCATGAACTCAAATTCTTCCACATTTGGCCTGCGCCTGACTAGATCGCTGTCAATATAAGCCCTGTTTAAGTGTACATACGGAAAGATATCCTCCGCCCTATCCTGCGTCGCTCCAAATATTCTGCAATTAAGCCTTAGATCAGAAACACTTTTATCTTCCCCCCATTCAAATCCTTCAGGAAAGAAAAATTTACTCCTTTTGTACCCGACTGGCTGAATCGCCTCTTTCCCTGTAAAAACGAGTTTCTCTAATGGCTCTAATATTATTGAATCCTTGTAAGAGACGCTCAAGACCTCAGCATCCATAGACTGTATATTCCCTAATTCAAGCTCTATGCCGTCAGTGTCTATCTTATAGAGATAGGTATGGAGGATCTTTGCAGGATTAAGGGTCGTATTTATTATGTGTATATTATTATGATAAATATCTTTTGAAAAATTGTAATACGGAAACTCCTTATAAATGATGTTCAACTTTTCCTCTAATTCATCTTCTGTCTCATTAAAAAATTTATTCAGGTAATCCGGATTTGAGACCCGCTCAAGTTCTTTGATATATTTTTGATAAAATTCCCTGTCGCTCAACAAGGCTATGTACAAATTATCTAATACGCTCCTCGACCTATCCGAGGCGTACATATCACTCCAGCTATGCAAGCACAGTTTAGATATAGGAAAACATGTCGCGTCAAAGCCTATTGGTTCCAGTCTGGCAGTAATTGGATTGAAATAAAATCTCATATTTATCCAACTGATCGCATGTTCTGCGCCCATCAGATCGCTTACAGCAAAAAACACAGCGAGCTTATCCAGATCAAAGGCATGACCAGCCTTTAGATCACCTTTTCGAAAAGACTCCAATAAACTTATAGCCTTTATAAACTGCTGGCGCTTCACAGGGTCTTCCAGTGTCCTCGTGGTCTGAAACGCGTCTATAGCGCTAGAAAGATAACTACCGCTTTTAGCGACCATGCCGCGCTCCTCCCAGAAAATGGTCTCATCAAATCTTATAATAGGCCCTTCTCTCTGTTCATTGTGTTCTATTAGGCGTTTCTCGAAAAACTCTTCTATCGCATATATGCCAAGGTCTTTCCCGTTTACTGTGACATCAATAAAATCATATCTCAAGGCTATAAGGCCTTCTCTTTTTAAGATCTTGTGATAAAGCCACTCGTAAAGATAGTTCCTGGTATCAGGATGCTGTATAGAAAATACCTTCATACCAAACAATGTCTCATTACCCTTTACTTTTATTCGAAAAGACCACTTATCCCCTTTAAAATGGTCAGTATGGTCTCCTTTGAGACGCAACTTTACTTTTATATTCTTGCCATTATATCTTATCCTTGCAGGGACAAAATCATCCTCTTCCACTGCCAGATTATTTAACTCCAGCGCAACCTGTCTTTTATATTCAAGTTTTTGAAAATCCTTATGCGCGATGTCTATGGTTATGTGTTCGGGCCTTGCCAAGAATATACCTATTGCCAGATGCTTTAGAAATACACGCTTCTTTTTAATGATGGGCTTTATCTTTTCTTCTATCACATCTGTCTTATGCACAAGGATGCCTGCCAGAAAAACCAGCAGTGAATAGATGACCAGCATGGTCACAGCAAACTGCCTCTTGTGCGTCTTCAGGTAGCGTGACAGAAAACCAGATGCGTATTCAACGATGGGATTTTTTTTCTTTGATATCTTTATTCTCACTCTAGTAGATCCCCTTATTATCTAAAAATGTTATTTTTATAGAGTCCTTTAGCTTACGCAGCTCTTCCCTTGCCCTTTTCAGATTATCAAAATCCCTGAATTCAACAAGGAATGACGCCTCGAGCGCTTCTTTTGTTTCATCAAACCTCTTCATATTTACAGCAATGCAGTGCCTTTTGAGTATCTGGACCACGCTGTCCAGGCTAAGCCTTTGGGGGGTCCTGGCTCGATACAGTGAGATAGAGGTTCTGATGGTCATTGAACCTGTGCGAAAATCTCTTCATACAGAGGAATCCCATAATAATAAAAAACGCTACGACAGTAATCGCCCTCTGGTCTGCGCCCAGCCCCAAGCCTATGCCGATCGAAAGGAATAGATAGGCAAGCTCCTCAGGTTCTTTTATGGCTGCGCGAAACCTTACGATAGAAAGCGCGCCCACGAGTCCGAGTGACAGCGCCAACGAGGATTTTACAATAGCAATGACAAGCATCGTCGTCATGGTCACCAGCATAAAATTCCTGGAAAAGATCCTGCGATTCGAAAGAGACTCACCGTATTTTATGTAGACGCGGCTCAGGATAAACGACAGCATAGCTGCGATAAGCAGGTTAAAAACAAACCCTGCTATCGGGACCTGTACGCTCTGTGTTGCTAAAAATTCCTGAAATGACTGAAGCTTGTTCATGTCTTCCTCCCTGTTTTGTATTTCTGTGCTGCAATCAGAATAGCATTGGAAAGGTTGATTCCAGTAAGATCGCAGAAGAACCGATCAATTCTATATTTTCTCTCTAATCTATGCTCGAATTTCCCGTAATCATAATCCACAGAGCATTCTTTAACCTCGAAACCGTGTTTCTTCAATAATTTTGTCAGAGTCCGCGATATAAAATAAAACAGGTGCTTATTGCCTTCCTCTTCGATCTCAGGATACATCTTCTTTAATTTCAATTTTCTTTTTAACGGCAGGCGGTTAATGGCTTTTTTAATCGCGTTCTTAAAAAAATGCCTGCGGCCTTTCCATAAATCATTAGGGAGCAATAAACAAAAAACCATCGTCCTTTAAAATGCGGGCTGTTTCCTTTACGGCCTTCGAAAGATATGGAAGATGTTCTAATGTATGCCAAAAACAAACAGCGTCAAAAAAGTCCTTTGCATACCCTATATCTTCAAGCTGGCCAATAGAAAGCTCGATATCAAATTCCTTTTTTGTAAATTCGACTGCGTACCGTGAGGTCTCGGTCCCAAAACACTGCCATCTATTTATCTGCTTGGCCTGTGATAAAAATTCTCCCAGGCCTGCCGCTGTGTCCAGAATTCTACCTCTATGGATAAATCTATTTAAAAAATAAAATCTTGCTTTATATCTAAATTTAGCCTCTGACTCCACCTTCCCCCATCTATCACAATCTCCATAATTCAAACTATAAATTTTAGAGATATCTCTTTGAGTTGGACGAGGATTGACAAATTTTAATTCACAGTTTTACATTGCACAATATGACCTTTTTTTACTATATACTCACCAAGAACCATGTATTCCATTCCACATCCTATGAACATATTTATCGAGTCTTGGGGTGAACAAACGATAGGCTCACCTCTACGATTAAGCGAAGTATTCATAACGCAAGGTATGCCAGTTTTTTTATAGAATTCTTTTATTAGCTTGTAGTAAATAAGATTATTTTTTTTGTGTACTACTTGTGGTCTACAAGTACCATCGATATGAATCACTTCGCATAATTTTTCACGCCAGTCAGGATTAACAACAACACTAAAAGTCATAAAAGAAGCTTCATGAATATTTTGCAATATATCTTCTGCAAATTCTTCTAAAAGCGAAGGGCAGAAAGGTCTCCATGCTTCCCTGAACTTGATAATACTGTTAACTTTATCTTTCATGCCGCTAATAGATGGATTTGCAAGTATGCTTCTTGCGCCAAGCGCTCTTGGCCCCCATTCCATCCTACCTTGAAACCAACCAACGATATTACCTTCTTTTAAAAGCTGAGCTGTTTCTTCTATAAAATTATCACTTTTCCTAAAATTCAGGTTATTTCTCTCTAAGGTTTCTCTTATCTCATCATCTGTATACTCTGGACCATAATAACAGTGTACCATCTTTTTTATTTTTTTATTACCATTATTGAATGCTGATAAATAAGCCGCTCCGAGAGAAAGACCCGCATCACTTGAAGCAGGTTGTACCCATAAACTCTTCACTAATGGATGTTCAGTAAGCTTACGATTAAGTGTTACGTTAAGTGCGCAACCTCCTGCAAAACATAAATTCCCGTGTCTAGAAAGTTCTTCTTTAAGGCGATTTTCAAGTAAGTACATAACTGTTTCTTCTAATTTTTCCTGTACAGAAGCTGCTACATCGGCATAATATTTGTCTAGCTCGTCACCTTTCCTGACAGGACCATATTTGTCAACTAGTTCTTTTGATACATCACTATCAGGCATGTAACGTTTCCTCCTAGGATTGCCTAAATAATAACCATCTTTGACTCTATATGAACCTTTACTGAATTTTATAATATCACCTAAATCTATTTTACCGATTTTACCATATGACGCCATACCCATAAGTTTATATTCACCATCATTAGCATCAAACCCTAAAAGTTCAGTAAATGCAGAATAAAATGCTCCAACTGAATCCGGCCATAGATTATACCCCAACAAAAATATTTCACCATTACTGGCTCGAGAGAATGTCCCGGAAAGAAATCCTCCTGCACCATCAAGCGTCATAATAGCTGCCTCTTTAAAACCCGAAGGGTAATATGCGCTGGAAGCATGTGCTTTATGATGATGAAACCATTCTATTTTAACTTTGTTTAGATTAAAACCTGCCTTCTCCAATCCTCCCAAATAATTTTTAGTAAAAGTATTGCAAAATTTGTCGTATTTCACTAAAGTTTTAAAAGTCCTTGATGGGTTATAAAAAAAATTCCTTTTAAAAAATGAAAGTATATATTTTTTGTCTTCTTTTTCCGACCATGGTATAGCTATAATATCTATATCTTTTGGAGTTAACCCTGCTTTTTTAAGACAAAACGCTATCGATTGTAAAGGAAATTCTCCAACAGCATGTTTTTTCCGTATAAGCCTTTCTTCTTCACAAGCCGCAATTATCTCACCATCCACAATAAGTACGCTTGACGGGTCATGATCACTTGCACATTGGCCATAGATACCTAATATTTTCATATTTTAGCCTCTGACTCCATCTTCCCCCATCTATCACAATTTCCATAATTCAACCCATAAATTTTAGAGATATCTCTTTGAGTTGGACGAGGATTGACAAATTTTAATTCACAGCTCCTACACTGCACGATGTGCCCTTTTTCGTCGATAAGTTTAGTTTCAAAATTAACGCAAAGGTCGCAACATGATACTGACTCATATTCGAGATTCATCAAAAATGCCCCTCCTACCTACTTTTCCTTGTCAATTCCCAACATTTTGCCCATTTCAAGAAATGGACCCATGCAAAAAGTACAGAAAAGACAAACCCGTACATCCCTTCCTTAAAACCCTTCTTTTTTACATAGAACTTCCAAAAAAGCTTAGCGGGTTTCACCATCACATTATACCGGATTTCTTTCCTGTCTAATTCTCCCTTTAAATCAACTATCTCCTTGGCCTCATGTGTTGTATACCGGTTTTGCCTTGCAATAAACTGAGACAGATCTTGAAAAGGATAGTGTTCTAACTCTGCATTCAGGATACCTACCTTACCATCAACAATAAGCTC
>Ga0075121_1001439_pt1 | contig 14620 bp, 10 predicted proteins | sample AntAceMetag02UKG_FD_69793 | JGI IMG/M metagenome (GOLD analysis project Ga0075121, IMG submission 69793) | Saline lake microbial communities from Ace Lake, Antarctica - Antarctic Ace Lake Metagenome 02UKG | ecosystem: Environmental > Aquatic > Non-marine Saline and Alkaline > Saline | place... | reverse complement strand
TTTTTTTATAAATTCTTTATTGTTTATTTTCCACCATTTTTTTAATTCAGTAATTTTTTTAGCATATTCTTTATCATTTAAGTCATTAATTGATGTTCTTTGAAATATTACTGTCTTATTCTTATTCATGAAAAGATTAAAATGATTTACAAAACTAGTAATAACATCATATGAAAAAGAAGATGAGATTCCACTTCCAAAAGAGTTGTTATCATCTAACAATTTTATAAAAACATCTAAAATCTGGGGTTTAAACTTAATTTCTCCATAACGACTTTGTCGAAGCATTAATGACAAAATTTTATGTATGTTTTCTTTAAGGTATCTTTTATCTGTATTGATATTTTTAATTAATTTATTCAATCCCTTATCTCCCATATAACAAAAAGTTTCACTGGCTTGAATAACAGGCATTATCATACAATCATTAGCTGAAATAATTCCATAATCCTTACGATTTTCAATTATTTTTAATAATCTATCAATTAATTCATCATCATTTAGATTAAAATTATTTTCAACATAATGCTTCGCAAAATTAGTATCCAGTAGATGTAATTGGTCAACATAAAATGTTTTTTTTATGATTTCTTTATCTGTCAGAGCATAAAGATTATTCGTTATTATAGCAATCAAAATAATTATCAATAAAAAATATTTGATCATTTTCATTTTTTCTCCAATTTACATATTTTAATATGTATAAAATTTATATATTTCGCCTGCAGCATTTATTTTATCTTTTAATAAATTTTTTAATTCTTCCTCTTCTAAGTGAGAATAGTTTATTAAAGTTACAACAAATGCCCTTACTATAGATCTATGCAACAAGGTTTCTTCAATACTATAAAAATAAGTTCCATGTGTAAATGAATTACCGAAATGATGACCAGATTCACAAGAGTTCATAAAAATATATTTATACTTTAAATTTTGTGGAAGGTCAATTTTTCCAGGAGCGCTTATCAATAATCTGGTTGATGGAGTATGAGTGCCTAATAAATAATCTTGATTATAATAATGATATTTATCAACAGTATTACCAGAATTAGTTGTATAATACATATTTGGAAATCTCATTCCTGCTTTAATCTCTTTTAGTTTATACCACGGAGATGGATGATTGCTAAAACTTATGTTTTTAAATCTTGTAAGTTTTGGATCTCCGTTTAAATTATTGTAATTTAAAACATTATTCATAATCATTGATTCGGTTATTTGAATTTTTGGTTTACTCTTTAACCAATCTGGATAATGTATTGGAACTATTTTTGTTCCAATATTATAAAAATTATTCAGACTTGTATAATTTTTTAAATCTTCATGAAAAGATAATCCAATTCCCAAATTAGAATGTCCATGATATGTTATGTAACATCCTTCTGTTTGCAATGCTTCTGAAAATCTAACTTCACTTCCTAACTTCCTGTTAGTTTCAACTATGAAACTTTTTCCTGTAATATTTTTGTTTAAATAATAATATCTGTTGTTAATACGCTTCATTTTCAAATTATCAATCAAATAATTTGTTAAAGAATTTAGAGCGAGAGAACCTCCATTAACAATATGACCATAACCCCAAAAAGTGAATATTAACTCACAAACTGTTGCATTCACTCTATCAGACGTTATGAATTGATTTTCTTCATCATAGTATGAAAGAATAAACTGTATATCTTTTGCTTTACTACTCGATGTTTTCCCAATAACTATTATCTTTTTTGGAATTGAACTATTTGGTAATATCCATTCTTTTGGTAATGTCAGTTTTTCTTTTTTTCCAAATGAATCAATCCCAATAAGAACAGAACCATCACCTTTATATTTCCTATCCAATATAATTTTTCCAGAATTGAGTCCTGGTTTTATTTTTATTTCTAAGTATGAAGGATCTCTATAATCAAGAAGTCTTATCGCACCACCCTGAGTTTCTTCAAGTTTATCATCTTCTTCAGTAATTTTTCCGTCATAATTTGAATCAATATCAAGATCAACCAATGATTTACCATTAACCATTTTATAAGCTAATTTAGCATGCTGATCAATTTTCTGGGGTGAATTTGCCAATAGAAAGATATTTGCACCAATAATCGGAACTATAAGACTATCACGCTGATTATCGTTAGCAGGATTGTATTGTTTGGATAATTCTTTAAGAATACCTTGTGCTAGTTCATCATCGCCTTCATTTCCACGAGAAATGTATGTCATTGCTCTGTTAAATTTTATTGCATTTCTATATTGATTGGCAAATTTAACTCTAATTCTTCCATATTCCTGGGTTTTTAATTTCAATGATTTATCAAGTTTTTTGCCTGAATTGGCTTCTTTTAATAAATTTGAATAATCTCCTAAGTCGGAACCCCAGGCAGGATAAACCATTTTGGGATATGGAAGACCAATTGCTGAATGTTTAAAAACACTGTTTTCATCATCATAATCCCCCTCTTTTTCATCAAGTTTATTTAAAAGTTCCAAGGCAGCATTATAATAATATTCTGCGTTTTTAGTTTCCCCAGAATTTATATATTTATCCGCTTTCAGACGAAGTGCTTTTGCTTTTTTAACAAATATTCCAACTTTATGAATTTCGGACCATATTTTGTAGAAATTGCTTGTACTTTCTTTTGCAGGAGAACTAGGAGGACCAGCAGGAGGAAAATCAATTTCAAATTTTTTAGCCAGAGCAATTGCTTTATCATATTGAAATGAATCAGCATAAAGAGCCGTTAAAGAGAGATAAGCCATTGGAACATAACCTTTTTTAACATCTGAGTCAGAATTATTGGTATCAATGATGTTTTTAAGAAGTTTTTCTGCTTCATTGTTATTATCCAGTTTTTGATGAGCATAAGCCTCAAATATATTGGCTCCCGCTACATTTTTAGAAGATTTATATTTTCCAGAAAATTCATTAAAATATTTTTTGGCATTTATATAATCTTCACTGAATAAATAATCAGATGCTCTTGAATATTCAGCAGTTTTAATTAATTCAGGATATTTAGTTGCATAATTATCAATAAGTTCTGTCTTAAGTTGTATTGCATTCACATAATCTTTTTTATAAGTATAAGTTTCAGCCATGAGCCAGATCACCCATGGATAATGATTAACAAACATTTCTGGATCATTATCGTGTTTTTCTTTAACCTGCTTCAAAAGGGTAAGTGCATCATCGTAAAGACCTGCCATTTGATAGTATTTTGCAATGATATAGCGAGTATCAGCGTATTCATCAAGACGATTCGCAGTCTGGATAGAATTTGTAACAGTAAGAAGTCTGTCTATTGCTATTCTTTGTTTTTCTCCAAGAAGAGTATCTTTATATGTTTTAAAACTTTCTTTATCAAGTTCCCAACCTGGAATATGATATTGTTTTCCAAATTCTTCAGCTGCAAAAAGAAGAAGTGCTCTAGAATAGATATATGTAAGAATATAGACTTCTTTTTCATATTCCTTGTAACTTTCTGAATTATTGTTCTGATCTGTCATTCTTAAGAATTTTTCACATTCTCCAAGAGCATTCAAATATGAACTAGGTTTCATCATGTCACCTATTTTGAGTATTTCCTTCTGTGCTGCGTTATCTGGTTCTTCTGCACCAGGATTTGCTGTATCTTCACCACCTGAAATAACATCTTTCATGTTCTTTTTGATAAACTTTTTAATTTTAGCCAGTTTTTCCTTAATTTTATCTGAAAGTGGAGAATATGATTCCATAAAACTTATATATGCTGGTCTTGTGAGCATTTTATTAATTGGAATTGATATTTTTTTATAGTCTAAGACATAATCAACATCATTACTAGATTTGAAATAAGGCATGTGATTGATTGTAAAATAATCAAAAAGTTTTGATAAATATTTTTCATTAAATTCAGTAAAATCATTATATTTAGCGAAAAGGATGTCTTTATTATTCTTATCAAGAAATTGTGATAGTACTTCAAATTTACCTTTTTGCATTATGATATTAGTGTTATTTGTTGAATTATATAAAGAAGGTTCAAACAACCATAAATATTGGCCATCTTTTAATATATTAACTGCATGATTTTTTATATACTGATAAAAAAGATTCTTTTTTGTCAGATCTCTTCCTTCTTTTGGAATTCCCGGAAATGCTCCAGTTAAAATATTCATGTAACTTAAAGGAACAGGAGATGGGTTTATTCCTAAATTTCGTGTATTAAAACTTCCATAATAATTCTTGAATTTAACAGTTTTTAGTGGAATTCCCTGGAAATTAGCCATTTGTTTTAGTGCATTACACCAGGCTTCACCATTTCCACCATATTGATCAAGAAATTGATTCATGCTTCCACTTAAACCATTATCAAGTCCATCTTCATTGAGTGAATAATAATCTGGTGTTTTAAATTGTATCTTCTTTGATTTGTCTACATTTGACTTTAATTCTTTTAATTTATAAACAAGTTTTTTTACAAGTTCATAATCAGCTAATCTTCCTTTTTTCTTGGTGGTTACACCACTAAGAACCTTTGCTGAATGTTCAATTAATGGTAGATAATAATTATTATATTTCAATGGTTTAGCACCAGGAATAATTAATTTTATTTCTGAAACTCCCATTGGTTTCGGTAATACATTGCCATCAACAATCATTGTAAAATAAACTCGATATTTTCTAACTCCAGGTGATAAAGGAAAACTTCTTAAAATTACATCTTTTTGAAGAGGTTCATAATCACCAACATTTTCAAGATCATAATTCCAAAAGAATAACGGTATAGTTTTTTTACTGGGTTGCTTTGTGATGCTAACAAATTTCATACTCAAAGAAATTTCTGGTAGATAAAGATCATCAACTTTGTTTACCTTTTCACCTTTTGATGTAACTAAAACAAAATTAGGAGTGAAATTAATATTTCTTGGGGAATTTTGCCATGCATAAACAACAGGCAAAGAATAGCCAGTTAATCCAATATTATTTGTATTATTGGCCCAAGGACCAGCCTGAAGCAGAATAACTTGTATATTTTGTATCAGGTTTAATTGTGGTTGGATCCCAGTTTGTTAAAGTATCATCATCATTTTCATCAAATATACCATTTCCATTCATATCAGAAAAATTTTCGTAATATTTGTCAATATCCTGTCCATTAAATCTTATCGTTTCTAATCTGTATGTGAATCTATGAAATTTAGCTGTTCCACCAACTTCATAATTGCCAGTATCACTTGATAATAGCATGAAGTCATAAGTATAATTTCCTGGTGTAGTTTCACCTTTAAATTCATAAGTATTAGTTTTTGATGAAGAGTTTAAAAGTGAATTATTAGTATCTCCATTTGGATAGGTGATTCTTACTTTCAAATTAAAATTGTTTGTTACTACCAAATTACCAGTTTCTGAATCATAATATACAACTCTATATTTAATTTCCGGTTGTGCTCCAATTAAATTAGACAGTTGAGCACCATAAGACCAGGTGCCTCCTGCATGGAACTGAACATCCAGTCTTATTCTTTCTGCAAATTTATCATATTCCGCAACCATTGGATCGAGTTTGTCTAATTGAGATAATGGAGGAATATTTTTTAATTTCTCTCTCATTTCATTCATTTTGTCTGTGTTTCCAAGTTTTCTGAATGATTCTTCAAGTAGTTTATAAACAAATCTATTATCAGGTTTCAGAAGAAAACTGGAATTTTTAACATTTTCAAATTTTTTGAGGATTTTGATAATTGTTTCAGATTCGCCTTTTACCCTGAAAATAACTGCTTCCTGAACAAGCATACTGTTTATCAATGATTCTGGAATAAATTTGTGCTTTTTAGCATTTTCAAGAATAACTAGGGCTTCATCATATTTTTTGTCTCTGATTAGAGAATGTGCAACAAACAATTGATTTATAACAGCTTCAGGAACATCTGTTAAGGTTGAAGCCTTATAAAACTGTTCTGCAGAACTAACATAGTCTTTTATAAGCATATAGCAGGAACCAAGGCGGTTTCTAACTTCAGATTCATAAAATGAAGAATAAGTTGAATCATTATTTTCTATTTTATTGAGGATTTTGTTATAGATTTTGATTGCTGAATCGAATTGCCTGGTAAAATAGAGAGTATCTCCATAAAACTTTAAAAGTCCCTGATTCCATGGTTTTTTGCTAAAGAATCTTAGATATTCTTCGTCTGGTTGAAATCCTTCTGTACCAGAAAGTCTTTCAAGAAAAGAAAGATAACCTGAGTTTCCTGTTTGTTCTGAAGAAACAAGTTGCTCCAGTTCTCTTAAAGGCTGGAGAAGGTTCATATTATGGTCTAATAATCTGGTTCTTAGACCTTCATAAACCTTGTTATAATAACGTCCTGTATGGATTCCTGATTCAGATTCTTTGATTATGTGGTTATTGAGTTTATTTATATTGGCTTCAGGATCCTGAAGGATCTTTTCAATAACAATTTCGCTTAAATGTTCATGTTTTTTGATATGCCCAGTTTTATTAACTTCATTGCTCAAATCTCTCTGAAGAAGAGGCTGATTTTCTTTGAAAATATAATAATCAATAAGTTCACCTTCTTTGGTGATTGTATTGAATGCCTCGGAATAAGAGATAACTGGAATTAGAAGGATTAATAGAATTGAAATAATACGAAGGAACATAAAACACCTCAAAAAATAATAAAATATGCATTTATTATAACATTATTCTGGATTATGGCAATGAGATAATTATTTCAGATTTTATTTATCAAGATGTTGGCAACCTTTGAGGTTATTCCTGGTCTGGTTCATTCATTAATTTGAGCATTTCTTCTTTTATTAAGTCGAGGCTTCGTTCTCCTTCGCCTATCATAAAATTTTGTTCTTTCAAGGAGTTTATCGCTCTGGTTTTTAATTTGGTATATTCTGGTTTGGAAAGGGTATTTAAGTTTTCATTTGTAACTGTATCATCAACTAATTCCAGATCCTGTGTGAGAAGTAAAGGAATAAATCTAATTGTTTTCTTTTTTTCATCGTAATCAAGTTTAATTTTTAGAACTGTTTTTTTGTTAAGTTCTTTCAATGCTATTTTTATCTGATTCAAAATAACTGATGGATATAAATATTTTTCATCTAGTGTAAGTTTTTTCCCTAATTTTATAATATTAATACGGAAAGTTGGAAGATTATCTTTTATCAGCAGATCATATAATCGGAATGCTAGGTTATTTTTTAATTTCTTGATCTGGTCAAAATCAATTCTTCTATAATATCTGGAATTTCTTACCTGTTCGATATATTCTTTATTAAATCTTATAAATATTTTTTTATCTTTTTGGATTTTCCATGTATCAATAAAATGAAAATTTATTGAATCATATTCTCTATTTTTATAAAATGTTAAATCAAATTTAGCAATTAAACCAGTATATCTCGATAATGCTTTTTCAATTCTATTATAATGATTTTGACTTGTGTTTCCCCATATATCTTTAGATATTTGGTAACGAGTTGTTGTAATTTCTAAAGATTCAAAATTATTTTTTGCTAGTTGTAGCATGAAATAATATAAAATAATTTTATCCTTACTTGTTGGCAATCGCTCATCAGATGATGAAACAAGTTTAAAAGTTCCTTTGGGGGTTTTTAGTTCTATTTTCTGTTTAGTCTCAACAGTTCCTTTATAATTTACTGAATGAATAGGAAATTCTAAAAAATTTATATCTTGTTTTATGCCTTTATCTTTCATCAAAATTCTCCTTTTACTGTAAAATAATAAATGATATTTTACACTGTTTATAGAGAAAGTCTATTTATTATTTTACAAATGTAGAGGTTTGCTATTGTAGTTCTAAATAGTAATTGATGTAGTTCTGAATAGAACTATTGTAGTTCTAAATAGAAACCATGTAGTTCTAAATAGTTTTTCTTTAAAAATCACTGATATCACTGGGAAAGCCAGGACTATACAATTCTTAGTACAATTAATATTACAATATTCTTATACAAGGAAGAAAATTTTTCTTAAAGTTAAAAAATAAGATTCCGCTTTCAGCGGAGAAGAAAGAAAAGAACGTTTGATGATTAACAATAATATTATTTTAAAAATCAGGTCTCAAATTGAGATTTCAGTCTCATAATGAGACTGAATATAATTAAACATCCTGATTAACACTGGATTTTATTTTGGCATGAATTATGCTCTGTTATTAAATATGGAGGTTTTTATGAAAAAAATATGTTTTCTTATAATTTTAATGATTTGTATTACTGGTGCCAGATCTGCTTATGCTGAAAAAGAGATTGTTCAGGTATTAAATGAAAGTGTTCGTTTTGATTATAGTTCAAAATACCTGTATTTAACTGTATGTGGAAAGTCTGAAGATGGAGAAATTATATATCTTGAAAAATTATTAAATACTAATAAATATTATTGGGAGCCGCAGTTTTTCTGGGCGGATTATAAGAATAGATACACAAGATACTCTTTTTATATCGTTTATAAAAATAAAGGAAAAGAATATATTCTTGGTGAAATCAATCAATTTGAATATCATTATGCTTTTAAAGGGCCATATACAAATGCTGAGTTATATGTTCCATGGATATTCAGAACTGATAAGCAGGAGTTTGAAATGGATTTTAAAACTGAAGAATTAGAAGATCTTCCTGAATATGATTATGATAAGACAAAGAAATTGAAAGACTTAACCATAGACAAAGTTAAATTTGAGGCTCTTCAGGGTAATCTGGAAGCAATAGAGAGAGTTAAAGAGAATAATTTATAATATTCCATCATGATTTCCATCAGATACAATATCGCCATAGATCATTTTGCCCTGGTAGAATGATTTGCGGTCGATGATCCGTTTGATCTGCATAGCGTGAAATGGTTTGTTTTTAACTGTGAAACCTTCTGAATTTAGGATTTCGGCTATTTTCTGGAAACTTCTTCTTTTTGTTCCTGGAGACTTTCGGCGGAGTTGGAAGATCATTTTTATTGCAGCTGCTTCTTCAGGAATGATTTTAAGTTTTTTATTCTCATAAGAATAGCCAATTGGAGGTCTGCCACCATTAAAACCACCTTCAATGGCTTTTTGTCTTCTGCCTCGCTTCAGTTTTCTGATAACTTCTTTTCGCTGATATTTAGCCAGGGCATCCATCATATCGTTTATTAATCCTTTTTCCGGATTTTCCTGATAGATTGAATAGTCTGGCTGGTGGATTGATTTTATATCTGTTCCATGTTCAGTGAGGGTTTTCCAGATTCTGGCTTTAACATAAATATCATCACGCCATAAACGATCAGTGGAGAGAACAACAATGAATTTATTGCCATTTAGATTGGCAAGCATATTATCAAGTTCTGGGCGTTCTTCTTTCATTCCGGAAATTCCAGCATCTTTATAAATCCTGGTTAAATTATAATTATTTTCTCTGCAGAACTTTCTGATCTCTTTTTCCTGGATTTGAATTGAAAAACCATCTCTTGCCTGTGTTGAGGTTGAAACTCTAATGTATCCGCAGCATTCAATCATAATTAACTCCTTGTTTTATAACATCGTTGAAACGATGTTATAAAGATACACTAAGTTATTCAGATTGTATAGAGTTAATTACAAAGCGAAGCGGAATAAAAGATGGGCGCGGTTAAGCATGCGTATGCTTGCTGATTCTTAAGACAGAGTCTTGAGCCGCCAGAGGCAGTATGAAACTATGCACGTTTTCTCTGAAGGTGAGGATTAAAGAAATAAATTATCTTTTGTTTGAAACTTGGTTTTATTTCTTCAGGAGTTGAAACTGGTTCTGGTTTGATCAGGTTTTTCTTTGGTATTTCAGGAACAATTATTTTTACAGGTGTAGTTTTTGATTCTTCCACTGGTTTTGTTTTTAAATCTTCGATGAGTTTATGTTGTTCCTGGATCTGGGTAGAAAGTTTCATAATAATAGAATCATGACGAAGATCTTTTTCACTGTTATCCTGAAGAAGTTTGCTAATGATTTCATCTTTTGTTTTCAGCTGATCTTTTAAAAATTCTGTTATTCCGGATTCATTCACATGTGATTCACTGTTATTAACATGTGAATGTGTTATGTTACCCGTTTTCATTGACTTGTTAAGGGTCTTGTTAATAACTGTTATTCCCATGTTATTTAACATTGTGACACCGTTAATCACTTTAACATGATCCTTTAACTGTTCCTTTAACGTCTTTAACTTTCTTCTCACTGTCATATGAGAAGTTCCTAGTATTTCTGCGGCTTCTTTAACTGTAACATAATTCATTAACATTCACTCCCATGTGTTCACATGTTAAAATTATCGGTTAAATCAAAGAATATCTTAGAAAGTGGGATCTGGTTTAATATAATTTAAAATAAACTTTCCTGAATTCCTGATCTTTTTCCTTCATCTTCTTTCAGGAGAAGTTCAATAATTTTGCTTTTGATTAATGCATCATTGATATAACTTGCTGGTATTTCATTATTTTTAAGATCAATTCTAATATTATCACTATATTTTGTAAGTTCATCCTGGGTCAAAAAATTGTAGAGAGTTTCGCCTTTGTTAGTTGCTTCTTCTTCTTTACGGATTTTCTGAAGTTCTTCCATCTCTTTTTTATGTTTTAATATCTGGATTCTTTGATTTTCTTCTCTTTCAGATTTTGCATAATCTTCATTAAGAGATTTCTTCAGATAAAATGAGAAATTCTTTTTTGAATTAAGAAGAGAGTATTTGATATTAGAAATAATATAATCCGTGTCTATTGGCTCTCTGCAATACTCTCTAATCAGATTATAAACAGAATCAGTATGATGTTTTTCAGGAAGAGAATTAATAACATTTTCTGGTATATCAAGAATTAATTCCATCTGGTTTGAATTGTTATAACGTTTAACATGAAATTGAATATGAGAATATTTATTGCCTATTTCTTTAATAAGATCATAAGAACATAATAGATCTGATTTTTCATTAATTTCGTCAATTGCTCTGTTAATAACATATTTACGAAAATCCTTGAATAATTTATATTTATGCTCATCAACACCAACAAGATTTCGAAAATCCATTACTGTAAATAAAGGAACCTTTGGAGAATTAAGATAATCTCTAAGAAATTCGTAAAGTACAATAGTATAAACACAAGAAAAACCAGCAATTAGTATTATATCTAAAGGGGCATAGATTTCAGGATTCAGAATTTGTTCTTTTATAAAATATGGAATTTCAAATTCCATAATTCCTGTTCCATCTTTTATATTGACTCCACCAAGTATTGGCGTGCTAATCCAAGTATTTTTCTTATCTTTACCTAAAATATTGTATTCTATACTTTTTTCGTGTAATTTTCTAACTTGTGCTTTTAGTTCATAATTGCTTTCAGTTTTTATATTACAAACTTTTTTTAATGTGACCAGAGAAATTTTATATGTATTCTGATTTCCTTCTTTTTGTGCAACATGGACTAAAGTATTAATAAATTTTCTTTGTGTCAGAGTTAAACCTTTAACACTGGTTTGAATCATAGCACTTGGTTTTTTTATTGTTATCTCTTTTTTATTCATATATTTATTATATTTATTAATAAGGAGAATGTCAACAATCAAAACTCCTCATTGTACGCCAAAAAACTCCTCATTGTACGCCAAAAAACTCCTCATTAGTCATTAGTTGTACGCCAAAAAACTCCTCATTGTACGCCAAAAAACTCCTCATTAGTATATACTAATTTCAATAAAAATATATGTTTTCGGAGTCGTAAAGTATTTAAAAGTAGTTAATATAAACAACAACAAAGGGAAAAGTTGTCGTTTTTTTTATTTTTGAAGAATAATAAAGAGATAGTACGCCGAATTTTCTCACCTTACAATTTTATTATCTACTGAATTTGTCCTCATATATTTAATATTAGATACCAGGTAATGGTATTGATCATAAAATTATTTTAAAGGGTTTTAAATGTAAGTGAATTATTTTTTTTATCAGAATCAGAATTAATTTTTCCATTTACAGTTTTCTTTCTATTATCTATAAATGTCATTTCGATTTCTTCAAATTCATCAAGATAATCTGTTAGATCATGAGATCCCTAGAATTCTGCTTCTTCATCTTCATTTTTAAATATAGGTATTTTAGATTTATTAATTTTTTTCATAATGGTATAAAAATGGGCGGCGGCATTTGGGTAATGCCGCCTATGAGATTGTAAAAGAATTAATCTTAAAAATTCTTCTACGGGTCAATTATGATTTTATCAAACTTAAAATTATTAATCAAGTATATATGGATATTTTGTTTTTTGAGCGAAGAATGAGGCGGAATCGGGCGAGCCCCAAAATGGAGGTCCTTGTAAGATGGAAATGAAAGATTCACGTTCCCCCAAATTTGGTTAACATAAGGAATCTTATGTTGAGTCTGTGTTGCTACAAAGGATTACCCCCAGACCGAAGTTTCGCTATTCCAGGGCATGGTCGGATAATGTTACATTATCGGAAAATGATACATTGCATGAGATGTGCCAACACGACGTTGGCGCTTCTCTTGCGTGAATGGTATGCCTGTTGGTGGTGTTTCTACCTGGCTACGCTTCCCACCAGGAATAAAGAAACTGAAGCCAAATTTGGTGGAATAAGTCAGTTTCATTGGAAGTTTACAAGGGGCGACTCCCCAATATTGAGGTCGATGGAGCCGATATTCTGAGCGATAAGTCGGAAAACATGAAGTGACGGCTGTGAGCGGAAGAGTGGAAGACTTGAAAAGGCTGCAGCCTGAGCACACAGACGGATTAGCAGATGCCAGGATAATAGTCAGTATTTTCGTTCCCAGGGTAAAAAGGCTATTTCAACCGGTATTTTTGAGGATAATGGCGAATAGCTGTTTTAGGGCCTATTTGAATAATATGTATTGCTTCCTGAAATGAAGGTTTTGCTATCTGAATGAGTTGTTTGGGGGACTAAACGGAAACTAATCATCTGTCCGTTGAGAATAAAATGATGAAGTAAAACAGTCTGTGGGTGGATGTAACAGGCTAGAGATTAATGAAAATAGTGGTTTTTATCTTTGTATTCACCTGCAACAAATACATTTACTGCTAAGTTGATTTAATTATCAGGAAAATCAATAAAAACTCTAATTTCATAATATGTAAGACAATAGTTTCAAATTGTGATACAATATTATTGGGGGGATAAAATGAAAAATATTATGAAAACAGTCAGAATGTCTGATGAAATGATGGAAAATATCCAGGCAATAATGCATAACGAGGGAATTAATTTCACAGAATTTGTAACAGAAGCAATGGAAAATTATATAAGATCAATAAAATTTAATGAAGAAATTGAAAAAAGTTTTGGATGTTGGGAAAAAAATACACATACAGAATTAAAAAATGGAATAGATAATTATATTCGTAAGATGAGAAAAGGCAGAAAATTATAATGGCAATATTTGATACAGATGTATTAATTGATCATTTACGTGGTAATGCTGGAGCTAAAAATACAATAACAAAATTTAAAAGCGAGAAAAATCATTGCAGTGTTATTACCAGTGGTGAAATTCTTTTCGGTATGAGAATAAAAGAAACAAAACAAACTCTTGCTTTGTTGGATAGTTTTGAAGAATTGTCTGTAGATAAGGAAATAATACGGATTGCTTCTGATGTAAAATTGAAAGCCAAAGGACATAAATTGGAATTATATGACTGTGTTATTGCAGCTACTGCAATAAAATATGATCAACTCTTGGTAACTAAGAATAAGAAACATTATCCAGATAAACGTTTAAAATTATTTATACCTGAATATTAAACAGAGGGGTTAACTAAGGTTTTGTTTTATTGTTTCAAGCATTTTCTGAGATTGATCCAGCCGGATTTTCCATTGAGGATAATCTCATAGGCGGCCTTAGAAGGCGCGGGCGTGAAATTGGAATGGTATCTTCCCTTGTTACACTTAAAACGTTCTCAGATGAAGAAATTGGGTATATACGTTATCCAGTTGTTAAGTATGAGGTTAAGGATAATGATTTTATTCCTGTTCCTCCTGCAAATTCCGGACAGATAACAAAAGCCAGAGGATGGTTTTATGAGTTCATTAATGATGAGAGATTGTTTTCTGTGCAGGTGATTAATGATAGGAAGATAGCTACAATCTGGGGAATTGAAAGTGATGCAGCTGATAGAACAAAGATTGAAAATAAATTCTTTGAATTATTAGGATAAAAATTGGTTTCTGCATGGAATGGTGTTTTGTTCTATTGGTTCAGAGACGGTTTCAATATTTTTTGAAGAAATAAGGTTGAATTTAATAATTCAATGTATTTTAAGGTGTTTTCATTGATTTATACTCCGTTTTAATTTCTTCCTGGAGTGTTTTAAATGGCTTTTTTGAGATTTTGAAGATTTTTGGAAATATGAGAGTGTCCAGGAGTAAATAAAACAGCCTACCAGGTTAATGAGGCAGGCTGTATGGGAATAAGCAGATTTTTGGTTAAGGAAATGGCTGAAATCTCCTAGGAGAGATTAGAAATAATCTACCATTTATTTATTATTAATTTTTCTAAAATAATTTTTAAGGTATTTGTCATAATCTTTTAAATATGTCTTATACATATCTTCTGTTATCTTTTTCTTGTTATTTTCTTCATATTTTTTATCTGTG
>Ga0075121_1001435_pt1 | contig 14634 bp, 14 predicted proteins | sample AntAceMetag02UKG_FD_69793 | JGI IMG/M metagenome (GOLD analysis project Ga0075121, IMG submission 69793) | Saline lake microbial communities from Ace Lake, Antarctica - Antarctic Ace Lake Metagenome 02UKG | ecosystem: Environmental > Aquatic > Non-marine Saline and Alkaline > Saline | place... | reverse complement strand
TGCGGTACGCGAAATAATCCCACCAGCTTGACCCGGTTTCGCGATACGTCATTCCATCGGCGGCAACTACTTTGCCTTTGTTTGTCTTTGCCGGACTGTACATTCCGGCGTGGTCTATAAATTCCTTGTCGTCGGCCACGTTTTTTGAGCAGTCAATGCGCCTTGCAAGCTTCAGTCGTTTGCTGAATTCTTCTTCAAAATCGGCAAGCGCAATTTCGTCCTGTTTTATGGGGCCGGCAATAATCAGTTCATCAAGGCGCTTTTCAATTTCTTTTCCTGCTTTGTCCAAAAGAATCCACTCCAGGCGATACGGGCCGACTTCTTTTGTCTTTATGTCAAAGATATAAGAATTAAGGCTGCCCTTTGCTTTGGCTTTGGGAGCCTTGACTGTTTCAGCCAGTTCTTTGGTCCCAGCCTTGTATATTTTAAGTTGAGGTGTGTATTTGTCTTTCACGCCTGCGGGAAGCTTTAGCTCAAATTTTGCGGTTTTTTTGTTGTTGAAAACAGGATATTCACTTTTATATGGCGACGCATCCAGCATTCCCATGTGGCGTGGGTCTACTCCTGTGTAGCCCAATTTTCCATCGGAAGTCGGATTGAGCGTGACTTGCCTTATGCCTTTATCGTGAAGTTTTGGGCTTTTCCATGCATTGTCGTTGTAGCTGAAATCCATCCAGTCTTTTTCGGCTTTCAGGGCGCACTTCCAGTTTTTGTCTCCGAGCAGACGCGTTATTTTGCCATTGCGCTCAACGCATATTCCTTCGAGAAGCCATTCAGGCGCTCCGCCTTGCCAGGAGAAAAACTCTCTTTTGAACGCGATAACATTTTCGCCTTTTTTCAGGTAGGGCAAAAGATCGACAGTTTTTACAGTGCCGTATGGATAGATATGCGTTCCGCTTGAGGCTTTTTTGCCGTTAATATAAAGGTCATATGTTTCCGGGGACTGAAAAGTGGCATGCGCCATGGCGGGTTTTTCTGCTAGATTTAATTTTTTGCGAAAATACACGATGGCTGAAGATGGGGCAATTTTGATGCTTTTTATTTTCACTGTGGCGCCTGGAGTGAGGCATTTAAATTTGAAGCCGCACATTCCGCGTCGCGCATGTGAATCCATTAAATTACGAACGTAGCCTATATCCCCTTCGAAGATTTGCTTACCTTTTCCTTTTATCTTGAATTTTTTGACAGGGCCGTTGTTTTTGTAAAAATCGCTTGTGCCGAATTCCCATGTTGTTTCAGGCGCGCTTTGATCCAGCTCCATGACAATGCGGTATCGGTCTTTTTTGTTTTTGCCCCATGTCGTGCCGAATCTCAAGCTAGGTTTTGAAAAGTCGTTTGGCTCCGGCCCAAAGGCAAAAAAGAAGCCCTTTTTGCCGGTAGTGAAAACCATTTGCCCGTTTTCTATTTTGTATTTTCCGTTTCCAAAATAGCCGTGTTCTTTTATCCAGTCCTTTGTGAAAATGCATGGCTCGCCGAATTCATCCATGAAAAAGTCGCTGCCAGTCCATACGCGGTCTTGGTCAGTGAATTTTTCGGGGTATTGCATGACTTTGCTTTTCCACTTGCTTTCGCTTTTGGGAATGACGTTTATTCCTAAATTGGGCGCGTCTTTTTCATACAGTATTTTTGTTCTTTCGGCTGTGTTTCCGATGTTTGCTATTCCCATAAATGACACGGCCAAGAGCGCACTTTTGATCAGTTTTTCCATAGTCCTGTTCCTTATGCTTGTAATGTATTTTATTTTCTGGTTAGTCTTCAATGAAATTATTAATCTGCCAATATGTGCCAAGCTTCCAGCTTTTTCTGGACGAAACGTGTCCGTCAATAAACAGAAAGTTGGCGCGACTGGAATGCGGCACGCCTATTTTGTCGGCATTGTTTAACACCACTTGGCAGTTGCTTCCAGAGCCGCATACAACGCTGGATGTGAAGCTTGCGTTTGTAACGTCAATCTCGCCCAGCAAGTATGTGTTTGATGGTTTTTGAATTTTGTTTAGCTTATACCCTGTTCCGTCTGTGCCATTGTAAATAAGGGAAAACGGGACGGCATACGAACGGTTTGTCCATACAGTATGCCTGGGTTTGCTGTCATTGGGGCACTTAAAGATTTGCCATTCTGAAAGGTTTGGGCACCAGCCCCATGCAGTGACAGGATAATTCAGGTAGTTTACGCCTATGTAATAGTCCCAGTGGTATTGGTTTGCGTAAAGAGGCAGCTCCGTTCCGTTGTCAGAAGGGGGCGCTATATGTCCGCCAAAATCTCCGCTGTACATAGCAAATCCGTTTCCGAGTTGCTTCATATTGCTGGCGCATGATATTCCCTTTGCTGTTTCCCTGGCTCGCTTCAGCGCAGGCAGCAGCATGCTTGCTAGAATTGCTATGATGGCTATCACGACGAGCAGTTCGATGAGTGTAAAAAGTATTTTTATCCTGTTCATTTTTTTATTCCCGGTCGCCAAATAATGGTTGATAAAATTCCCACGTTGAATTAATTTTGGCTTGAGACAGATCGCTGACATGATAATCCAGATAAAGAATGTTCATTCTGTTCTTGTGCGGATACCATGCGCATCCATTGGGGCCGTTATCTGTGCTTTTCCCGCCAATATATGTATATGTTGCGTCGCCTATTAGCAATCTTTTCGAAGGCTTGCTTATTCTTCCCCGGTTTAAGAATGTTTCGCACCAGTTCTGGTGGCTGGCATTATCCGGCACTCCCATCAAATTTGCGAGATGGGTTCCCATTCCGTAATCTATTATGGTTGTTGCGGTCAATGTGTTGGAAGGACAATCTAAAAGAGGGCAGTTTATGCTCATTGCTCCCCAGTATTGAGGAGCTGTCACTTGCAACAGGCCTGCTTGAAATAGCTTGCTTGTCCAGAAAAAGCTGTTGCCGTAAGGCCCGGGGCCTCCTGGAGCGGGCAAAACCTGAAAGTCTGCCTCGTAGGAGGCCATGCATATGCCCAGTTGCTTGAGGTTTCCCTTGCATTGGATTTGCTTCGCCATTTCCCGCGCATTTTTCAATGCCGGCATAAGCATGCTTGCGAGAATTGCTATGATTGCTATCACAACGAGCAATTCGATGAGTGTAAAATGTATTTTTATTCTGTTCATTTTAATGTTGCTCCTTTGTGGAAATCTGGTTTGACCATTATTTCGCCGATGTTTTTTTCGCCTGTTTCAATGATTCGTTTTATTTGTTTTATCAGCATGGCTGCGACTGGCTTTGTGCCGTGAGATACGGCGGATACAGGCGGATTGTGCATTGTGGCGTTGTCATAGCTGTTTACGGTAACCAACCCAATGTCTTCCGGTATCCGGCATTCTTCAATCAGGGCTTCGTAAAGAAATTCGATGTCATTGTCTGTGTGCAGAAACACTGAGTCAAAGCCGTTTTTGACTATTTCTGAGGCTGATTTGATGATTTTTACTATAACCTTGTAGCTTTTGCCAGAAATCCAGAATTCTGATTTTTCACTTATTTCGAGTCCGAATTCTCGGCAGCCGTCCATAAAGCCGCGCACGCGGCGTTCATACGGCACATACGGAGGTCTTCCGTCTCTGATCAGCTTGTCGCAAATAAACGCGGGCTTTTTGTATCCGTGCTCCGCCAATTTTTTTGCGGCGAGAAAACCCGCCGCGTAATTGTCCATTGCCACGATATTCTTGAAGAGTTCCCGGTAGTGCTCTTCTGTGGTGATTATTGTTTTGTCTGACATGTTACGGAGTTCGTCTTTGACCAAGCTATTGTCAACTGTGGTTAATATCAGAATTTCCGGCAAGTTCTTAAAGAGGCTGCGGCAATCTTCTTTGCTTGCGGAGTATGGAGTCAAAATAAGTTTTGTTGAAATGTTTTCGGCTTCAGCCATCCGGGAAAGCGCGGTCCATAGTTTGTTCCATGCGGGATTGCCAACCATTCCCTTGCCATTGGCAATAAAAGCAAAGCTGCCGACAGGCGAAGGAGCCACAGCTTCCATCGATAGCGAGCGGGCGCGGCCTTTTTTTATGATGAGTCCTTTTGTTTCTTGAATTTCAAGCACGCGACGCAATGTTTCCCGGCTGCAGAAAAGCTTTTCGCACAGAGCGCGCTCGGCTGGCAGCATCAATTCCCCGTTCAGGCGCATTTGCTCAAGAAAGACCTTGAATTTTTCTACGGTCTCCTGTTGCGTTTGATATGGCCGGGCGGTCTGAATCATTCAAGCTCCATTGTTTTTTTAATGGTTATATATCATATTATACCCTACGGTCTAAAGATTGTCAAGCCCTCAGCTTGGATGATTCAGGAAAAAACTGACGCATTACGATGAAGATAAAGGTGTGAATCCAGTTGAATTATTGCTGTATCGTGGGTAATATAAGCGTTTTGATGTATTTTTTGTTTTAATATCAAGGGGAAGATTGATGAGATTTGTTAATTTATTGATTATTGGCGCGTTTGTCGCCGTGGCTTTGCTGACATCGTCATGTCAATCCACTGGTTATAATAGAGCGCGCGCGGTGGAAAGGGCTCGCAAATTTGCGCTCAGGAGGCTGAGAGACCTTCCCGAAGAAACCAGGGCTTATATCAGATATACTCCTCCTGTGTTGAGGGATTCCGCTATTTTTGTCCGACAGGACGCCGAAATAGAGTCTAAGCATAATATCTACCAGACCTGTATTATCTGGTCGCCGCCAGAGCTTGAATATGACATTGTTGTGTTTGGCGTCAGCGAGCGTCGTCTTGACGATTGGTATCCGAATCAGCTTATCCTAAAGCGCTTTGTTCCACTTGACAGCGCCAGAGATGAAGCGACAACCTTGTCAGTCAAATATGTGATGAATAATATGCTTTATCTTTCGGACAATGTCAGAAACAGAGTCCGTTTTGCGCCGCCGCGCGTTGTCGCCACTGATTTTTCTCTGTACGACAAAAGACTGCGGGAAATGCTGAAAGAGAAATATTCGGAGTATCAGAATATTCTTAAAGGGCTGGCGGAGGCTTTGGGAATAAAAGAAGAAAAGAAGAACAATTACATTCAGACCTCGATGGTGTGGGATACCGACGTGCCCAAAGACAAAGTGGTGGTTGTCGGCATTGGCAGAGCGAACTTCGGTGGTTGGGCTCCTGTCTTTTCCATGCTTATGCCGGAAAAATATTTGAATTCCAATACTCTTTACAGAAGAACAGCCGCCCTGAAAGCCATAAAATTTGCGGAATACAACTTGAAAGGGGTGGATGCAGCGATCGCCGGGGTAATTCGCGTTGCGGCTCCTGACTATATCAGAACAGATTTTGATTTGGGAACTGATGCTTCTGTCAAAGGCTCGACGCAGGTTCAGTCTTCCATTGTTTGGAAGGTGCAGAGAGGCAAGCGCAGCCTTGTGGTTGCCGGCGTTGGCGAGCCTGGATTTAAAGGCTGGAAACCGTTTAAAGCTGTTTTTTGCTCCAAAACGGACCTTCTTGATCGCAATATTTCCCGGGAATTGGCCACGGAAAAGGCTTCCGCATTTGCGCTTGAAAAATTAGGCGCCCTTTCGGAGGAAATGAAAAAATTGCTGGCGGACGGCAAGCCGAAGCCGCTCAGGTCAGATTTTAATCTTGGGCTTGACAACGAAGCTGGCATAAAAGGCGTCGAAAACGCGAAACTGGTTCAAAATTCATTCGTATGGACAGGCAAGGACAAAGACAATCAAATAGTGGTGAGTGGGCTTGGAGAAGTTTCTCTTGAAGGCTGGTCGCCGATTGTGGCTGCCATCAGATCCTCCAAGGATATAGAAGAGCATAATGTGAATGTTAAAGATGCCATAAAGCGCGCCCGCGCTTACGCTGAAGATCATCCCGCCAATATAACTTATAAAGAGGAAAGGCGCATTCTTGCTGTAAAGCCGAAAATATATGAAACTGACTTTAATGTGAAAGCCATATTAGAAAAAGTGAAGGGCAAGGAGGTCTACTTTGCTGCTGAACCAGGCAAGCTTCAGTGGTCGTTTGTCTGGGATGCCGATGAGAAGGGTCGCAAAATTGTCATTATCGGCCAGGGCAAAGAGGACATGTCGGAATGGGCTCCGGAAATAATGTCTTCGGAAACTGATGCCGAAGTCGAAAATTGTATTTTTAAATAATGGAGAATATAGCCTTATGAAGAGCATGACAGGATTTGGACAGGGAGAGGCATGGTCTGGGAAAAAGGCCAAGATTAATGTTGAAATATCTTCGCTTAACAGGAAACAGTTGGACTTGCGTCCAAACATGCCGCGCGAATTTGCCGTTTTTGAGCCGCTCCTTAAACAGCTTGTTTCAGAAAAAGTGGCAAGAGGCGCGATAAATGTGTCTGTAACTATGGAATATGGAGCCTCTGCTTCGGCAAACAGGGCTGTTATTGACGAGAGGTTGGCGGCTGAGACGTTGAAGAAGTGCGCGAGGCTGCAGGAACGCTTTGATCTGCCAGGGCGCATAGAAATAGCCGACATCATAAAAATTCCCGGAATAGTGGAGGTCCAGTTGCCGCGTCTTGATGTTTCTGATTTGCAGGAAACTTTCGAGCTTGCCGTGGGCGCCGCTCTTGACGCGCTTGTCGCAATGAGAAGCGAAGAGGGCGATAATTTAAAAAAGGACTTGAAGAAGCGCGTGGATGATTTGCGCAGCCTTGTTGATGAAGCGAAGTCTCTGGCCAAAGACATTCCCGTCAGGCAAAGGGACAGGTTGCTGCAGCGTTTGAAAGACGCTGATATTCCAATGGACGCAAGCGATGAGCGTATATTCAGGGAGCTTGTTATTTTTTCAGACAGAGCCGATGTTTCTGAGGAAATAACTCGTCTGGGCAGCCATTTCGACCAGTTTGTTGAGTTTATTAATGACGATGAAAAACCGATTGGAAGAAGCATTGATTTTCTTGTTCAGGAAATCAATCGTGAAATAACAACTCTCGGCAACAAAGCAGTGGACACGCGAGTCTCTCCGCTGGTGGTGAAGCTGAAGACTGGTCTGGAAAAAATAAGAGAACAAGTGCAAAACGTTGAGTGATCGCGTTTAACTTTATTTGCAAAGGGAAAAAACATGCATAATTGCTACAAATGCCTTGAAGCCAGCCGCTGCGAATTTTTGGACGAACTTGTGGACAAGCTGTGCTCCACATATCAGGACAAAAAAGGAATAAACCATATAGAGGGCGCCAACCTGCCTCAGGAAACCGAAGTTCTTCAAATCATAAAGGACTTAATGGAGGTGGTCTTTCCCGGATTCAGCGGAGAGAAAAACTACAGCATGAAAAACATCCGATATAATGTCGGCGAAATATTGTCAAGAATTTATGCAGAACTCCTGGATCAGATTTTTCGCTCATTCAGATATGGCAGCGCGATTGATAATTGCGAAGAGTGCGACCTTCACGCGATGGCCATAGATGCCACAACAAAGCTTCTGGAGAGCATACCGGGAATTCGCGAGACAATGAAGACGGACGTCGCGGCCGCGTATGAAGGCGACCCAGCCGCCAGAAATCTTGACGAGATAATAATGAGCTATCCAGGCGTGAAGGCTATTACTATCCAAAGAATAGCGCATGTGCTTTATCATGAAAAAGTGCCTCTTATCCCAAGGATGATGACAGAATACGCGCACCGCATCACAGGAATCGACATTCATCCCGGAGCTCATCTCGAACACGGCGTTTTTATTGACCATGGCACTGGCGTTGTCATAGGGGAGACCGCGATTATTGGAAACAATGTGAAAATATATCAAGGAGTCACTTTGGGCGCGTTGAGTTTTCCCAAGGACGCTTGCGGCAAGATTATAAAGGGCGCAAAGCGTCATCCCACAATTGAGGACGATGTGACCATCTATTCAGGAGCCACTATCCTCGGAAACATTCTTATCGGCAAGGGCGCGGTTGTTGGAGGCAATGTCTGGCTGACGGAAAGCGTGGAGTCGGGAACCATGGCGCTGTCGGCGCATCCCGAACTGAACCTTAAAAACAGAAGAAACAAAAAACAGGAAAATAAGGAAATTTAAAGTGAACTATCTTTCCGCTTTGAATGCCGCCGCCGCAAAGGCTTTCAAGGACTATTTGAAAGTCCGAGACAATGAAAATGTTTTGTTGATATTTGACGATTCCACAGAAGAAATAGCCAAAGCATTTGAAGCGTCAGCGAGCGAACTTGAGATAAGCCTGACCACGCAAAAAATAGAATTTACCGGAGTGCACGGGGAGAATCCCGACGACAAGACATGCTCCATGATGAGAGAGCATGCCGTCATCATAGCCCCCTCCAGATTTTCACTCACGCATTGCCAGGCTATGACTGAAGCTCGAAAAGCCGGAGCGCGCGTGGCAACGCTCCCTGGAATTAATGCAGATATGTTTGCGCGCGGATTGACCATTGACCCGGAAAAGCTCAAAAGGGACGGCGAGCGCTGGATAAAAGCGATGTCCGGAAAACATGCTGTGCGCATTAAAACAGAGACAGGGACCGACATGGAGTTTTCCATAGGCCAATATCCTGTGATCAATGACGACGGGTGTATCTGGGAGCCTGGCAAGGGCGGCAATCTTCCGGCGGGAGAAGTGTTTGTGGCTCCAGACCTTGGAACAGCGAATGGCACAGTGGCTATAGACGGCTCCATAGGATGCTTTGATTGGCAGCCCGACGACTAGCCCGCTGTTGTGACTCTCAAAAATGGCTCGGCTGTTTCCTTCGAAGGCAAGCGCGGAAAGGCTCTTGGGCAAATGTTGGCGGCGCACGGCGACAAAGGCTTTGTGCTTGCTGAATTCGGTATAGGAACAAATCCGCAACTCAGATTGTGCGGAGACTTGTTGGAGGATGAAAAGGTAAAAGGAACAATACATTTGGCGTTCGGCAATAATTGCGGATTTGGCGGCGACAATGACGTGCCGGTTCATATTGACGGACTCGTCCTTGCGCCCGATGTGATTGTTGACCGCGCGGAACTTATGAAAAAAGGAAAGTGGCTGATCTGATGGAATATGTAAAAGACCAACTTGCGGAAGTGCGCGAGGCTGTGGCGCTTGCCGAAAAAGCATCGGGCAGAGCTCCGGGCGAAGTGAAGCTTATGGCTGTCAGCAAAACATTTCCCCCGGAAGCCGTCGTTGCCGCATATGAGGCGGGACAGCGCATTTTCGGGGAGAACCGCGTTCAGGAGCTCGAAACAAAAGTCCCTATTCTGCCAAGTGACATTGAATGGCATCTTATAGGCCATCTTCAGAGCAACAAGGCTCCAAAGGCCACAACCCTCGCGGCTTACATTCATTCCGTGGACTCTGTCAAGCTTTTAAGCCGCCTTGACAAATTGGCGGAAGAAAGCGGAGCGCGTCCCAAAATTCTCCTTGAGCTGAATATTTCAGGCGAGGAGTCCAAGTTTGGAATGACAGATGAAAAAGAATCCATGGCTTTGGCTGATGTTGCCGTGAAATGCAAAAATATCGATTTTGTCGGTCTTATGACAATGGCCGCATTCGGCGCCGAGAACGGCGAATTGCGAAGAGTTTTCTCGGGACTCAGGCTTTTGCGCGACAAAATGCAAAGTGAGTTTGACGTGAAATTGCCGGAGCTTTCCATGGGGATGAGTTCCGATTATAAAATAGCCATTGAAGAAGGCTCCACTTTTGTCAGAATAGGAACCGCCATCTTCGGAAAAAGGAATTATGCTGTATGAATAAAGACAATCCAAAAATTCTGCTTGTCGGCGCGGGCGCGGTCGGAACATATTTTTGTGGAAGACTGGCTCAGGCTGGCGCAAAGGTGTCTGCTGTTTCACGTTCCGATTATGATGTGGCAAAAGATGCCGGCTACGATATAAAAAGCATCGACGGCGATTTTATTTTCAAGCCGGAAAATGTTCTCCGGAGTTCCGATGAATATGCGGACAAGCCTGATTACCTTGTGGTTGCAATGAAGTCTTTGCCTGAGCTGAATATTCCAGAGATTATAAAGGGCGCTGTTTCTCCTGAAACCTCCATTGTTCTTATTCAGAACGGCATTTATATCGAGAAGGATATTGCCAGCGCGTTTCCAGATAATGAATTAATCAGCGCGGTCGCTTTTATTGGCGTAACCAGAATCAGGCCCGGCTTTGTTGAGCACAAAGGAGCTGGCCGCCTGGAAATGGGCATTTATCCCAAAGGCAAATCCGACAAGCTGCGCGCCTTGAACGAACTGTTTGAAAAGGCTAAAGTGAATTGCGAAATAGTTGACGACATAGAGGAAATACGTTGGCGGAAAGAGGTGTGGAACGTCCCGTTTAATTCTATTTCCGTGCTCGGGCGCGCCGACACTAAAATGATTGTTTCAAATCCGGTCACATTGGAGCTTGCCAGGAATATGATGACGGAAGTTTGCGCGGTCGCTGAGGCCAACGGACACAAATTGTCCGACAGCATTATCGATGACAATATTAATTACACCATCGAATATCCAGCCTACAAAACAAGCATGCTTGTTGATTTCGAGAATGGGCGCCCCATTGAAAAAGAGTCTATTCTTGGGCATGTGATTAAAGCTGCGGAAGATAAAAATATTTCTGTGCCGCATTTGGAAAGTGTATACGCGTTGTTGAACCTTCTGGACAACAAGATTGTTCGGCCTTGATTTTGTGAGTTTGGAGATATTGAATCATGAGCATTTCTGCAGGCGCATTGGATTCGCATAATAAAAAAATCAGAAATCTAAGCATTGCCTGGCTGGTGAATTCTCTGGCCTATTCAATAACTTACCCTTTTATACCGCTTTACTTGCATGGGGAGCGCGGATTGTCCATGTCTATGGTTGGCCTTATTTTTCCGATCATGGGAGTGGCCGTTATGTTGGGGCCCATGATTTCCGGAGCAGTTGTCGATGTGGTCGGACGCAGGAAGGTTTTGATTGGCGGGCCTTTGCTCAGGGGATTCATATTTTTTATACTTGCTGTTTTCGCTTTGTTTGACGCGCCGTTTTATGCCTTTGCCATTGCTCTTTTTTTCAGCGCGGCGACGGGAACTTTTTTCCAGAACGCCTCAGACGCGTATTTGACGGATATAACAACAATGCAGGAGCGTCCCAAAGCCTATGGCGTTATCAGGGTGGGCACAAATGTCGGCTGGATGCTCGGGCCAATGATTGGCGCATTTCTGGCAAGGACGCCATTTTCTTTGCTTTTTGCCCTTACCGGATGCCTTTGCATAGGCGGCTCTTTTTTCATACATTCCACTATTCCCGAAAGCATCAAGCGTTCGCTTTCGGACAAGACTGCCCCCAAAAACGAAGTTTCTTTTTATAAAATACTTGCCGGGGATTTTCCATTTCTGCTGACAATGTTTTTTGCCTTTTTGCTGTTTTTGCTTACTTCACAGCTATACTCCACTTTTTCGGTCTACAGCACGCAGATTGTCGGTGTGAGCAAGAATGCTTTGGGATTTATTTACGCCTTCAACGGGCTTACCATTATTCTCCTCCAGATTCCTTCCAACCGCTTGGCGCGGAAGTTTAGACTTGAGACGTGCATAGTGGTTGGAGCTTTGTTGTATACTTTCGGATATTTAACTTTGGGATTCAGCGCAAGCTGGTGGCATCTGATTATTTCCATAGTAATCCTTACACTCGGCGAAGTTGTTGTGATTCCGGCTCTGTTCACTCAAACCAGCTTCTTTTCTCCTCCTGGAATGACCGGGCGGTATATGGGCGCCTTTGGCATGGTTCGCGGCCTGGGATATTCAATCGGCCCATACATCGGGTCATTGCTCTTTGCCCGATTTGCTTATGACTCCATGATGTTCTGGGGGCTGCTGACTATTTTCGGGGGCATTGCTTCTTTGGGCTTTTGGGGCATGGCTGTTTTCAAGCGCAAGAATATTTAAGAGCCTGAAAATGTATGGCTTAATTTTCAGGCTCAATATTCATTCTATTTTATTTATTTGGCATAGGTTTTCATATTGTCCAGCTTTATTCCGCTTCCATGCAGGACGCGTTGGACTATGCCGCGATTGATGTCAAGATGATCAGCCAAAGAGCGAATCGTCCAGCGTTTTTTCTCAGTCGGAGGGTGACAGGCGTGAAATGTTATTTTAAGCCTTGTGTTGTCTCCATATTTTTGCGGCTGCCCCGGGCGCGAATTGTCTTGCAATCCTTCAAACCGGTCCATAATGAAGCGGCTTTTCCACTTGCATATTGTGGCTCTTGAAGTGCCTAGTTGTTCTTCTATTACTGAAACAGGCACGCCGTCTGCGGACATGGTTATTATTTTTGCGCGCAAAGCGAGGCATTGCGGGCTTGATTGTTTTCTTATTATTGCTTCGAGTTCTAATCTCTCCAGTTTGGAGATGCGAATTCTTTTTATGTTTTCGCTCATAATTTGCCTGTCTGCTTTTCAGTGTTTAACAATTTACGTGTTTTCTGTTTTTCTCTTCTCTTCTTTTGCGCGCTTAATGTTCGACAGGCCAAAGCGCGTTTTGTTCCACGTATACCGCAATATTTTTGATTTTTTTTACTTTTAACGCCTTGTGTATTAAATTGATAAACTTAAAGGGGTATGAACTGCAAGGTTTAAAATGCCAAGTGTCAAAACAATTAGTATGCTTCGTCTTCTTTAAGCTTCAAGCTTGGCTTTATTGAGCTTTTTTTGCCTCAAGTTATTAAATGGGGTCTTGACTTTTTTGTTAACACGAGTTAACTTATGTGTTAACACGAGATAGCAAGGAGCTGTTTGATGATTACAATGCAGGATATAGCCAAAGAAGCTGGAGTGAGTCGTTCGGCTGTTTCTTTTGTCCTCAATAAGAACAAGCTTTCTGAGCGCATCGGGGAAGACACACGCAAACGCATAGAAAAGGCCGCTAAGCGTCTGGGGTATGCCCCCGACGAGATAGCGCGTTCTATGGTGACCGGGACAACTAAGACTCTGGGGCTTATTGTTGACTGTCACATAGAGACTGAATATGGCTCCAAAATGATTGCCGGTTTGATGAAGCGGGCAGGCGAGCGCGGATACTTTATAAAATTGTACAGGATCAGCAATGATGATTTAAAAGGGCTTTTGAATTTTTGCATTAGTCAGCGTCTCGCCGGAGTGATTTTGCGCGCTGGAATGTTGCTCGAAGATCAGGAGAAGTTTCACAGGGAGCTTGCCAAGAGAAGCATTCCTCTTGCTTTTTTTGCCGCTGTGAATGCTATTCCCAAAGGCATTCATGTTATGTCCAATGATTATCAGGGGGGACAATTGGCTTTTGAGCATCTTTATAAACTCGGGCATCGCAGGTTTATGCTGATTTCCAGGCATTCCGGTTTGTATGTTAATGAGAGAATGGGAGGATTTCTTGACGCGATGGAGAAAGCTGGCATTAAAAATGACAAGGAGCATGTCTTTTTGGCGAAGGGTGTAGCACAGGAGCAGGTTTCTGAGAAACTGAAAAAAATGCCCAACAATCCGACGGCTATATTTTGTTGCACCGATTATCTCGCCGCCACCGTGTTGACCAACTTGCTTGCAAACGGAGTGAAAGTTCCCGAGGATATCTCTCTTGTGGGATACGGCAAGTTGCGCTTCACTGAATATTTGGCTCCAGCATTGACTACAATTGAAGAATTTCAGGCCAAGCAAGCTGAACGCACTATTGACTTGATGTTGAAGGCTATAGAAGATGGAGACAAAACATCTTACAAAGAAAAAAAATATGAATCCACAGATGTAAAGCTGATAGCCCGCCAGTCGACTGCTTTAGTTGAGCCAGCAAAGCATAAGGAATATAACAAATGAAATATTTGAGGGCACATTTTACACTCATCGAATTGCTCGTTGTAATAGCCATCATAGGAGTGCTGGCCAGCATGTTGCTGCCGGCTTTGAACAAAGCGCGTGACAGGGCGAAATCAATATCATGTCTCGCAAATGTTAAGCAGATGTCCACTGGAGTGACAATGTATGGTGGAGACTATGATGGCTGGATGCCTGTTTCCAGAGGTGGCGCTGATCCTGATATGGCGAGTTACTGGCGCAAAGAAATAGGTGTTTATCTGGGGTTTGACGACAGACCGCTTGAATGGTCTTCCGAGTATTATGGAAGCGGGGTTTTCAGGTGTTTGTCTTTTGATGACTATATCATTGACGGGCATGAAGTTTTTCAAGGCGGTTACGGGTGGAACAGTTTTCAAATGGGAAGCGAGGATGGGCATGCAACTTTGTATAGACGCAAATTATCTGAGGTGACAAAGCCGTCTGAATCAGCTTTGGTTGCTGACTCTCTGGATTACGTTGAAAATCCGGCCACAGAATATTATATGGCTGCGACCATAGAGATGCCCACCAGATGTGATGCCTTCAGATTCGGAATCAACGGTATGGCCAATCGCCATATTGGGGGCATGAATGTATTGTGGGCTGACGGGCATTGTTCCTGGATGAATCGCAATGACATGTATAGCGGCTTGGATGGCAACCGCAATTATTATTATGCGAGAGTTAAATAAATTCAAAAATGAAAGGTTTTTTATGAGAATACGCTTATTGCTCAGTTTGTTTGGAGTTGCTGCGTTGGCTTCTATTTATGGCTGCGCGCAGTTTGGTCCTGAATGGGAAAGTCCTATAAGAGCGGGAAGCAAGCCGATGTTTGCAGCAGGCGCAAAAGGGCAATGTCTGAAAAGATTCAAGCCGCCTGGCAAAGTCAA
>Ga0075121_1001434_pt1 | contig 14634 bp, 10 predicted proteins | sample AntAceMetag02UKG_FD_69793 | JGI IMG/M metagenome (GOLD analysis project Ga0075121, IMG submission 69793) | Saline lake microbial communities from Ace Lake, Antarctica - Antarctic Ace Lake Metagenome 02UKG | ecosystem: Environmental > Aquatic > Non-marine Saline and Alkaline > Saline | place... | reverse complement strand
GACGATGGTTTCGATGGTTTCGATGGCTTCGGTGGCGAAACTGTTCTCGCCAGGCATCGGCGTGTTGCCGCGGAGGAAACACACAAGGAGGCAAATGAGCAACACAACAATGAGAAGGAAGGCGGCCGGGCAGATCCAATCGCGAGGTCGATATAGCCGGGCCCCGCAGTGGGCGCATTGGCCGGAAAGAGAATGATTCCGCTGGCCACAGGTTCTACAAATCTTAAACTCCTGTGCTTGCTTTTCTTGTCTAGCTGATTTCATCTGGTCATCCCTGTTCGGGCGGCATGTTGTGCCGTTTAGCACCAGATACGTTAGCAAGCGGGGGACCGGGGTTCAACTCCGCGGGGCGGCCCTTACGTGATTTTAATGGTGCGAAAAATTACTGTTCTCCGTGAGCGTAGCGGATGATGCGCACATCCACCCGGGTGATCAGCCCCCCGCAATGGGATTCCTCGAACAGCCGATCCAGTACGGGCAGGAACCCCTCGACCTTCTCCTCGACATCCGTGATCTCAATAATAATGGGCATGTCGGCGGAGAGATCCAGGATCTTGGCGGTGCGGATCTGACTGGTTGGGCCGTAGCCCATGAGTCCGCGCCAGGCCGTGGCCCCGGCCAACCCCGCCTTCTTGGCCTCCTGCACAATCACCTCGAACAGGGGCCGATGGTGAATTTTGTCTGCTTCCCCGATGAATATCCTCAGCAGTTTGGCTTCGCTTTGCGGTTTCATCATTTCCTCTATCCTTTCATCAGCCACCGGAGGACCAGGGTTCCGGCCCAGAAGGCGGCGGCGCACCCGACGAGCGTTCCCGCGAAATAGAGCGCGGCCATGGCATACTCGGCCTCGCGGGTGAATTGCATCATCTCATACATGAAGGTGGACATGGTGGTGAAGCCGCCGCAGAGGCCGGTGGCCCAGAACAGGCGGAGGTGCGGCGTGAGGATCTCGGTCTCAGTGGCGAGGGCCATGACGCCGCCGAGCAGAAGGCAACCGAGCAGGTTGGCCCAGAGCGTGCCGTGCGGAAACGTGACAGAGAACCGCTGCGCGGCCAAACTGAGCCCGTAGCGCAGACCGGAGCCAACAAAACCGCCAGCGCCGACGGCCAGCATGGAGAGGAATATTTTCATTTCGGATGAAGCATAGGCTCCCATAATGAGATATTCAATGACGAAGCCTGAAGACCCCAAGCCCAGAGGACTGACGAAGTCCCACGTCCGCCAACAAGGAAGTCTCTACGACATTGGATATTTCTTCATACGGATTTCTCCTCCTATGCTTGACTTGTCGGCGCCCCGTTTGCCATAGTTCGCGTCTCATTGGCGCCAAAGTAGCTCAGTTGGCAGAGCATCGCATTCGTAATGCGACGGTCGTCGGTTCGAGTCCGACCTTTGGCTCCATCTTTTTTCGCCCCCCGCCCGCATCTAGGCACGTCTTTTCTGCATTCGAACCGAGTTTCCCCGTTGACGCGGTCCTGTTCGACTCCTATTCTGAAGACCTGTCGGAGGTTCTACTGGTTGAAGATGCACCTTGATGTTGAAAAGGCCCATGGGGGCGGTTCCGGGACGGCGAGTCACGCATGCGTATGGACCGTTTGCCTGGCTGCTGCAGTTCTTGGGTTCCTTCCTATTGTGCTGTCGCATACCCGGGGGCATCTGGTTTATTTTGACCTCCTGATCTATTTGATGCCGCTGGTACCCGCAGCGGCCATCGCCTGGGCGGCTTCTCGACAGTGTCCGGAGAGGTGCCTCCCCTTTTCGGGCTGGAAACAAAACCTGCCGTTGCTGATTCTCTTTGCCTTTCTGCTCCTCTATCTGTGCAGTAGCGCAACGCGGGACCGCTGGTTCTATTTTGTGTCCTGGCGCCCAATTTACGAGAGCTCGCTCGAATCGGGTCTGTTCCAGTTCGCCCTGCTCACGATGGCGCTGACACCGCTGGTGCTGTTCGGCCTGCGCAAACCGGGCTGGACGCTGGCGGGACTGTTGCTGGCGGCGCAGGCGGTCTGTCTCGTTCAGTTGATCCGCATGACCGACGGGGGTCTGCTCTATTGCAACGATCATCCGTCTTTCCTGTTCCGTCTGCATGAGTTCGCCCGCAATTTCCCGCAGGCGGTCAATTACCTGCCGCAGTGGAACGCAGGATGGGCTCACTGTTACAGCACGACATCCGGCACGCCGTCGATCGGCTTGTTCTACTGGCCGCTGTGGCGTTTTCTGCCGGTTCATTCGGTCTATACCGGGATTGTGGCATTTTCGTTCATCGGGCTGGGCCCGTGGCTAGCGGCGGCGGCGGTCCGGCTCAGCGGCGGGCGCGGACCGACTGCGGCGGTGGGCGGTATGCTCTTCCTGGGGCTGGGTCACGATTATTTCCGATGGGCATTTGATTTCGGAACGGTGCCGGGGGTCTTCGCTCTGGGCTTTCTGCTGCCATTCGCGGCGGGGGTGTTCCGGGCCGCATGGTTCCCGCGGCGCGACTGGCGCCTCGGCACCATTCTTGTACTGAGCGGTGGCCTGTTGTTGCTGTGGCCGCCGGCGGTGCTGGTGGCGCTGGCGCTGGGGGTGCCCTGGGTGCTCCGGCCCTCCCTCTGGAGCCGGGGCCGATGGCTCTTTCTGACGGCCTGCGCGACCGCCATCATGGTGCTCTGCGGCCGATGGTTCGCTGTGGATCTCTTCAAGGCACCGGAAGTAACGGGGTATTTCCATGGCACGGTGAGCCAGGCGGCGGCGTGTGGCTCGCCGCTACAGTGGGAAGTGCTTGTCCGGTGGCTGGGACATCTGGGCTTTCTCCGGCGGACGCATCCGCTGATTGTCTATCTGGGAATCGCGGCGGCGTTTGTCTCGCCGTTCCGGTCGGTCCGGCGCTGGTATCCGCTGGTGTTTCTGGTGCTGTTGGCGGGGGTCTGGTTCGAGGCGTGGGAACCACGGCTGCAACTGGACCGCCTGCTGCTGCCCCTGACGATGCTGGCGGTGATCCCGGCGGCGCTGATGGCGGGACGCCTGCTGCGGGGGACCGACCCGCGTCTGGCGCCGGTGCGGGGGGCGGTGCTGGCCCTGTTGGTGCTGGGGGCCGTGAACCAGGCGCGAATCGACGCGAACCACGGCCAAGCGAAGGCGCATGTGCTGGACGCACCGCAGCAGAAGCTCATCGAGGAACTGGCGGCGGGCGGCGCCGGGGGCCGGGTGCTGTTTGCCGGAGCGGCCAAGCAGGCCTACGGAGATGGACAAGTGGCCTATCTGCCGGTGCTGACCGGACGGGAGATGATGGCGCTGGACTATTACCACTTCCCCGACGACTGGACTGCCTCCCCCTATCCCCCTCCCCCCTTCAATGAAAGCGCGGAATCCCTGTTCCGCTTCATTGAGCTCTTCAACGTGACGGATATCGTAACCTACGATCCGGAATGGATCGCCTGCCTGCGAGAAGAGCCCGCCCGCTACACGGAAGAGCTTTCGATTCACTATCCCTACGGGGCGGTGGGGTATGATGCCTGGATCTTTCGTGTCCTGCGCAAGCCGTCGTTCCTGCTGAAGGGCCGCGGACGAGTCGAAAGCGCCTGCAATCGCCTGAGTGTGACGCTGGAAAACCCGACTGACACCGTGGTGCTGAAGTACCACTGGGCGGACGGGCTTCGCGCAAAGGCCCCGGTGGAAGTCTTCCCGTTCGATGCCGGAGATGGCATCCGCCTCATTGGCGTGAAGCCGCACGGGCAAGCGACGTTCGACATCCGGTTCCACAGCGCACTGTAAGCGCGACAGCGCCCGGACCCTATCCCGCCGGGTGGCGGGGCGGCGGCGACTTTCCCTTGTCCCATGGTGCAGGTGCCTTTACACCGGCCCCTTCCCTCCCCTATAGTCGGAGGCTGTTGTATGAATGAGTTTCACGACCCATCTGATTTGCCCGGCTGGCTGGCCTTCGCATTGCGCTGGCTGAAACGCCTGGGCCTCCTGCTTGGTGTGCTGGTGGTGATGCTGGTCGTTCTTGAAGGACTGTCCTATCTGTTCTATCCGGGACATTCCACGCGCTTCCTGCTGAGCAGCGAGTCGAACGGCAAACCGGCCTGGATCGATAATCAGTTTTTCCCGTATCGCTTCTATCCCTCCCGGACCGCGGAACCGCCGCTGCCGATCGTGGCACTGAAGGAACCGGCCGAGGAGACGCTCCGCGTCTGTCTTCTGGGCGGATCGGTGGCGATGGGGAAGCCGGATCCGTCGTTCGGCGTGGGCCGTCAGCTGGAGCTGATGCTGCAGGCGCGCTATCCGGACCAGGCGGTCGAGGTGATCAACATGTCCCTGCACGGAGGCAACACGCATGTGCTCCGCGAAGTGGCACGCGACCTGAAGCGCCTCAAGCCAGATGCGGTGGTGGTGCTCACGGGCAACGAAGAGGTGGCAGGACCCTATGGCCCGGCATCGGATCTGGGACGCTTCCACCACAGCTCGCGCATTGCCCGCCTGATGACGCTGTTCTCCCGGACACAGGTGTCTCAGCTGTTTATTTCGATCATCAACCATGTGCGGCCGGCGCGAGGCGATCTGAATGCCTGGCGCAATCAGGAGCCGACGTCCCTACAGGGGCGGATGGGTCCACAGGACCCGCGTCTGAAAACGGTGTTCCGGTCGTTCCGCAAGAATCTGGATGCGATTCTGGAGGAGGCCCAAGAGGCCTCGCCGGTGGTGATTGTGTGCACGGTGCCGGTGAATTTGCGTGACTGTGCGCCGTTCTCCACGAGCTATCTCCGCGACGAGACCGCCGCCCAGAAGGTCCGCGAGGAGCTGCGGGAGGCGATCGCGGCGGAGGCATCGACGAACCGCATCAAGGCAGCGCGTCTCTATGGGGACATCATCCGGCGGAATCCTTCGCATGCGGAGGCGCTGTTCCGTGCGGGACGGATGGCGCTGGAGGAAAATCACACCGCGGAGGCGGCGGCGCTCTTTTCCCGCGCGCGGGATACGGATGCCATCCGGCTGCGGGCGGATTCCCGCCTGAATGCCATCATCCGCGAATGCGCAGGGGCAACGGATGTGTCGCTGCTGGATGTGAAGGCGCTGTTTGCGGTGCGCTCGCCGCAGGGCATCCCGGGACGCGAATTGTTCCTGGACCACATCCACTACACCTTTGAGGCCAACCATCTGCTGGCATCGGCGCTGCTGGACCGGATGGAGTTCCTGCATGCGTTCGATGCGATGCCGAGTGGACGTATTCCGGATGTGGACGCGATGGCAACGGAACTGCTCTATACGCCGTGGGGCCGTGCAGACCAGCTGGATGTGATCATTGATGAGCAGATCCGTCCCCCTTTCCGCAATCAGCTGAACAATGATGAAACCCTTCAGCGCCTCAAGATGGAAAAGAAGCTGTGGGATGCGCGGGTGAAGGCGATCTCGCACATCAATACGCAGGCGATCTTTGCGCGGCGGCAGGCGAGCCGGCCGGATGACAACTGGCTGGCGGCGCGGGCGGCGTGGTATCTGATAAAGGCGAATGCGGCGGGGCGGGCGGAAGTCGCAGCGGACATCGCCTATGAGGACTGGCCGCACCGGTTTGATATCCGTGCGCTGCTAGCGCTTTCGCGCTCGCTGCTGGGCGAGGATGCGCAGAAGGGCATCGATCTAATCTGCGGCACGGACGGCGACACGGGCTATTATGATGTGCGGATGGCGATCGGCGTGGGGACGATGCTGCTCGAAAAGCAACAGGTGGCAGCAGCGCGTCCGTGGCTGGAATATGCCGTGGAGCGGGACCAATGGAATTCCGAGGCGGCTATTGCCCTGTCGAAGACCCTCTATCAGCTGGATGAGAGCGACCAGGCGGTGGGACTGCTCCAACAGAGCATCGAACGGAACCCCCACAACCCCCTTCTCTGGGAAGAGATGGCTTCGCTGTATTGCCTGGTCGGACGCTGGAGCATGGCGACACGCTGCTTCTTGAAGTCAGAGGAACTGGCCCCCTATCGCTATGAGCGGCTGTTCAAGTGGGCGGATGCGCTGGTGCGGCTGCGCCAGTATGGCCGGGCGCAAGGCCCGATCGACCGCTATCTAGCGGCCATTCCAGATGACCCGGTCGGGCTGGCCCTGCAAGCGACGATTCTGTCGAACCTTCCCCCGAAGCCGGAGAAGGATCAGGAACCGGTCAAGGCGACGCCCAAGAAGACATTCCCCTGGGAATAAGCGGACGGGCCCCGTCCCCACCCGGTCAGAGGACCGATTCCACTGCCCGACGGAAGCTGGTTGTTTTGGCCCTCCACATGACATAGGCGGTCATGGCATAGGGCAACAGAAACAGATAGCGCGCCTCGCGCGGCAGTTCTGACAGTTGGGCCAGGACGGTCAGGAGTCCGGCCTCGAGTAGCCCGGCGCGATAAAAGAGCCACACCAACGCCATCACCGTGCAGAGGCTGAGCCATACCACCATCATCCAGCCGGCCTGGGATTCCCGCCGCAGCGCCTTGTCGCCCATCCATCGGGCGCATTCGCCGGCGAGCCGGTTCAGTTCCACAAGCAGTAGCAGCATGACGAGAGAGTGAACGGCAACATTGGCCGCAAAATAGAGATGCATGGGCGAGAGTTTCCACCAGACCCAGAACGGGCAGAGATAGATGGACACCAGAATCAGCATCGTGAGGCGGCCAAGACGGGTCCCCCATCGCGAGGTGAGGAGGCCACAGGCCCGCAGGGTCCACAAGCCGCAAATCATGGGCATGAAGCTGACCAGCAACAGACCGAACATCCAGCGCATCGGCAGCGGGGAGATCAGCACATAGGCATAGGAGAAGGCCAGTAGCGGGAGGCTCCAGAACAGGCAGGCAAAGCCGCGCGAGACCCGCAGCAGGCGAGCGGGCTGAAGCGGTTCCGGCAGGAGCGGCGGAGTCGCGACGGGTTCCACGGTCAGAGGATCTGCTTCGGTCATCGCACAGGTCCCTCCATGAGGCGATCGATCTCGCCGTGCAGACCTTCCAGAAAACGGGCTTCGCTGAAGCCTTCCGCATGGGCACGGATGGCGGCAGAATTCCAGTCCATGTGTTCCGCTTGATGAGCCGCCTCGGCCAGCGATTCGGGGGTCTGTTCGGAAAAGAAGACACCCGTGGTGCCATCGACCACCGTTTCAAGCAGGCCACCCTGGCCATAGGCCAAGACGGGCTTTCCACAGGCCTGGGCTTCCAGCGGCACGATACCGAAATCCTCTTTGCCGGGGAATACCAGGAATCGGCAACGGCGATAGAGTTCCCGGATGTCTTCATCCGGGACGCGACCGAGAAATTCCACATTGGGCGCAGCGATTTTCCGGAGCGCGTCCATTTCGGTCCCGACCCCGGCGACCTTGAGAGGGGCGCCGGTCTGCGAGTAGGCCTTCACGGCGATATCCACGCGCTTATAGGGCACCAGGGCCGATACGACGAGATCATAGCTGTCGTGGTCCCCCCGCCCGTCGGGCGTAAAATAATCCGTGGCCACAGGCGGATAGACGACGGAAGCCTCCCGGCCGTAGAACGTTTGGATGCGATCTTTCACATAGTGGCTGATGGCCACAAACTGATCGACGCGGGCGCTAGCCTTGCGGTCCCAGCGGCGCAGGCGGGAGAGCACGAGATCGAGCGCGGCGCGCTTGAGGGGATTGCGTCCGAAATAATCCTCCTGCATAGACCAGGCATAGCGCATCGGAGTGAAGCAGTAGCACAGGTGCCGGGCGCCTGCGGGTTTTCGTAGCCCTTTCGCCACGCAGTGGCTGGTGCTCAACACCAGGTCCGTTCCCTCCGGCACACGGAAAGATTCGATGGCCATCGGGAAGAGCGGCAGAAACCATCTGTAGTGCTCTCGAAATCCCGGGACGCGCTGCAGGCCGGACGTATGCACCGTCCGGTTCCGGATCGTCTCCGAGACCAGTTCGGGGCGATAGAGCAGCGTGTAGAGTTCGGCCTGAGGAAACTCGTTGCCAATCAGGTCCAGGCAGCGTTCGCCGCCGCGCATGCCGTTGAGCCAGTCGTGGGCCAGAGCTACCGTCCAGTCGCGGTTCATGAGACCTCTCCATAGAGCCGCAGAACAGCCTCAGCCGTTGTCTGCCAGGAAAAGGCCTTTGCCTGCTCCAGCCCTTTGGTGCGCAGCTGCGCGGCGGCTTCGGGATTCGTCAGGATCTCACGGAGGGCGGCAGCGGATCCCAGCGTATCGGAGGGATCCACCTGCCAGGCGGCGGTGCCGGCGACTTCAGGCAGACTGGCGGCATTCGAACAGACAACGGGGGTCCCGCAGGCCATGGCCTCGATCACAGGCAAGCCGAAACCTTCATAACGGGAGAGCAGCGCAAGCACATCGGCATCCTGATAGGCTTTCAGCAGGCCGGCATCATCGAGATAGCCGGACCATTCCACGCGGTTGGCCACCCCCAGCCGCTGGGCCACCTGGCCGGCTTCCGGATACCGTTCATCGGGAGATCCCACAATCCGCAGCCGCGCATCCACCCCGTCTTCCCGGACCATCTGCGCAAAGGCGCCTACCAGGCCCGGCAGATTTTTATAGGGATCGCATCGTCCCACGTAGAGAATGGTCTTGGGGCCGCCCTGCACCGAGGGCTTTTCACCGCCGGGCACATAGCGCTCATCCACACCATCCGCCACCACGGCGATGTGGTCTTCTTCCACTCCGAGCATACGCATGATGTCGGATTTTGCAGACAGGCTTCCGGTCAGCACTACATCAGTCCGGCGAACAATCTCATGCATCAGGCCACGGTAGACCGGGAACAAGCGGGTTTTCAAGGCGCGGGGTGTAAACTCGGGATGCACCAGCGGGATTAGATCGTGAATATTGCAGATGCACTTCACCGCATGCGGGTGCTTCCGGGGAAAGGCGGGCAGCGGGATCATGAAGTTGGTGGAGTGATACAGATCCACCTTTCGCTCCCGCAGCAGGTGAGCCGCCGCAAACTGACCGCGAGGAGAAAAGACGCCATGGGGCAGTTCCACAAACTCGACATGCTCGCGACCGACCAGACCGGCGGCCTGCTCGATGAACGCCTTGCGTTCAGCATCGCGAACCAGAACGAGGAAGCGAAAGTCGCCCCCTCGCTCCCCCAGCTGCCGCAACAACTCCAGCGTATAGCGGCCGATGCCGCTCAGCTCACGAAAGACCCACCGCGCATCCACGGCAATCAGCTTTTTCTCGACCGAGTTCATTGGGCGCAGTTTAGCTGTCCAACCGCCTTTGAATCCAGCCCCATTTCTTCCATGGTGTGGAAAACATTTTTCCAACCTGTGGAAAACTGGTAGAAACACCTTTGTTGCTCGGGATGATTCCGCGCACAGGAGAACTGAATATGACCGCTACTTTGATCAAGAACGCCACCATTGTCACCCTCGACGATTCCCAACCCATACTCCCCAACGGACAGATCCTGATTGAAGGCACCAAAATTGCCGCCGTCGGCCCCACGGTCGAAGCTCCTGCCGATGCGAAGGTCATCGATGCCAAGGGCATGATTGCCACCCCCGGCCTCATCAATACACACCATCATCTCTATTCCTCCTTTGCCCGCGGCTTCGCCCCCCCGGGGGAACCCGCCGCCAACTTTGTGGAAATCCTCGAGCGCATGTGGTGGAAGCTCGATCTCGCTCTCGATCCCGAGGCCGTTCGCTATTCCGCGCTGGCCGCCCAGCTCGAAGCCATACATACCGGCTGCACCACGATCATCGATCACCACGCCTCCCCCTCCTGCACCGATGGCTCACTCGACATCCTTTCAGACACCTTCCGCGAAGCCGGCCTCTCGGGCTGTCTCTGCTATGAAACCTCTGACCGCAACGTGATGGGCGATGGCGTGGGAGAAAACGAACGCTTCATCAAAAAGACGCAGGCTTCCGGCGATGGCCAAATCACGGCCCTGTTTGGACTGCATGCGCAGATGACGCTCTCTGATGAAACCCTCGAAGCCACCGGGCGTATCTGTAAAGAGAACAACGCTGGTGTTCACATCCACGTCGCCGAGGATCTTTCCGATGAACTGGATTGTGAAGAGAAGCACGGCTCCCGAATCATCCAGCGCCTGCATAAATTCGGTCTGACCGGAAAGAAGTCCCTGTTCATTCACGGCATCCATCTGGATGAATCTGAAATGGATCTCATTGCCGAAACCGGCACGATGATGGTGCACAATCCGGAATCGAACATGAACAATGCCGTGGGAACCCAGAAGATGCTGACCCTGCTGCAAAAGGGCATCCTGCTCGGCCTCGGGACCGACGGCATGACCAGCCATATGATTTCTTCCGCACGCGTCGCCCATCTGCTGCAGCGATGCACCCTCGGTGACCCGCGCGTGGCCTTCTGCGAAGCCTGCGACATGCTGCTGGGCAAGAATGCCGCGATCGCCGACCGGTGCTTCCCGGAGGCGCGCGGACAGCTCATCGCCGGGCAGTTGGCGGATATTGCCTTGTATGACTACGTCCCCACCACCCCGCTTGAAGAGGGCCGATTCCTCGGCCATCTCCTGTATGGGCTCAACTATGCGCGCGTGGACACCACGATTGCCCGAGGTCAGGTCCTGATGCAGAACTCCAAGATTCTGACGCTCGACGAACAGGCCGTCTGCGCCAAGGCCCACGAAGCCGCCCGCGCCACCTGGGAACGATTCTAAAAGGAAAGAATTCAGGAGTCAGGAGCCAGAAATCAGCATGGGGCAAAGGAATTGCAGGAACTGAAGCAACATGATCATTCAAATCATTCTGACTACTGAATTCTGACTACTGGAACCTATCTTATGAAAATCGGCATCGACCTCATCTCGTTTCACACCCCCTCGTATGTGCTTGATCTGCGCACGCTGGCAGAAAAGCGCGGCGCGGATCCTGACAAGTTCATCATCGGCATCGGACAGGAGCGGATGGCAGTCACTCCGCCGGATCAGGATATTGTCACCCTGGCCGCGAATGCCGCGCTTCCGATTGTGGAAAAAGCAGGATGTGAAAACATCGAGCTGCTGCTCTTTGCCACCGAATCCGGTGTCGACCAGTCGAAAGCCGCCGCGATGTTCTGCCATAAGCTGCTCGGGCTTCCCTCCACCTGTCGTTGTGTCGAAGTGAAGGAAGCCTGCTATGGCGCGACCGCCTCCCTGCGCATGGCGATGGCGATGGTCGCGGCCCGCCCCCACACCAAGGCGCTCGTGCTCGCGGCCGATATCGCACGATACGATCTGGCCTCTCCCGGCGAACCCACGCAAGGCGCCGGCGGAGTCGCCATGCTCGTCAGCACCAAACCGCGCGTGATGGCGCTGGACCCCGAATCGGGCTTCCACGCCGAAGACATCATGGATTTCTGGCGGCCCAACTACCGCGAGGAAGCCCTCGTGGACGGCAAGTATTCCACCAAAATGTATCTCACCACGCTCATCCGGGCCTGGAAAAACTACAAAGAAGCCTCAGAACGCGGATTGGATGACCATACCCACTACTGCTTCCATCTGCCCTTCAGCAAGATTGCCTACAAAAGCTTTTCCCGCCTCTGCAAAACCGAGAAGATTCCCGAGCCGGAGAAAGAAGAACTGGACCGCTTGCTCGCGCCCGCCCTGCAGTACAACCGCCAGACCGGCAACACCTATGCGGCCTGTGTGTTTGAAGCCCTGACCTCCCTGCTCGATAATGCCCCAGCCCCGCTCGATGGCAAGCGCATCGCCCTGTTCTCCTATGGGTCCGGCTGCATGGCGGAGTTTTTCTCCGGCGTGGTTCAGAAGGGCTATCAAGAGCATCTCTTTACCGATACGCACCGCGAGATGTTCGAGACCCGAACTCCGGTCACCTATCGCCAGTACGAAGACATCTTCAACTACGGCATCCCAAAAGACGGCGCCGACCATGTCTTCGCCCCCTATCGCAGTGGCCCCTTCCGCCTCGCCGGCATCAAGGACCACAAACGCCGCTACGAAGCGAAGTAGACGGAGGGAAGTAGACGGAGGGAAGTAGACGGAGGGAAGCATTGACCTGCTTTCCTGTGCCCTCTATTCCTCATGACCCCCATCATCCGTTTTCTCAGTGCCTCCGCGAAATCTGCCTGTTTGTCCCGACCGCGTCACGCGATTGACAGCCTCAGGATACCGAGCCTATAGTGCCCCATATGGACGGCAAATACGAAACCCGGAACTTCTTCGGCTCCGCTATCCTTGTCTTTGCGGCTGCTCTGCTGGTCCGCATTCTCTTTCTGAACCGCACGGCCTTGTGGGGCGACGAAACGCTATTCATCAAGTATCTGGCTGACGTCTCCCTGTCTCCTTGGCAGATTTTTCTCGATTATTGGGATGCCTGCACCGATGTGGGCCAGCTTCCCCTTGGCGGCATCATCCTAAACGTCTATCTGCACCTCGTCGGCCGATTCATTCCAGATGCATCCACCTCTGTGCTCATCCTGCGAATTCCCGGCGCCCTCGCCGGTGCCCTCGCCGCTGTGGGTGTGTTTGCCCTGGGCCGACGCTGGGCCAGCCGCCCTGTCGCCTGGGCCGCAACGGCCATGGCCGTGTTTTTCTTTTTCCCCGTCTACTACTCCCGCGAAGTCTACTGCTATCCCTACGTCCTCCTATTCGGGGTGTTCGCCTCCCACTATTTTCTCAAAGGCCTGTTCGATGAGCGCGTTGGTTTTCCGACCGTTCTGGCATTTTTTCTGTGGGCCGCCGGGCTGGGGTTGTCCCATTATGGCTGCAGCGTGCTTCTCGCCGCTATGGGCATCCTCACAGCCGGCCGGTGGGCATGGTATTCCCGATGGAGGCACCGCCCTGACCTAGCCCGCCGCGCTGCATGGATGGCCGCGGCCTGTGTCCTCGCCGGCTTGACCGTGGCCCCCTATTGGGTGCGCATCCTTATAACGGATAACTCGTACATCGCCGCGGAATCAACCCTCTCCGTATTCCACATTGTGAACGACGTCGTCAGCAAGCTCTTTCTGGGCGATCGGCTGGTACCTTCCGCGCTGGCCTGGCTGCTTCTCGCAACCGGGCTAGTCTCCATGGGCCGCCGCACATCGGATGCTGGTGCCGCCCGCACCGCAGCGAGCCTGCTAGTTCTTTCCGCGATCATTCTGACCATCCTCACCAAGAAATCGCAATATGCGTCGGTTCGGTATTTTGCGATGCTTTCGCCCCTTGCCTATCTCGTCTTTGCCGAAGGGCTCTGGACGGTTTCCCTCACTCTTTCCCGCCTTATCCGCCGTCCGGACGCGGCAACGGCGATGTTCTCCGCACTGACCGCCGGCGGCGTGGCGGTCCACATCGGCCTCTTCCTCCCGGCGATGTACCGCCTGACAGAAAAGGGCGTTCCCTACGCCACCACCGCCCGGTGGCTCAACGAAAATGCGGTCCCCGGTTCGCCCTATTTCTTTGATTGCGGGGCTTATGATCTGCGCTACTTTCCTAGATTCTATGCCACCCCCGGCCTCGTTCCGACCGTCGAGATCGCTGGCAACAGCCCTGGGTTCATCGACGACGTCCGCGACATCCAGCGTCAGATTATGGCGCGCTTCCCTATCTCATATTATATCCGGAATCCGGCCATCCCCTGGGATGAAGCCGACCGCTTCTACCGCAACGTCATGGAATACCGGAATCCATCGATGGCCCAGCTCCGCCGCTACGGCATCGCCCCCTTCACCGACATCGGCAACGCCAACGACGATGTCCGCGAGATCCTTTACAACACGCGTGACGACGCCATCGCCATGGCCCAGGAAGCCGGCCTGCCCATTTTTGTCGACTACCCCGGATTCCGTTGCGCACCCGTCATGCCGGGCGTCTACGGCCACGTCGTCAACGGCCGCTATGCGGAACTGGACATCCTCAACTTGCACGAAGCGCCCCTGCAAGGCGTCTTCAAAATCACGGGCGCCCTCTCCTCCGAAAGCCCGCAGGCTTCTGCAACCTTGACACTGTCGTCGGGCGATACTGTAGCCACCGTCCTCCCCTGCGAGAAAATCTGGATTTGGAAAACGATGGCCCTCTCTCTCCCCGCCGGCACAACTCGCCTCTCCCTCACTGTGAACGACCCCGCTGTGGAAAAGTGGCTCATCATGGATGTCCAGTTCATCGAACACTAATCCGTGCAACCGGTCGGACTTAATAATCCACGGCATTTATAATTTTTTGTTTTGCAAACGCCAGCAACGACAAAGATAGGACGTACCATGTCTTCGCCCCGTATCGCAGCGGCCCCTTCCGCCTTGCCGACATCAAAGACCACAAGCGGCGCTACGAAGCCAAGTAGAGTTCCGATCTTCTCAACGCCAATGGCGCAAAAGCCCGCAATCGGAATATAATTCCGACGCCCCGCCGGGCCATCTTCCAATCTGCGGACCGCCGGATGGTTCTCACCAAGACCGCAGAGGGCGCAAAAAAGCTTTGAATGGATCCTGCGTTGATTCACATTCCGCGTTCTATTTCGTCGCACGAATATATGGAATACAGCTTGATATGATTAACTCCTGATGGAGCCCCGACGACCCCCTCGGGGTTGCAAGATCGGCACGCGGGTGTGCCGGCTCCACCTAGTGTTGTGTGCGCTTAACCCCGATTTTAGGACCACTAGCTTAAGTAGAATCTGCGTCCCGAAAATGGTACGAAAGGACGGATGCAGATGGAACGAAAACGCAGGACTTTCTCGGACAGTTTCA
>Ga0075121_1001433_pt1 | contig 14649 bp, 8 predicted proteins | sample AntAceMetag02UKG_FD_69793 | JGI IMG/M metagenome (GOLD analysis project Ga0075121, IMG submission 69793) | Saline lake microbial communities from Ace Lake, Antarctica - Antarctic Ace Lake Metagenome 02UKG | ecosystem: Environmental > Aquatic > Non-marine Saline and Alkaline > Saline | place... | reverse complement strand
TGCTTATAACCCGCAGAAAAATTATCATGTGCTCCGACGAGCTTATTGGTGGCCCATTCTCGCACATGATAATTTTCTGCTGATTTTTTAAAATAAAACTTGACTACAATAAACCAGGCCCGGAGCAAATACCGACGATTTTTTCGCAAAGGAATTTACCCCAACATCTGTATACTGGAAAACGTTAAGTTTAATGAAGGCGAACTTAAAACATACATGGATGAGATCGGCAGGGATCTTTTTACATCAGATTTTCAGTCTACCCTCCACCAGTTTGAAGAAGCAGACAACTTCGGTTCCCTGATCCTGCCAGCCTTAACCGATACCAGCTTTATTCTGCAGCGGATAAATGAGAAGGATATTTCCGGCAATGTATTTTTGTTTCAGACTCATAAGAAGATTCTGAAAGTGATGAAACAGGCTGATGTGCTTAGCTCGAAATACCATGTGGTGGTTGCAAATCCGCCTTATATGGGAAGCAAGGGTATGAATGGGAGACTGGGATCTTTTGCCAAAGACAATTATCCAGATAGCAAGTCCGATCTTTTTGCTATGTTTATAGAGCGAGATCTTGATCTTGTAAAAAAAAGCGGGATGGTTGCTATGATCACAATGCAGAGCTGGATGTTTTTGTCATCTTTTCAAAAATTCCGGAAAAAGATTGTGGATCAGAATACGATACTTTCAATGGCCCATTTAGGGGCAAGAGCTTTTGATAGCATTGGAGGTGAAGTCGTTTCAACAACTGTATTTATCTTGAAAAATGAATACCAGCCAGATCTTAAAGGACATTTTTTACGTATAGTTGATGGATTAAACGAAACCAGCAAAAAAAAATCCATGCTAAATGCAATTTCTAATGCAGAGCAAGATAGAATATTTTATACATCGACAAAAGATTTTAATAAAATCCCAGGTTGCACAATCGCTTATTGGGTAAGCCATTCTATATTCAACGCATTTTCCGAAGGTGAAAAACTTGGGAATCTTGGTGAAATAAAAACTGGAATGTCCACAACCGACAACGAAAGATTTGTTCGTCTCTGGCATGAAGTTAAAATTAACTCAACATCTTTATATAATGGGGAAAAATGGATTCCTTACAATAAAGGGGGAGGGTTCAGAAAATGGTTCGGTAATTTAAATTGTTTCGTTAATTGGGAAGATGACGGAGATGAGATTAAAAAGTGGGTTGTAAATAATCCTAAAGATCCTGACACTAAGCATTGGTCACGTCGAATTTTTAATATCGAGTATTTTTTCAAAACTTGCGTTACTTGGGGAGATATAAGCACCGGAGCTATTTCGATCCGCCATCTCGATTCAGGAGCTATAAATGACAGTGTTGGAATTGGGTTTTATCCTAAAGAAAAAAAATCGCGAAATAAAGTTTTCCAATTTTTGAATTCGAAGGTGTCGAAAAAATTTACAGATATTCTATGCCCAACAGTGCATTTTAATCCAGGTGCAATGTCAAAAGTACCAGTGCTGGGGTGTGACTTTATTGATTTTTCCGAAGAACTTATTAGCATTTCAAAAAATGATTGGAATTCTTTTGAAACCGCATGGGATTTTAAAAGTCTCCTTCTCAGCGATCCAAAATACTGCCAACCTGAAATGCAAAAGACTTATATAAAGTTGCGTTCCCACTGGAACAATATGACCCTCGAAATGCAGCGCCTCGAAGAAGAAAACAACCGCATTTTCATTGAAGCATACGGCCTGCAGGATGAATTAACCCCGGACGTACCTTTAAAAGAAATCACCCTTACCTGCAACCCCCATTACCGCTATAATGGAAATAAATCTGAAGAAGAACTTGAAGCCCTGCTGCTGGCAGACACCATGCGAGAATTTATTTCTTATGCCGTGGGATGCATGTTTGGCCGGTATTCTCTGGACAAACCCGGCCTGATTCTGGCCAATCAGGGAGAGACCATTAAAGATTATTTGAAACAGATCCCTGAGCCCACCTTTCCCGCTGATGATGACAACGTGATTCCCATGCTGGATGGGGACTGGTTTACAGATGATATTTCCGAACGATTTAAAAAATTCCTGCGCATTACCTTTGGCGAGGATTATTATGAGGAAAATCTGAAATTCATTGAAGATGCCATTGGGAAAGACATCCGCAAATTTTTCTTAAAAGATTTCTATACCGATCACATCAGACGATACAAAAAACGCCCCATATACTGGCTCTTTTCAAGCCCCAAGGACAGCTTTAACGCATTGATCTATATGCACCGCTATCGCCCGGACACCGTCAGCGTTGTGTTAAATGATTATCTGCGGGAGTTTCGCACCAAATTGACTGCCCGTAAAACCCATCTGGAACAAATCAGTATCAGTGCTTCGGCTTCCAAAACAGAAAAAGTAAGGGCGCTTAAAGAGATTGAAAAATTGAAAAAAATGATCGACGAACTGGAAGCGTATGAACGTGAAGTCATCTATCCCCTGGCCGCGGAACAGGTGGAGATAGACCTTGATGATGGTGTAAAGGTGAACTATCCTAAATTCGGAACAGCTTTGAAAAAGGTCCCCGGTTTGAGCGCCAAATAAGGAAATAAACAATGGATTCCCGAATTACACAGGCCCTGAATAAACTGTTTGAAAAGCATCGCATTGTCTTCTGGTATGATGTCAAAAAAGAATTGCGCAAAGAGTATGATGTCCTTGATCTGCCGGGCATTGAAAAAATCGAACTGACCAATAACGAATTCGGCGTCAAATATCGCATTTTAAGAGAACAGGCCAATGATAAATTCCTGATTTACCACGAGGGGCCACAACCGGCCCACATTGATAACTGGCTGCTGGATGTGCAACTGGCACATGTTGAATTCAGAACGGACCAGGTCTCCATCTGGCTTGCCGAACTTGAACTTGGTCTTGAATTTACCGATGTAGTGCAATCCCATACCGTGTTTTATGGGGCAGCCAAACGCAGAGATGCACTTAAACGCCTGCTTACAGCCGATGACACAGTCGGTATGATTCGACTAAAGATGCTTGCCGTATGCACGGGGGCAGATTCGCGCATTGACAATGTCATGGAAGCCCTGTTGGCGGAGCTGGCCGAGCAAAAAGAGGATAAGATCAATCTGATTTCTCGCTGTAACCTGGATGACTTTCTCTGGGAGCAGGTGAAACGGTGCTATGGATACAGCTCCGATACACCGGGTGTTCAGGATTTTGTGATTGAGCTGTTTAAATCCTGTTATGCCATGGGAACTGACGGCGATATTAAGTTAACCGGGGATGCACTGGTGTTTCTTAAACGGTGGAAAGACAGTCGCCGGCATGGAGTCTCTTTTGAATTTCTGTCAAACCAGTGTGCTGAATTGCTGAATATGGAGCAGGATATAGGCCAGCGTGATTTCCAAAAGCTGGTTGAACTGGATTATTTTCGGTTGATTGACCAGAAAATCATCAGTGAACTGGTCCGCAATGTGGCCGACAGAACCATTTCCGCCGGGGATTGTGCGTTGGTAGTCCGTCAGAGAAGACAAAGCCACTGGTATGACAATTTTGAGCATATCTATAATGCCGTGGATGTCGCAGCACAGTTTGTCCAGCATCTGGAAGAAGCAAAACTGACCATGGAATCCATGGCAGACGGCATACAGCGTTACAGCCGGTCATGGTTCCGACTTGATCAGATGTACCGGAAATTTATTTATCATTTGCGGCGGTCGGGCCAGGCCTCTTTGCTGGAAACGCTTACAGACCGAATAGAAAATCTTTATACCAACAATTTTCTGCTGAAGGTAAATGACAACTGGCAGCAGGTGGTTGATGCAGCCGACAGATGGAATGTTCCAGCCGTCCCACGCCAAAAGGATTTTTTTAAAAAATCGGTTCTTCCTTTTCTTAAACAAAATAAAAAAGTTTTCGTTATCATATCCGATGCTCTGCGCTATGAAATCGGCGAAGAGTTTTTAAGCCTGATCCGCCGGGAAGACCGGTATGAAGCCCGGCTTGAACCTTGTTTGTCCATGATGCCCAGCTACACACAAATGGGAATGGCTGCTCTTTTGCCGAATGCGGAAATCAAAATCGCGGACAATGACACCGGAACTGTGATTGTCGACGGGCAGAGTTCTCAGGGGCTTTCCAATCGGATCAAGATTTTAAACAATGGCGGTAAATGGAAAGCAAGTGCCGTTACCGCCGATAATTTCATGGCAATGCCCCGTGAGGGAGATGAAGGCTACCGGGCGTTATTCAGAGAGCATGATGTGGTCTATATCTATCACAACCGCATTGATGCCACAGGGGATAAGCGAGACAGCGAGGAACGCACTTTTGAAGCCGCGCATGAGTCTTTGGATGAATTGGTTAAAATCGTGCGAAAACTCTCAACGGCCAATGTGACCAACATGATCGTTACCGCGGATCATGGATTTATTTATCAGCATCGCGTAATTGATGAGAGTGATTTTGCCGGCAACGTCGCCGAAGGTGATGAGATCCTTTTCCGGAATAGACGATTCATCCTGGGCAAAGGCTTGAAAGCCAACAGCAGCATGAAGCGGTATACATCGGCAGAACTGGGGCTTTCCGGCGAAATGGAAGTACTGATCCCCAAATCTATCAATCGCCTCAGGTTAAAGGGCTCCGGCAGTCGTTTTGTTCATGGCGGTGCTGCGCTGCAGGAAACGGTGATCCCGGTTGTCCATATTAACAAGAGACGGAAAAGCGATATTGCGCTGGTGGGTGTGGATATTATCCGCGGTGCCACATCCATTATTACATCCGGTCAACTGGGTGTAGCGCTTTACCAGAAAGAAGCGGTCAGTGACAAGGTCCAGCCGAGAAATTTGAGGGCCGGTATATACACGGAAGCCGGCGAACTGATATCCGACTGTCATGAGCTGACGTTTGATCTGACATCTGAAAACCCGAGAGAACGGGAGCAGCAGGTGCGCTTTGTGCTGACCAGAAAGGCAGATGATGCCAATGGTCAAGAGGTCATACTACGGTTGGATAAAAAGATTTCCGGCACATCCCATTTCAAAGAATACAAATCGGCAAGGTATTTAATGCGAAGGTCGTTTACCAGTGATTTTGATTTTTAAGGACAGATGAAATGAACGGACTTGACCAAAAAATAAATGAACACTTTTCCGGGCTGGTGGTTCGGAAAGATCTCGTAAAAACAGTCAAAGGCAACGCCATTGTGCCGACATATGTGCTTGAGTATCTGCTTGGGCAATACTGTGCGACAAATGACGAAGCAACAATTCAGTCCGGGATTGAAACCGTAAAAGAAATTTTGCGTAAACATTACGTTCATCGAAATGAAGCCGGCCTGATTCGCTCCACCATAAAAGAACGCGGAAGGCACAAGGTCATTGATAAAATCAGCGTTTCCTTAAATGACAAGACGGATGCTTATGAGGCAACCTTTTCCAATCTCGGCATCAAAAAGGTGCTTGTTGACTCAGGCACCATCAAAGCCCATCCCAAACTGCTGGTCAGTGGTGTCTGGAGTATTGCAGACATTGAATATTACTTTACAGAAGACAAAAGCGCCAGTCCATGGATTCTTGGTTCTCTGAAACCAATCCAGATATCGCATTTTAATTTTGATGGATATGTTGAAACCAGAAAAAAATTTACCACCGAAGAATGGATTGATCTGCTGCTTCAAAGTATCGGCTTTAACCCGGAGATGTTTGGAAAGCGGAGCAAATTGACGCAGTTGGCAAGGCTTATCCCGTTTTGTGAGCGAAATTATAATTTGATCGAGCTTGGCCCGAAAGGGACCGGAAAATCACACATCTATTCAGAGTTTTCACCCCATGGCATCCTTATTTCAGGTGGTGAAGTGACCGTGCCGAAACTATTTGTCAACAATACAACAGGAAAGATCGGGCTTGTCGGATACTGGGATACAGTGGCCTTTGATGAGTTTGCGGGAAAGAAAAAAAAGGCAAACAAAGCGCTGGTTGATATCCTAAAAAATTACATGGCCAATAAATCTTTTTCCCGTGGTATTGAAACGCTGGGGGCTGAAGCATCCATGGTTTTTGTGGGAAATACCAGGCATACACTGCCCTATATGCTCAAACACGGCGACTTGTTTGATGAACTGCCGGAACAATATTATGATTCCGCATTTCTGGATCGTATCCATTATTATATTCCCGGCTGGGAGGTGGATATTATCCGGGGTGAAATGTTTTCAAACGGGTACGGCTTTGTCGTGGATTATCTGGCTGAGATTTTGCGGTCCATGCGAAACCATGATTATGCTGACCGATATCAGGAACATTTTGAACTCTCCAGCGATATATCATCTCGCGACCGGGATGGTATCAATAAAAGCTTCTCCGGGTTCATGAAAATACTCTATCCCCAAGGCGATGCTTCTGCCAAGGAAATTGAGGAAATTCTGAAATTTGCCATTGAAGGTAGAAAACGCGTTAAAGACCAGTTGATGCGCATCGACACCACCTATGCGGATGTTAAATTTGCATACAAGGACCGATCCGGGAAAATGTGTCCGGTGAAAGCACTGGAGGAGACACAATATCCTCAGTATTATCAAGATAACGATAATGGCGATGATGAGGAAATAGACTTTGATTTGTCAGATGCAGCGCCGGATGAATCACCACCGACAAAACCGGATTTAGAAGAACAGCATCTGACTTTCCAGGAAAACCAGCGCGGCATTTCATTTGAGTCAATTTTGGGACCATACCTTAAGGGGGCCAGCCGGATTACAATAACAGACCCCTATATCCGTATATTCTACCAGATACGGAATCTGATGGAGCTTTTGGAAACAATTGTCAAAAATAAGCTGGACGAAGATGAAATCGCTGTTCACCTGCTTACAATAGAAGATGAATTTAAAAACATTCAGCAGCAGGAATCTTTTGAAAAAATAAAGGCGTCCTGTTCAACAGCCGGGGTCTCTTTTACCTATGAATTCGCTGATACCAATACAATACACGCCCGCCATATTTTAACCGATAATGGCTGGAAAATCCTGCTGGATCGCGGTCTGGATATTTTCCAGCATTATGAAATGAACGATGCGTTCACCTTCTCCAACCGTCTCCAGCAGTTTAGACGATGTAAGGCTTTTGAAGTGACGTTTTTAAAGGAAAAATCATGAACAGCAGGAGAAACCATAATCATACAACACCCTTTCCGAGTTCCTATTGAGTCATCCCCGATCTGTTTCTGGCCGGCGAATTTCCCGGGACAAAGAATCAGCATGAAACACAGGAAAAAATTGGCCGGTTGATTGGCTGCGGCATCCGGAAAATTGTCAACCTGATGGACCCGGCCGAAACTTAGAGAAGGGATTGTTTTATAAATGATAGATAATAATGACAATAGTCCCGATAATTTTAAGGCCGGCACTTTGGTTAGGCTAAAGGCCGATCCTGGTCGCATCGGTGTAATTACTGGAAAAATTCGACAACTTGCGGGAAAAACCAGTTGGCAAGTTCGCTTTCCCGAAGGGGCAGAATATCAAAAAGGCGCCTACCTTGAATCTTTTCCCGACCAAGATGAAGATCCTTTAGATCTGCTGGAGCAAGGAAAGTTCGGCCGTGCCAAGGATTTGCGTGGGGGAATCACCAATATCCGACTCACGGGTCGATTAGCCAATCTTATCTACAGCATGGACACAACCAACACCGACTTTTACGCATACCAATTCAAGCCGGTACTCAATTTTCTCGATGCACCTGGCAACGGGCTGCTGGTGGCCGATGAGGTAGGCCTCGGCAAGACTATTGAAGCTGGCCTGATTTGGACTGAGTTGAGAAGCCGTTTTAATATTCGCCGGGTGATGGTGCTTTGCCCGGCTATGCTGCGGGAAAAATGGAAAACTGAATTACGACGTCGTTTTGGCATAGATGGAGATATTTTGAGTGCGATGGAGGTGCTTCAACAGATTGAAGAGTATCGATCAGGTGAGCGTCTGGAATACGCAATGATTTGCAGTATGCAGGGGCTTCGCCCGAGGAGGGGCTGGAAAAGAGAAAATGGTGGGCAAAATGCAGCATCGACCCTTGCTCGAATGATGGATGACAGCCAATATGATGAGCCTATATTCGATTTGTTGATTGTAGATGAGGCCCATTATTTGAGAAATCCAGAAAGCATGACATCCAAGTTAGGTCGGTTGCTTCGTTCGGTTTCAGAGCATGTCCTTTTGCTTTCGGCAACCCCAGTGCATTTACGTAGTGAGGACCTTTATCAATTGCTCAATCTTGTAGACGAAAACACTTTCAACCAACCCCATGTTTTCGAAGAAATTCTGCAGGCTAATGCACCACTTGTTAGAACGAGAGATCGGATTCTCGCTGGAAATATTGACCAGAAACAACTATTGACAATGCTTGCCGATGCCAAAGAAACTCCATATTTCGAAAACAATAGACAGATACAAGGGATAATTGACAATCCTCCATCAGACCTGGAATTAATCGATAGGCAGCATCGAACTGTTTTGGCGGATCGACTCGAATCTATCAATTTATTGGGTCGTGTCGTGAATCGTACCCGCAAACGAGATGTAACTGAGTGGCGTGTTGTTCGAGAGGTTGTAGCGGAAGTAGTCCCGATGTCCTCAGAAGAAAAAAGGTTTTATAAATTTGTAACTGAGATGGTCCGCAGTTACGCGCTCAAATATGACGGGCCAGAAGGTTTTTTATTGGTGACGCCTCAACGCCAGATGTCCAGTTCCATGCCTGCTGCATTAGAAGGATGGTTGCGCAGAGATGCTGTAAATAATGAACAACTTTATGAGGACCTGGGTTTTGACAACGGCAATGATCGACCTGACTTCGGACCACTGAAGCAATTGTTGGCCGAAAACGCGGGTGAAATGGGCGATTTAAAAACCATTCGTTCCAATGATTCTAAATATAATCGCCTCAAGGAAATGTTGACCAGGTATTTGAATCAGCACCCAAAAGAGAAAATTGTGCTTTTTTCTTACTTTAGGCCAACGCTACGTTACCTTAATAGACGCTTAGAATCTGATGGCATTTCCAGTCTTGTACTCATGGGCGGCCAGAGGATCGATAAAAACGACACTATCGATCAGTTTCGACAAAAGGACGGGCCAAGCGTTCTTTTGTCCTCAGAAGTGGCCAGTGAAGGTGTCGATTTGCAGTTTTCGAGGCTTCTCGTTAATTACGATCTGCCTTGGAATCCCATGAAAGTAGAGCAGCGGATTGGGCGTATTGACCGTTTGGGGCAACAGTCGCCATCCATTACCATTTGGAACTTGTTTTATGCTGATACAATTGACGAACGGATATATAATAGGTTGTATGAGCGGCTCGGAATTTTCGAGCAATCACTGGGTGGACTTGAGGCAATTTTGGGTGATCAAATTCGAGAGTTGACCGACGATCTTCTTACAGGAAACCTGACAGAAGATCAAGAGGAAGATAGGATTGAGCAAACCGAACAAGCTATATCCAACTTGTTAAGCCTTGAAAAACGACTGGAAAACGAAGCTGTAGACCTCGTAGCCCATGGAGACTACATATTGAATCAGGTTAACGCTGCTCGCGAACTCCAACGCAACATATCGAGCGAGGATATCTGGAATTATATCGATGATTTTTTTAATCACGAATACCCAGGATCTGAATTTCTACAGTTAAAACAAGATGAGTTCGAATTTGAGGTAAAATTATCCGCCCAAGCCAAATACGATTTTGACCAGTTTTTGACGACTGCCCATCTCCGAGGCAAGACACGTCTTGGCCTCACGTATCCCGCCACTGTTCGATGTGTTTTCCAGAATCAGGTTGCTGATCGAAGGCCAGGTCTTGTCGAAACGATTAACCAAATGCATCCTTTGGTCCGCTTCGTTAGCGATCGAATTGATGCGTTAAATTTTACTTATTACTCGCCTGTTAGTGTTTCTTTGGGGTATGAACAAATACCAGAGCTGCATCAGGGCGTTTATGCATTCGTGGTCGAGAGATGGTCTGTTTTGGGTATTCGGGCAATTGAAAAATTACATGTGTCAGTTAATATGCTTGGACACCCTCAAACATTTTTATCAGAAGATATTAGTGAAAAGTTGATCACCATATCTGCAAGGAACGGAAGGGACTGGCTGCAACCGACAACAAAAGTACAGTCAGTTGATGTCATTGAACATGTTGAACATTGTCAGGTAAATGCCGAAAATAGTTACGAGCAATTTATTCGCCAAATTGAAGCAGAAAATAATGACCGGGCAGATGTTCAGGAAAAGGCGCTTAATAGGCATTTGGAAAAACAGTTAGAAAAATTAAATGCGATCCTGCAGAAACAAATTGGAAACCCCAAAGTTGCTCGAATGACCAAAGGGCGCATATCCGCCATGGAAAGTCGGGTTGGCCAGAAATTGAGAGAAATTCAAAACCGCCGTATCTTAAAACACCACAAAAAGGAAATTTGCATTGGGATTGTTCAAATTCTTTAAGAAATTTTTTGGTGTATCTGAGCCTCCTATTAACAAAACAAAACAATCTGATATAACGATCGTTCCATCAGAAATGGAACCCTCTGCATCAACTCAAAAACCAGAGAAGAAACCATTCCACAAAAAGGGGCAGAGCAAACCGATTAAACAATCATGGCAGATGCATGGTAATAAAATTACCAGGGAAACTGACATCGTCATCGGCTTTGATTTTGGCACTGCTTGCACAAAAGTTATCATCCAGGATGGAGTGTTAAAAAAAGCCTATGCGGTTCCCTTTGATGGCGTGGCTTGTGTCGGTAACCGTTATTTGTTACCAACTGTAGTTTCCGTTACTCGTGATGGAAATATTTCTTTAGAACAAAATGGCGAATTAATTAAAGCGCTTAAAATAAAATTTCTAAAAAAACCCGACGAGTCGTTTGCTCTCCGCAATGGTGTGGCATTGACGCCGGCTGAAGCCACAAGTGCCTATATTGGGCTTGTGTTGCAAAAAATCAGAGAATGGTTCTGGATAGAGAAACTTTACGATTATAAGGGTGTAAAGGTTAATTGGCAGCTTAATATCGGTATGGCGTCCCGAAGCTATGATGATATAGCTCTCAAAAACCAGATGCAGCGAGTGGCACTGGCCGGATGGAACCTGACATTGAATACAGTTAAAAAGATAAATGTGCGGGAAGTTAAGCTCGCCATGGAAAATGCAAAACACCAGCTCTCGGAAAATATATTCGATGAAGAGGCACAGCAACTGCATCCGGGAATTGTCTGTCCAGTTCCTGAAATTATTGCCCATGTGGTCGGTTATGCCCGTTCACCAATGCGTCAAGACGGAATGTACCTAATTATCGATGTAGGGGCCAGCACTATTGACGTTTCTAATTTTATTTTACATAAGAAGGATGGTGAAGATCTTTATACGATTTTAGTCGCTGAGGTCGAAATGCTCGGTGCATCGATTTTGCACCGCCACCGGATAGCATGTGCCGAAAAAGTCATAAAAAAATATATGGGTGTTGCTGATGCCGAAATATTTATGCAAAAAGCGCGTAAGACCATCGGCTTACGTGGACTTTTGGGGACGCCCATAAAATTATAACTTTCTATTCTTTTATCAGCAATTCTAATTATGGCAATTGCTGCAACCGCCAGCACTATTAGAAATTGATTTTAAATCGGATTCAGGGAAGAAACGTGAAAAACAGGGGTCGGAAAAACAGGGGTCGTGTCTTGATTTGTGATTATAATAAAGGGGTCAAGAATTGCCACAAAATTAATCGGTTAGTTTGCTCAACCAATCTCATTCATCAGAACATCGTGAACCTCTCGGTCCTCAATGCCCAAATATCGCATCGTTAGACTGCATGATTTTGGATGATTGATGTTCTTTAGAAATAATTATCGTGGGGTCACGATCATGTGCCCCATGATAATATTTTGGGCGACCACAAAGCGCTCAGATATAAAAAAGACATCCGGTTACAATTTCCGGATCTGCGGTTTATAGAGGGACAAACGAACTGTCTCAAAAAATGTTCTGAAAAACTTTTTCCATTTTCCAAAACAGTTGAAAACATTTTACAACTATTTTTTTCACGCGGCAATAATTGTTGACCGTAGATGATGACACCAATCCAAATAGATCTCCTTCCCAGGCGGTCATAAGCGCAGCAGGGATGGTATTATGGGTGATGTTTTGAGTATCCATGGGCTTGAAGTTTAATCGGCAAATGATGGTATCACCACTTTTGAAAATGCCTCAAGAGTGGGGATGAGTTGGAGAGATCCTAAGTTCCGACAAGCCTCATATTCAAGTGGTATCCATGATATACCTCAGATGCATGGCAACCCCCTCCCTCACGGCTTAATCGCAAATTCATTTATCGTCGGATGTCTCCTTGCTTTTGTTCGGTGAAGGCTCGTCACTGCCGTACACCTCAACATAGGCGTTATGCGAGATGCAACCTTTTTCCCAGTGATTTCTCACTTTCTTTCCGATAAAGGAATCTGGATATTTGCGTCCAAGGTTGCAACCAGGGCAGATTTTGCTCCATCCCGCCAGTACTTTTTTCATTTCCATCTTCGCATCCTTTCATCAGACACACTCGCCTGCCGTATTAAAAAAGCTCAAAGGGGTTTATTTCCTGCCGGCAACTGTTTCGTACGCAATACCTGAATAAAAGGTATGCGCCATCCTTTAGCATCTATTAATGGATTGCCAAAGGAAGCGGTAACAATATATAATGCCAGACAAGCTTGTTTAATAATCCATGAAAATGCTACAATCAAATAACTAAGAGGCACGCACAAAGGTATCTTGGAGATGCTGTGGTTCTGAATGCGTGGTACAAAGGAGAGAAAGCTATGAAAGAACTGATCCAACACATCGTAAAGGCAATGGTTGACCATCCTGAACAGGTAGTTATCTCAGCGGTAGAGGGTGAACATAGCACGGTATTAGAGCTTAAAGTGGCTAAAGAGGATATTGGGAAGATAATCGGAAAGCAGGGCCGAAACGCTCAAGCCATACGAACCATACTAAATGCTGCTTCTGCCAAAATAAAGAAACGCACAATCATGGAAATTATAGAATAGTACAATGTTGCCTCCTCCCGGTAAAATGGCAACCGTGCCACTTAATTTAAAAGGATAAATCTATGTCCAAGAAATATCCTGAATGTCCGCTTGTTAATCACTCAAATTGTAGAGAGCTTCCCTTGTCCACCCAAGGTCCATATCTCGCGCCCGGTCTTGAGGATCTTCTTATGGATCTTTACGTCATCAACGCCCTCGACTTCGGCGATTGAGAGGATCTCAGTGACGTCCTCGGGGCTTCCGTCACAGAACCCAATGGGACGAGGATTATTGGGCTGATTGAGTTGAACCTTGAACTCGCCGCGGTCCCAGCGTGTCTGCGTAGAATTGTCGTATGGATGAATCATATGGTTGATGTATTCCTTAATTAAATGGACAGATATACCTTTTAAAAAACAGCCATTTGCATCTATTACAGTGTTTTATCATGGCGTCTTATGCGGATCGGCATAATAAACCTCTGCGAAGACCTCAAAGTCCATCGATGGGACTGCGAACGTCGCCCGGCCCACGGTTGAGGACATGTGTATAGATCATCGTCGTTTTGACATCTTTGTGGCCCAGAAGTTCTTGGACCGTTCGAATATTCAACCATACTTGCATTATAGTTAAAAACACTCGAACTCATGAATAGCAAAGCTATTGTGAAGTACAAAAAGAAATTATCAGGCAAGTTGGGAAGTGTTTAGAAAACCAGGTCAGGTTCAAGCCTGATTCATAATTTAAGGCACACTATCAGAAAATCTTACAAACCACAAGATGTGGCTAATTCGAGATCAATTCAAGGATTGTGATATACACTAAAATGTTGGCTGAAAACCAAACATCAGCCAATTACATATAGATTGAGACAATCAACGGTTAAGCCCAATTGCAGATAACATAAAAATCACAAGTTTCAAATCGATGCGCACTATCTCAAACATTCTTTGGTTTTTGGGAAGAAATCTCTGTAAGTTGCTATTAGGGGTATTGTGAACCCTTGGGGTCGGACCAGGGACTTTTGGGGACGCCCATAAAATTATAACTTTCTATTCTTTTATAAGTTTGAGTTGCTTAGCTTTGGCGATCTTCTCACCACGCTTTACCGAAATGCTTACAGATGGCTGCGAAACGCCAAGTTTTTTGGATAGTTCCGTGGCACTGAAACCCAGCTTTCTCACTGCCCAATAGCACAATAAACTTCGTGCTTTGACTGTGTTCGGATGTTTGCCGGCCCTCCACACCTGCTTAGTGGGGCTTTTGGGGCGTTATGACAAAGCATACAAACCGAACTATAAATAGGAGTTGAGAATAGAGTTATAGTCAAGAGTTGTGTATGAAAAGATTAGGCGGCGATCCGTTTTTCTTCTGTTCCATTCACAAACTTCACTCCTTTTATTACTATTCATAACCATGGCATCCAGTGGATCGCAGAGGGGCTTTTTTTTTAACCCGGGTTGCAGCATATCCTAAAACGTTCGGCTTAAAATATTATCTTGACTTACATGTTATTATAAGTACAATGTACATATGAATAAGTTAGAGTTTGAATGGGATAGTCGAAAGAAAAAGGCTAATATCAAAAAGCATGGCGTTTCTTTTGATGAAGC
>Ga0075121_1001431_pt1 | contig 14656 bp, 4 predicted proteins | sample AntAceMetag02UKG_FD_69793 | JGI IMG/M metagenome (GOLD analysis project Ga0075121, IMG submission 69793) | Saline lake microbial communities from Ace Lake, Antarctica - Antarctic Ace Lake Metagenome 02UKG | ecosystem: Environmental > Aquatic > Non-marine Saline and Alkaline > Saline | place... | reverse complement strand
AGAAATCAGAATGAGTTGATTTAGTTGTCAAGGAAATGAGATGTGGTGTGTTTTCTAACAGCCCCGATGTGGAGGGACGAAACAAGACTATTGTATTAATAATACCTTTTTTAATTCTTTTAACATGTTATTAACGGTAAGTTTAATAAAATAAACTCCTGAAGTATATCCCTGTACATTCCAGTGAAGGAGTGTTCTCCAGCTAACTTTTGTTCATGTAAAAGAGGTTCAATTAATTGTCCTTTTTATACTTTATTAGATTTGTGTTGATAGTGATTATTGGAGGTTTAGCATACAATCGAGACGATTGTATTACTTTACGAACGAATACTGAATAGATGATTTTTTATTTAACAATATTCATAGAAATACGCAAAATATTTCCACCTTCCCATTGCGGTTGTATTTCGTAACCAACATCAAAAAAGAGCAGCGAGTTTTGCCAGATTTTCAATTTTGTTCCCACTCCAAATCCGTATTTTCGGTTTTCACCTGTATAAAGTTCTTGTGAGAATCCGGTGCGGAGAGATAAGTATTTATTAAAAAGTGAATATTCAGCGCCTACATGAATAATGTCCTCCACATCTTTATAAAATGCTTTATCATAGTCCAAAGCGAAGGTGATGTTGTTTTGAGAAAAACTGTATCCACAAATCAATGTAGTTGGGATTCCTTCTTGATAATTTCCCTGAGCTGTTCCGGTGCCGTTACTGCTTTCCCAGGAGATATTATTTACAGTGTTTTTACATACAATCCCGACCCAGCTTTCTTCGGAAATTTCGTATTGCAATCCTACATCACATCCGAATCCGTGAGCAGAACCGGAAACCTGATGCTCCCCCTGTTCGTCGATATAAGAGCCATCCGAATTATTACCAAAGGAGGAACCAAAATATTTCAAGCTTAAACCAAAATTCAATCTTTTTAAGATGGTTTTGCCAAATATTGAGCCGTTTAGACCCAGCGAAAGTAATAAGGTTGATTCGGACATGGCTTCATCGCCGGAATATATAAATCCAGCTCCAAGTGAAATTTGGTCATTTAATTTTATTCCGTAACCAAGAAATGAGTAATTATATAGATCGAAAAATGTAACATTATCCATCGAGAGATTGTGTTTGGCGGTGATTCTGCATAAACCGGCGGGATTCCAGATAATACTGTTTGCGTTTTCAGTAAGAGAAATATACGCTCCACCCATAGACATTGGTTTTGCCCCATAGCCCACATACATAAATGCTGCGGGAATGTTGGATAAATTGTCACCAAATGAAATACTATTGATAAGAATAAATACTATTAGAATATATTTTTTTATGTTTGCTCCTTGATTTGGAATAAAATATCCGTGATATTTTTCATTTTATTTAATTAAAACAATTGTCTTAACGAGTTCTTCTCTATTTTCCGCATCTTCCGCGATCAATTGGATTACATATCTGCCATTTCGAGCCAATCTGCCATTGTCGGTTTTTCCATCCCAATGGAGAGAGTGTTGCTCACCAGCTTTATAGTTACCTTTCATCATAGGGGAGCTTTCAACAATAGTGCGAATAAGTGTTCCATTCAAATTATATATTTTTGCTGTAATTTTAGGATATCTGCTTATGTTTGATGATATTTTGAAAATTATCTGCAATCCCATATTGTTTACGATTTGGTCATAAGGTGTAAAGGGATTGGGAAGAAGTTGCAAGTCATAAATTCCAAGAGGTTTTGAGTTACCAACCACCCCATACTCATGCCAGTCCGGGATTTGTGTAAGGAATAATTGAAGGTCATTTCTCGGATTATTTTCCAGAGGATTTACCCATTCAAGCTGATTTTCGTCCCAGAATGCAATACACATATTATCCAAATTGGTGAGTTGTTCCAGAGTGAAGATAACTCCTGGCATGTGTTTGAAGTAGGAGGGCGACCGATTGGAATTTATCAAGAAAATGGAACTTTTCAATTCTGAAGAAGTGCTGACCAATTTCATAGGTGAAGCTAAAATGGGAGTTAAGTAGAGCTTTGCTGAGCCACTTGTGAGCATAGAATCAACTAAGGTAAGATCGCAATTTTGACCAGTGTGAAGAGTATCTGCTAAGTTTGCCACATTTAATTTTTCAAATACTTTTGCACTTTTACTCGAGCTAACAGTAAATCCGTAGTTTGGATCGGTTGCTGCTAAATGTAATGCGAGGGGTCCGATATATTCCGTATTTGGAGTGAATAATACACCGGAAATTTGCTGTTCGATTACACCGCAGTAAGCGGGGATCGAATCCCATTCGATGGGAACGGTCATCGCCCATCCGCTGTCACTAATTGCATTTACCGAGAAAAAATATGATTCATTATTATTTGCTTCTTCCACACCACTGATAGTGATCTTGTAAAGATACATATCGCGAACGTAAATGAAATCAGTAATAAGATTTATAGTCAAACCATTCAATGTTATTCGTGCTTTTAATTTTCCGGATATTGTTCCAATTATTGAGTCGGGTGTTGTAAGTTTGACCTTCCTCTTTTCTCCTGTAATTTGTTCAAGATTCCCAATAATAGAATCAGTAAGTGACCAGATAACAGTTCCGGAATTGTCCACTTCAGAGTTGAGTGAATTGTTCATATCATCAAAAACATTCACTTCAAAAAAAGTTTCTTGATTATAAGCAAGAGTAGCCTGTTTTGGGGTAATGGTTGAATTTTGTTGGGACAAAATACCTTCAGACGTTAATTCCCAATAGAGTGGTTGAGATTCGTTTGTGAAATTCAAACCAAGTGAATTTGACACCGAAGAGAACCAGAATTCAATCTCTCCCGATTGATTTTGAATAGGAATTCTATAAAGTAATAAAGTGTCATTCGCAACAGCCATAACTTCTTCAAAATAATTGTCAGTTACATCGTAATAATGTATAAATACCAAATCCGTATAACTGTTTGCTTTAAGTAGGTAAATTTCACAGGGTTCGGAAGCAGGAGTCGGTTCGATTTGAGATGGATCGAATTGCAATGGTAGTTGCTTTGGTTGTGAATAATGCGAAAGAGAATCGAGTGATAATTGATAGGGGAGAGGATTGATAAAATTAGCAAGGATTTCGGATTTTTCGATTTTTCTTGAATTTTGGGATGGTTTTGTGAGTTTGATAGAATATATTCCGGTATGTAAAGTTGAATCAGTTTCGCAAAAACCATTCTTGTCGGTAATAAGTAAAAAGTTTCGTTCATTTGCAATAATTTGAATATTGACGTCTGAAATTGGTTTGGTTCCATTTTCTGTGATCTGAAATTCTATACTACAAAGGATGTAATCGAATGAATAATCAACAAGCAGATCTTCACCTGTCCAACTAATATTCGGCACTTCACCTGTGAAAATTTCATTATCGTATTTGGCTGTTAGCAAGAGGGAATATTGATCTTCTAATAAATTATTGAACTGATAAAATCCATTTTGATTTGTATAAACCGTATCCGAAAAATTTACGGAAGCGTTTGTTAGAATTACTTCTGCATTTGCGATTGGTTCGGAACTTCTTGAGTTAACGTTCATGGTGATTGTTCCACTTAACGAAACCGCATCAGGAGAATATGTGTAGTTGAAGTCTTGGTTATAAGTTCCTTCTTTATCAATTTCGAAATTCTGTATCTGGGTTTGATATTGTTCATCGAGATAATATGCGAAACACTCAATCAAAAAGACATCGGGAATAAGCAAATTATTAAACTCATAAAGAGAATCCGGCTGGTTGAGATTGAATCGATTCTCTTCTCCACTTCCGCTGGTTAGAATAATTTGGGCAGAATCCGGTGTAAAAGCTTCACTTTGCTCAGTATCAAATACAGTTACTACTCCATTGATTGAAGCGTAGTGAGGGATCTCATAAAGCATAAAGTTGTGTTGTAGGGTGGTTTGCTCATAAGTCAATTCCACCTCAACCGAATCAGATGGATAATAATCGAATTTTGTTGTATGTAATGTGTAAACTCCGATCGTATCAACTTCGATCGAGTACGAACCGTCTGAAGTTGTGGTATCCATGTAGGTTCCGCTTTCACCGATTGCACAAACAATGGCATTTGATAAGGGAGTGGAATTTGTATCTTTCACGGTTCCATAGATAGTAAGGTCTTTGGGTTCCAATGAGAAATCTACAGTTGGTGGGTTTGATACACCACCCGACAGTGCAACGTCAATTGGATTAACTGGATAATATGCATTATGCGATGCATTTACTGTGTAGTTTCCATCGTGTAAATATAGAAAAGTAAAAGTGCCACTTGCTCCAGCGCATAGACTATCACTTATCTGAATACCGGTATTTGAGGTGCCATTAAGGACAATCTTAACATTTCCAATGCCGACAAAAGTGTTGCTATTTACGGCTGATCCCGAAATTGAATTGTTGATTCCGGTTAGGGTGAAATCTAAAGTGATGGTTTCTTCCTGTTGTAATTGAATTTGTGGCATTGGTTCATTTACGGTAAATCCTTCCAGTATCACATTGATATTATAAGTTCCATGCGGAAGTGGAATATCGTAAACACCAAACGAATTAGTTACTTTGGAAAAAATTCTTCCGCTAATAATATTAGAAGTATAGACAGATACTCCGGGTTTACACATTCCATTATGCGTTATTGTTCCAACGATGTGAGCAGCCAATTCAAGATCAATATTTACTAAAGCCGATTGCCCGATAGATAAATTTACAGATTGAGATGGACTGACCAAGGTAGTATCTGAATATAAAGCCCAGACATCGTAATATTCCGGTGAAACATTTGCGAATACAAAATCTCCGAATTCGTTTGTTTGGGTGGAAAACATATTTCCCGGTTGGTCTTTGATTTTTACAACTGCATCCTCAACTTCCGAATTCTCATATTTCACAGTTCCGAGAATTGCATTTGGAACCATTGTCAGTCCAACTGAAACATCAGTAGAGTCCGGTCCAATCAAGTTTGGATGAGTAAATAGTTGATAACCTGATTTGGTGCATTCGAGCGAATAAGAATGATCTGATGAAAAATTTTGGAGAGAGAATACTCCCATAAAAGATGTAGTATCGGTTGCAATTAGATTGTCATTTTCGTCGTATATTGTAATGATTGCATTTTTAAGCAAATCATCGGCTGTGTTTTTGACTGAGCCGGCAATTGTCCCTATATTTACAACAATTGAATTTGTGCTTGTATGATTCAAATAATCATCAGAAACTGTTAAACTTATGGTATAAACTCCAGTATCTTGATAAATATGAGTTACCGTATCGATCGGAGCAGTGTAAGTTGTATCCGTTCCATCATCAAAACTCCATTCCCAACTTGTTATTGAATGAGTTCCTTGAACTGAATTATCAATAAAACGGACGGTAACCGGTGCAAAACCGGTTTGTGGATTAACAGTAAAGGATGAGGTTGGTGCGGTAGGTTCATTTACAGTAATATTTTTCGTAGCAGGTGTATTTGTTGAAAAACCAAAAATGTCTGTAACCAACAAGCTCGACGTATAGTATCCTGTATCAACATAAGTATATTCAAAGGGTCCTTGTCCAGTTGAATCAATTTGTCCATTACCATTAAAATCCCATCCCCATTCTCCGATCGGATGTGTTCTTGGAATTGAATTGTCTGTGAAAGTAACAGTTGATGGACAGTAACAAATCATAGGATCTGCTGTAAAGGCGGGAGTTGGTGGAACTGGTTGATTTACAGTAATTGTTTTGCTAAGAGTATCATTCAATGTTCCATCACTCACAATAAGCGCGGTAGAATATAAACCAGAATCAGGATAAGTATGAATTGGATTTTGTTCGGTTGCTGTAGAACCATCCCCAAAATTCCAATTCCAAGTTAATATTGGATAAGTTCCGACTTCAGAGCTATCCGAGAATGTAACTTCTAAGGGTGCATACCCAATCTGTGGATTTGAAGTGAAATCTGCAGTTGGTGGAACTGCATTTACAGTAATGTAATCCTCTTTTGTCTCAGTATCACTTAATCTTCTTGTTCTAATATCACTCAAAGTGCCATCAGATACTGTAAGGCTCACGGTGTATGAACCCGAATCGACGTAGGTATGCGAAGGATTAATCTCTGCAGATGTATTACCATCCCCAAAATCCCACAGGTAGGATGTAATAGAATAAGTGCCGGGCGTAGATTGGTCAGTAAAATTACTGCTAAAAGGTGCATTACCAAAAACAGGATTTGCGATAAAATCTGCTATTGGGGGTAATTCTTCATTCACTATAATGTAATTTGATTTTGTTTCTGTATTCTGGAGTGAACCATCAGACACAGTTAATGTAACTGTATAATTTCCTGCTTGGGTGTAATTGTTTGTTGGATTCTGGATAGTGGAGGTATTTCCATCTCCGAAATCCCATTCCCAATTAATGATATCATAATTTCCTAGTGTTGATTCATCTGTAAAAGCAACTTCTAACGGGATAAAACCAGTTTGTGGAGAAGCATTAAAATCAGCGAGCGGTGGTTCTATCGCACCAACTGTAATGTAATTTGATTTTGTTTCTGTATTCTGGAGTGAACCATCAGACACAGTTAATGTAACTGTATAATTTCCTGCTTGGGTGTAAATGTTTGTTGGACTCTGGTTAGCGGAAGTATTTCCGTCTCCGAAATCCCATTCCCAATTAGTAATATCATAAGTTCCTGTTGAAGATTCATCTGTGAATGTAACCTCTAAGGGAGTTATACCGATTCGCGGGGAAGCATTAAAATCTGCTGTTGGTGGAATTGCTGTTACAGAGATGTAATCTGTTTTTGTTTTAGTATTTTCCAGCGAGCCATCAGAGACAGTCAAACTTACAGTATATAAACCGGAATCAGGATATGTATAAATTGGGTTCATCTCAGTTGAAGTATTTCCATCACCGAAATCCCATTCAAAGCTTACGATAGGATATGTTCCAGGACTTGCCAGTTCCGTAAAATTTACACTCAGGGGAGCATTACCACTCATTGGGTTTGAAGTAAAATCTGCAATTGGAGGTACTGCTTCAACTGTGATATAATCTTGTTTGGTTTCAGTGTTTTCTAATGTGCCGTCAGAGACAGTTAAGCTTATGGTATATATTCCTGGTTCGGTGTAACTATGACCGGGGTTATTATCTGATGATTGAAAGCCATCACCAAAATCCCATTCCCAATCCATAATATTATATGTTCCGGCAGTAGATTGGTCACCGAAACTAACATACAATGGTGCTGTACCAGATTGTGTGTTTGAAGTAAAATCTGCAGTTGGAGCAACCGCAGTCGCAGTTATGTATTCTGTTCTTATTTTAGTATCACTTAAATTGCCATCGGAAACCGTAAGACTTACAGTAAATGAACCGGAATCAGCATAAGTATAGGATGGGTTGATCTCTGATGAAGTGGAACCATCACCAAAATCCCATTCATAACTCTTCAGGGGATTTGTTCCGGGTTGAGATTGATTGGTGAAATTTACCAACATTGGGGCATCCCCGGTAAGAGGAGTGGCAGTAAAATCAGCAGTTGGTGGTACGGCATTTGCAGAGATAATCGTGGAAGTACTATTTTCTAAAGCACCATCAGAAACAGTTAATGTAACTGCGTAATTCCCAGATTCCTCATACAGATGATCAGGATTTTGTTCGGTTGAAGTAAAACCATTTCCGAAATTCCATAGCCATTGTACGATGGGATATGTTCCTTGAGAGGATTCATCCACGAATGATATTGTTAATGGAATATATCCTGATTGAGGATTTGGAGTAAATGCTGCAGTTGGGGCATTAACCACTGTCCTTTGCAAAGGAATATGCACATTTGCGGATTCGAAATCCTGAAGAGCGAAGAGAGTGTCTGCAGAGTTGTAATTAGATCGATTTACGGCTAATTGATAATCCCCTTCATATAAATATGAAAATTCATAATGTCCATTTGCTGATGTAACAATAGTTGATATTTCGGTATAAGTCCCTGTTTCGTCAAAATATAATGTTACTTCAGCGTTTGCAAGGGGAGAGTTCAAAAAGGCGTCGGTTATAGTTCCTGAAATGTTTGCACTATGTATGTCAATCGTCAGGTCTGTATCAATATTTTCTGCCTGAACATTAAGCAGTGCCGAAGCATTATCATATATTGATGAAGGGAGAACAGTACCAATTGTTGTGGAAGTATAAGGGACGACGTTTTCAAATAGGAAGAAGCCATTGGAATCTGTGGAATCACTTAATGATTGCTCCTGATTAAAAAGATTGATGTTAGTTGAATCGATTGGTCTGTTATCAGTATCGATCAAATGACCAGATATCGTTACTGGAGCTGTATAAGTAAGTTCAATATCTTGAGTGGTTTGTAACCTATGATCTACAAACACATCGGAAATAATTTTTGTTTCGTAGGATTGTTTTGTGATACTAAAATCATAATAACCTTTATACAAGAATTTGATGGAGTATGATCCATCAGGTTGAGATGTAGTTGAAAATGTATTTCCGTTTTCGGCTTGGATTGTGATCAAAGCACCTAACACAGGCTCACCAGAGGCTTCATTAGTAATATATCCCAAAAATTTCGATGTGTGAAGTAACATAGTTAAATTGTTTGGTAAAGGATTAATAGGATAATCTTCAATGGTAAATACGGTTTGGGTATTTTCCCATCCTTGCTGATATTTATTCGTCGCAATTGTGTATGTTTCGTAGGGTGCTAATTCCTGAATTGAAAATTGTCCATTAGAATTTGTATTTCCTTCGCTCGAAGCTGTGGTCGATATTGCAGTTACATTCACGTTCGCTAAAGTGTTTCCTTCTTGATCCACTACCATCCCTGAAATTATCCTGTCATTCGGTATCATTTGTAATGTTGTATCGTACACCGGCTGATAAAGCGGAATAGTATCCGGTAGTACATCAGTAAAATTCTCTAAGGTAAGAGTTACTACATAATCACGGTTCGGATTAAGATTTTGTATGGAAAAATTTCCTGTCGGTTGAGTTGTAGTGTTGCCTGTATATCCGTCATCGCTGATAGCGTTTACAACTACATTTCCCAATCCTGTATTTTCATCATCAACAACCGAACCGGTGATGGAAGCATTATTTAACTGCATTGTGAAATCTATGGTTGCGGTTGTGTCAGGAAGCAAAAGAATGGTTGTATCAGGGCATGTATAATTTGTTTTGGTAACGGAAATATTGAATTCTACATTTCCCGATAGTCCGCTTAACTGGCAGAATCCGGAAGAATTTGTAACACCGGAATTAACTGCACCTGTAAGAATATTTTCTGCTGAAACAGTTGCATTAGTCAAAGGATTTGAGTTAATGTCTGTAACATTTGTTTCAAAAATGGAAGTTAATGGAGTTAATTGCGCATTTTTTGTGATTGTTGCTCCGGCAGGGATAACTTCGTTTGTATGAATATATGTTTCATAATTTTCTTTATAAGCAGTAATAGTATAATAAAAACCGGGTAGAATATTTTCCAGTGTATAATTTCCTGTTTCATTGCTATAAGTTGCACCACCGCCACCGGAAGATAAGTTTGCCGTGATGAATGCATCTTCAATAGGTTCTCCAGTGGTTGCATCTGTAATGATTCCCTGAATAGTGCTGAAATTTTCTTCCAAAAAGATAGTTGTATCTACAGTAGCACCCGGATTTATTTCAATGTCAATCGTAATAGGGAAATATCCGGTTTTATAAGCTGTAATTTCATAATCTCCATGATTGATACCAAGAGAAAATTCTCCATTTGAAGCTGAGGATGTCTGATAGGTAGTAGTGTCCTGAACTGCCTGTATGGTTGCTTGTTCCAATGGATAAATATTCCCGTTTATATCATGAGATTTTATATGTCCGGTGAATAATGAAGGTAATGCCGTTAAACTTAATGGTGGTGAAGGCGTAAAAGTCTCTCCCACATCAAGAGGGGACGAGGTGGATGCTTGAGCTGTTGAATAACCGGATTTGCTCGCAGTTATGTTGTAATTTACACCGGGGGAAACCACCAGATTATAAGTTCCATAGACACCACTCACACTGGAGTAGGAATTTGCCGGATTATTAACTTCCTGCACATAAAGGCTCACATTTCTTAAAACATTTCCATTTTGACTCTGAGTTGTTCCGGAGATATATGCTTCATTAACCGTTAATTGGATATCATTATTGGGGAGATTTTGTCCGGGACCTGCTGTGATTGTTAGGTTGTCTTCACATATAAAACCGGTTTTTTCTGCCCAGATTATATATGTTCCGGGATATAGATTCAGGGAATAATCACCACTTCCGTTTGATGTGGATGGTTGGATATTTGCTCCGGTAGATACTTTGTACCCCTTTATTTGCGCATTTGCAATGCTGTTTCCTAAGTTCAAAACAGTACCTGAAACCACACTGGCATTTGGTGATAAAACAGAATCAATATCCTCAATTGATTGCCCCGCTCCTATTGATATTGTTTGGGGTGGACTACTTGTGTAACCGTTTTTCGTTGCGGTCACTTCATAAGTACCTGGTCCTACAGAGATGGTATAAGTGCCCATGTTGTCGGTGATATCACTGTTTTCTCCAGCTGTTACCATAACGTTTTCCAAACCTGATCCACCGCAAGTAGCAGTTCCCTGGATATAACTTTGATTCGGAGTTAGGATAAAATCAATTCCATCAATGGTTTTGCCTACTGTTAGATTTTGCTGATGAGTGTTCTGTGAAGTATAATTTGGTAAATTTGCTGTAAAAATGTAGTTGCCCTGTGGAAGGTTAATCGTATAGTTTCCATAGGTATCTGTTTGTGTAGTGGTCGGTGAACCGGACGCAGGTGTTGCAGTGATTGTTACATATTCCAATCCTACCACACTATTGTTTGCATTTCCACTTACAATATTTGCTTGAGGAGTTAAAACTATATCCCATAGGGTTATGGGAGAAGGTGAAGTTGCAGTAATATTAAGTGTCGTTGGATTTGGTGCATAATAACCGGTTTTCTGTGCATTTATTTCCCATTCGCCAAGATTTAGACCGATAAATTCATAATGTCCACTGGAGTTTGTGGTTTTAGTTCGAGTAATATCATCTTTTATGGCGGTAACAGTAACTCCATTTAGAAGAACCCCTGACGAGTTAATTACATTTCCGATAACATCTTTCTCATTGATAGTTAGAACCAAGTTAGGGAGAACTACTGTTTCTCCAGATTCGATTTCAGATTGAACTGGAGAGTTAAACGTGTAACCTTCTTTATCAGCACTGATAGTCCATATTCCCGGAGTAACTAACAAGTTATAATTTCCGGTTGAAGAAGAAGATGCTCGTATTTCTCCCTCACTTTCTACTGCGGTTAAATTTACATTTTCTACAAGTTCACCATTATTATCCACAATAGATCCCATGAAATAGCAGGGGGAATAATTCAAATAGATCGGGATAAAAGTATCACCTTCATTATTTCCTACTTCAGGGAATGGGTCTTCGTAAAGCGTGGCAATTGTATCTTTGGGCTCATAACCATCTTTACTTGCTGTAATAAGATAATCACCAATCGGTAAAATTTTATAATCATAACCGGACGGACCAACCGTTAGAGGAATATTATCTCCGGAACCCTCAATAGGGTCTATTTCCACATTTGCGTAACCAATACCATATCCGTCGGGACTACCAATGAAAAACTTGAATGTTCCGATTATTATATCATAAATAAAAGTAAATCTAGCACTGCATGCTGCTACACCATCTTCATCGGTAGCAACCACTTTCCAGCTGTAATCGGAAGCAATAAGGATGGAAGCGGCATAAAAATCAATTAGTGTGTTTGTTGTGATTTGGTTCCAAACAGGTACATAAATGATACTGCCGGATTCTTCTATGATCTCTGAAATAAAAATCTGATATGTCATTGCATCTTCCACGATGCTCCATTCGAATGTTATAATATCATCATCGAGTAAGGTGCTATCTTCAGGAGAGATCAAAGTTGGAGGTATTAAGACATTTTCTGAGAAGAATATAAATTCATAGGGAGTTGAAACAACGTCAGAAGTTGAAACAGGGCTATTACTGAAATTTGCCAATACAAGCCAATTATATTCTGTTTCAGAGATTAATGGTGGTGGATTGTATTGAAAATAACCGGATGGATCAGTTATTCCATATTGAGCAGAAAGATCAGATGTTATAATTTGCCAAATAGTATTTAATCCTGTAACAATTAAATTGCCATCTTCATCATATTCGATTGTAAAGGGTTGGTCTGATAACACGAGATGATAATAGGGAACCCCAGGCATTGTATTCCAGGTAAATGTGGGAGTTGCATCCTCTATAATCGATCCACTTTCTGGTAAAATCATACCAATCCCGTCTGATGGCTCGATAATGATATAAAACTCAATTGATGTCCAACTATTTTGGCTGTTGTGGATTACACAATAATATAAGCCTACACCAATCCCAATATAATTAGCGCAAATCACTAAGTTTGTATCGGCAATCCCACTATTAGTATAATTGTTTATCTCTCCACCCCCAGGGAATGTGGAATAGTAAAAAGAGCATTCAAGTCCATTTGGCAGCCAGGAAATTTCAAAATCATCATCTACTTTATACATATCCATGGGAATATTTGTAAGAGTTATATCATTATCACGATTTCCCGGGCAATTAAGTACCTGCTCGTTAATGTTTTGAACGATTAACGATTGTTGATTACCCCCGAATAAATATTCACAGTTAAGAAAGAAAATACCTGCGAGAATTAATAGGAAAATAGTTTTTTGTTTATCCATAGTTTATCCAGTCATCAGAAAAATTAAAATTTATATGTTAATGTTGTTCTTAGAAATGGAGAAGGAAGAGCAATGATATTCATATCCAAATCAATTTGTTGAGACAATCTAAAGCCGATACCGAATGCAGCCGAACCAAGTATCATGTTTTTCATAGGTTCAGTTGGATTACCATCAGCATCTTTTACTCCTTCTAAAATCTGGTCTGCAATTATCACCTGACCACTCAAGGCAAATATACCATAAATCACTGCAAATTTAATATTGTGCTTCATTTTTAAGCCAATTGTGTAGTCCTCTCTGGTTGTGTCCGAATACGAGATGAATTCATTTCCTTCTTTTTTCATTCCATCCTCGTAAACATTGCAGATATAATGTATGGAAAGATCACCTATGGGTTTTTCGTAAGAAAGAATTGCTTTGAATCGATTTTTTGAATAACCTACCGATATACCAAAACTGCCAGGTAAAGTGAGTTCCAGCGAATCGCTGTCATAGATTGTTCGGTTTGTATAGGCAATTTTGGAGGGTTTTAGAAGTTCAATATCGAAAAGTTCTTCGCCGGCTTCCTCATCGTAATTAAGGTTAAGTGCATAGAGTGTATGTTGCACGATATGTAAGTTCCCATCGAGATTTGCTTTTTTGGGTAAAGAAAAAACAGCATCTAGGAAAAGCCATTCCTTTGGTTTATAACTGATTGCAAGTTTTCCTCCAAATAGGGTTTTCTTAAACCCAATATTTACAGTATCATTCAGCGTGTTGCGGTATTGAACGTTCGGATCATTGAAAGCAACGTTAATGTCTGTATTCCCGCCAGTTTGACGTATAATGCCATTGATTTTTGCAACTAAATTAGCGTTTATATCGGCATTTAAAAAGTTCAATCCGAAACCCAGAGAAAGATTATCACGAAATTTCCGACCAAAACCGAAATCAACTTGAGAAAATTCTAAATTAAAATCTGAAAATAATTCAATATCCAGTGGGACGGTGGTTCTTTCGACATATTCATCCGGTTGACCCGCATTTTTCAAGACAGAATCTGTAACGATTACAGAGATGCCGTTGCCGGTAAAATCCATTTCGAGTTGTAATGGTTTGTGAATAGCAATTCCCCAGGTTCCAAAATTTTCATGTGAGAAAGATGCAGCTATACCTTTTACCCAGCCGATCTGCCCAATACTAGAATTTACTTCTGGGTAAATCGGTTCCATTCCTGGTGCTTTCATATCTTCGATAGCATCATCTACCGCATCGTCAATTTGTTGATAAAATCCGGAATAAAGTTTATCGATTCCCAAAGAAAAACCCGGAGCGAAATCAACTGCAACCCAATTTTTATTGTAAAATCCCAAGCCAGCCGGATTTGTGTTTGTTAGTGAGGGGGAGTCAAGTAATGAAGTGATAGAGTTCCCATAATTTCTGCTTTTTGCTCCAATCCCTGTTAAAATACTGCTATAAAATTTCAATTTTAGATTGTGTAAACCGCCATTAAAATAGGTAATTTCATTATTAGCCACAAGAACTGTGAAAGCTAATAAATAAATAGAAAAGAAAAGAAAAATAATGCTAATCTTTTTCATAAATACACATTCACTTCCTTTAATTTTACATTTTTTGTTTAAAAATTTACACGGATTCAATTGTCAAGAAAATCAAATACTGATTTTCATTAAGTTTTTTTATTTTTTGTCAAATTTATTTTTATGCGTGCATGTCTTTGACATATTTCAATTTCAACAAAACCTGCAGATACATCATTTATGTACTTCTCAGTAAATCTATCAAATTTTTTTGCATATGCCATGATCATATTCAAGATGGACTATACATCCAGTTTTCTTGACGAGTAAAAAGATACTAAATTTTTAGTGAATATAG
>Ga0075121_1001427_pt1 | contig 14681 bp, 14 predicted proteins | sample AntAceMetag02UKG_FD_69793 | JGI IMG/M metagenome (GOLD analysis project Ga0075121, IMG submission 69793) | Saline lake microbial communities from Ace Lake, Antarctica - Antarctic Ace Lake Metagenome 02UKG | ecosystem: Environmental > Aquatic > Non-marine Saline and Alkaline > Saline | place... | reverse complement strand
TTTTTATAGTTATTATTAATACCGTTAAAACAAAAAAACAAATTAAAAATATTATTATTGCTTTTGTTTTATCTGGTTCTTTTGTTGCTCTAATCGCTTTATTTTATTGGTTTAATGAAAGTTTAACATACGATAATAGATTGCAAGCTTTTTATAACTCGCCAAATTATCTATCTATGTTTCTATCCCCTGTTTTATTTCTATCTTTTTATATCTATTCTTTTGTTAAAAATAAGATATTAAAGACACTGCTTATTGCTGATTATCTATTATTAATAACCGTTATCTATTTAACTTATTCTTACGGGGCCTGGTTTGGATTGATAGGCGCTACAATTTTTGTTCTAATATTTTCAAAAATTAAATTGCGCTATATTCTTCTATTCTTTTTAATAATTATTTTATTTTTCTCTTTTCAAGCTTCTAGTTATAAGTTTCAAGAATTTCTTGATTTTTCTTATCCTTCTCTAGAATCACGCTTAATTATTTGGCAAAGTTCTTGGGGAATAATAAAAGACCACTCCTTAATAGGGATTGGTCCTGGTATGTTCCAAGAATATTATTTAGATGAGCAAGTTAATTTTGAGCCGTATCCAGAATGGGCTGTTCCTCAACCGCATAATATCTTTTTGGCTTTTTGGCTACAAACTGGATTAATTGGTCTCATAGGATTTATTTGGCTTATTATTATTATTTTTCTTAATTATAAGCCAAAAATCTTAAGCTTTATTTTATTATACGCCATAATTTATATCCTAATCCATGGATTAGTTGATACGACTTATTGGAAAAATGATTTATCAGTAATTTTTTGGGTGATTATAGCTCTAAACTATAAAGCAGATTGTCTTTCTGGTTTATAAATAAGATATAATCTTCAAATGGCGATAAGAGCAGTTCTTTTGCATCATAATCGCTATTGTCTTTTATTTTAATTATATCTTCAGTTTCTAAATTAATTTGCCAAATCTCATCAGAAAACGAGATTTCTTTTTTATAATAATCATCGGGTAAAACAGCTGATACGAGTATATTTTTAGGGACTGCGCAAAATATTGTTTTATTGTCTTGACTCCAGACACATTTTTCGGGCAAGGTTGTAAAAGTTAATTCCTTTATAATTTGTTCATTTAAATCAGCTAATTTTAATTTCAAATTTTTTCCTTGACTATTTGTTTCTGAAATAAGAATTTTATCTCCCAAAGGAGACCATAAAGCGGTTAAGCCGTATGTTTCTTTGATTATCTTTTCAAGATTGTTATTAGATAAATCAATTGCGTAAATAACGCTTTGAGCTAAGCCGCTTGGTTTTGTGCGAAGTATTACTTTATCTTTATCAGGCCATTCAACAATTAAATTTTTCATTCTTGTTGATAGAATATTATCCCATTCAGATCCATCAGAATTAGCTATGCTTATATTATTATCATCTGTTTGTGAGTCATAGTATTGATAGGCTATTTTTTCTTGTGTTGGAGACCAAGTGATCCATCTCATCTTATAATCCAGCAATGTTGAAGAATCAGTATTGTAGTCATATAAATATTTTTCAAGTAGGTAGTTTTTTTCAAAGATAGTAATAACTTTATCTTTGTTTTTAGACCAAAGAACCTTTATGAGCCCCGATAGATTATTTGAGGATAGTTGTGTTTTATTGGAACCGTCAAAATTTGACTCAAAAACATTTCCATTACTAGCTAAATAATATCTAACTTTCTCATTATCAATAATAGGTCCAATAACTGGTTCTTGTGAAATAAGTTTTATTCTACTATCTAAATATTCACTTGTTGTGTTATTTGATTCTTCGTTAGATTCTAAATTTTCTTTAATAAAAAAATTATAGATAGCTAAAATTCCTAAAGCGACTATCAGAAGGATTATTAAAATAATTAAGATTTTTTTTAATGGCATAGTTTTTGAATTATTTATTTTTTATTAAGCTCCTATTTGTTCTTCGCAGGCGTTAGAATCATCGCAACTTCCACTACAACATTCTCCATCACCAGTGCAATCAGCTCCCAAGGGATAACAATCAACACATTTCCCTTTATAGCATACTCCACAGCAGTTAGTGCCTGGTCTACATCCTCCTCCTTCTATGCAATCAGGATCTTTAGGTTCTTCGCATCGGTCAAAATAACATACATTTGGTTCACAGCATCCTGGAGGCCAAGTAGTACAACCCCACTCATCTTTTCCCATACAATCTTTATCAGGAGGTTTGCATGCTCCATTTTGACATGTTCCATCTTCATATTCTTTACATTCAGCACCATCATCTTTTGGCACACATTCATCTCCTTCGCATTTTGAACATTCACTTGCGCAAGTGTCTTTACACACACTTTTATCTTCTGATACTTTATCGCAATATTCACATGCACTACAAGCATTTGCATCATCAGTACAGTCAGTTGGCGGTACAGGTTCTTTAAGCTCTGATAAATCATCTAATTCAGGTGGAATTAAAGATGTTAAGTCGGGATTTATTGTGTTTAGAATAAGGAAAGCAGCTAGGCCTAATAGTAAACCAGATATAGCTGCCCAAATATATTTTTTAGCGTCTTCTTTTGAAACAACAGTATCAGACATCATATACATAAATCCGCCATAAACTAATGATCCTAAAGCAGCTATGCCGATTAATGACAAGCCAAAGATATAAATATATTTAATATATTCTGCTAAAGAAACTTCTGTTCCAGCTATTGGGCCACCTGGAATAGATACGTCTATTTTGTATCCTGCTGCTTCAGTCGTCGTTGCTGCTATTGAAGTTGAAGTAAAGCAAGGTAAACAAATAAAAAACGTAATTATTAATAGTGTGGTTGTAATAAAGATTTTTTTCATGGAATTAATGTTATTTCTATTGTTTTTTGAGCCCTTTGAAAATTATTATTTTTATTTTCTACGGAAATTGATAATTTTTGCTTAATTGATTTAGTTAATTTATTAATTTTTAATACGAGTATGTTTGGATTATTCTCATTTATTTTTGATGCTTCTTGTTGATTAGACCCCCATTTATAATCCAATTCATTTATATTATTTATATTAAAAAAATACGGTTTAGCAATGAATTGCGCTTCTTGATCTGATTTAATTTCATATTTATTTGCAAAAATAATAATTTCCGGCTGGCGCGTTTCTATCGATAAATAAGTTACTCCTAAAAAAGCATTATTAGCGTCTCTTATCTCTAATCTGATTGAATTTTTATTATTAGTAGTTACTGCTGTATTAAATTTTAATACCTGTTTATTTAATCCAGAGCTTTCTTTTTTAAAATAATCATTAACAAACCAATTATAAATTAAATTTTCAGAATTAATTCTAGAATTGTCAATATTGGCGATTACTTCAATGTTGCTATCTCTAACTGGTAGCGCTTTGCCCTGATATTCCGCTGGGACATATGTATCAGTTGACCATGTTAAGGTTATATTTATCTGCTGTGTTTGACTCTGAACTAGTCCAGCAATAAATAAACAACAACTAGTAATTAATAAAACTATTAAGAGATGATTTATTTTTTTAATGTTAATCATTTTTAAACTTTTCCCTTAGCTAACTTACTCGCCCATTTAGGTAGATATCCTTTTTGTTCCAAAAATATTATAGCGATGAATCCAGTCCAAAAAGGCAAAATACTTACAAGAGGAATAAAATCTCCAACAGCTGCTGTTATAAATTTTTTAGTGGGAAATTTATGAAGTCGAAATAATATCCAAGAACCAATAATCATAATAACAAAAATATTTATTATCCAGCCAAGTATTCCTAGAGTCAAGCCGTCAAGTATATCTTTAATACCGGCTAGACAAAAAGCTAAAAGAAATTCTACATCACTAATTTCACTAATTGGTTGGGCTGTTTTTTTCTTCTTAACTGTTGTATTTGGATTTTTAGCTCTTTCTTGATTAAATTGTTCGGTGTAATCAGCCATAGTAATTTTATTTCTTTTCTTCATTCTCTTCTTCTTCGGCTAATTCTTTCTTAGCTTTTTCTATTTCAAGTAGTTGGGCTGGGTCAGAAGTTATAATTTGGTCTTCAGTATAGGAAGCGACTACTTGAATAGCTACATGTTTATTTCCAGCAAACAAGATTCCTTCGCCAATAGCGCTTTCTAAAAGCATGTATTTTTCTCTTTCAGTCAAATTAAATGTTTCTTTAATTATATCAATTGAAGCTGGAGACTGTTTTAATAATAATTGTAAAGAAGAGTTGGTAACAATTGGTTTTCCGTATTTTGATTTCATAAAATCAGATACGTCTTGAGTGATTGTTGTTAATCCGAGATAATATTTACGACATCTTTTAGCAATGCCAAAAAGGAAAGAAGCGGCGTCTTCGTGTTGCATCATTATCCAGGCTTCATCAACAACCATCATTCTTTTTTTTCTTTTAGAGCGTATAATATTCCAGATATATCTGAGAATAACATACATAGCTAATGGCCTTAATTCATCTTCCATATCTCTAATGCTAAAAACTATTAACTTTCTATCCAATTCAACATTAGTTGGTTGATTAAAGAAAATAGCATAGCTTCCATTCACATATTTTTCTAATCGATTAACTAGGCTCTCAGCTCCAGTCATTCCCTTTAAAATAGCATAAAGATCTTGCATTAATGGTGGAGTTACTTTGCTAAAATCAGATTCAGGTGTAATATCTCTGGCGGCGTATGTCTCTGTAAGGGCTTTATCTACAATTGAATCTTCTTCAGGAGTTAATCCTCCAAACATCATTCTTAAAAGGCCTACTAGGTTAATAATATTGCTTCTTAGAATATCGGCTGGATTATCGTCTGGTCCTGGTATTGGCAAATCAAAAGGATTAAGATGATTATTTGATGTTAAAGAAATATCTACAAATGCGCCACCGACTGTTTCTGCTAGATATTTATATTCCTTTTCGGGGTCAACAATAATAACCTCTGTGTCCTGCATTAAAGAACGCAGAACTTCTAATTTAACAGAGTATGATTTTCCAGAACCGCTTTTTGCGAAGACAACCATATTAGCATTCTCAAGACTAAAGCGGTCAAAAAGAATTAGAGAATTATTGTGTCTATTTATTCCATAAAGAACTCCTTTGTCGTCTGTTAAATCAGATGATATGAATGGAAATGCTGAAGATAAGGGAGATGTATTTAAGCTATTATGAATAAGTAATTTGTCACTTTTTAATGGAAGTGTTGAAATAAATCCCTGTTCTTGTTGGAATACAGCTGGTTTAGCATAAACCATTTGATTTTCCAGCATTGCTCTTACTTTATTTTCTATCTCATCTAATTTTTCAGGAGAATCAGAGAAAAAAGTTATATAAAGTCCAAATTTAAAAAGTTTTTCAGCGTTTTTCTGTAGTTTACTTCGCAAATCTTCCACGTTTTCTACGGCTGTTTCAAGTTTAGGGTCGCGAATCTTGCCTTTTTCAAGTTGCAATGATATTTGTGATTGTATTTGAGCGCTTTTTTTAGTAAGTTCCTTTAAAACCTTATTTGTGTTAATGGGGTTAATAAAAAAAGATATATTCATTTCTTGGTCAAGTGTTATAATCGGCGAAAACCAGGCTGTATTTAAAATTTGCGGATAAGTGAATACAAAAATAGTTCTGGCGTACTTTTCCCCTATTTGTATATAATTAGAGTGCATTTTTAATCCGCCTGGAGAAATTAAATCAACAAGATTTACATCATGACTTTGCTTTTTTTCTGTATTAGAAACAGGTTTATTTTTTTTAAATAATGATAACATATTATTGGTTTCTTAATTCTTTTGCTTTTTGTAATTCCGGTTCTTCTTTTGCATTAGGATTATATAGTTTATAAAATAACTCAACTAATTCTTCTGTATTTAAAGCTGCTGTTTTAATGCCCATACCGCGTAATCCAGTGGCTACGAATTCAACTCTTTGCCAAAGATTATTTTTTAGCTCGTTAAATTCCATTTCTTTCGTTATCTTTTTTTTATTCACCTTGAAAACTTTTTTAAAAATTCCCATATTTTGAACAGTGAACGGGCTATAAGGGATAACAACATAAAATGATTCAGTCATAATATTGGTAATTTCTGTGAGTCCTTTAATAAAGTCAGTATATTCTAAGGCCTGTATTTTTAAGAGTTCATTCTCTTGGTCAATTTGTTTTTCTTTTAACGCTTGAATATATGGGTCAATATCAAACTTTCTAGAAGCAATCATAATTTGTATTGGGAAGTCAATTGAATTTAAAAAATCTTGATATTTATAAATAAGGGCGTCTTGCTCTTCAGTTGATTTTAAATCAAAATTCAAACTAGTAGCCATTAAAATAGCCCTTATTCCTTTATTCTTAAGAATAATTACATCATCTTTAATCTCTTTGATTTGTATATGTTTTTGGATTGAAGCAGATTTTTCTTTATTAAGCATATTTTGTTAATTACGTTTTATTTTTTCTTTTCCATAAATATAATCTTGGTTTTAGAAAATAATTAATGACCGAGCCTACAAAATATATAAATGGTCTTCCGTTGAATTTATAAAAAGCAAGCATTAAACAAAAAACAGCAACAGGAATAGCGACAATTAAGAAAAGCCATAATTCTGCAAAAAACCATAAAGCGGCAAGCGCGCCAATGCCAGCTAAGATATATAGAAACTGTCTCATAGTTAGCGGTCCGATTATTTTGTCTTTTATCTCAATAAATTGAGGAATATTAAATTGCATATTATTCTTTTAGATTAACTATATTTCCATTAACCTGTGGCATATCAGGCGTTTTATTTATGTTCTCATTTTCTCTTGGCCATTCTGAAATTTTATGTATTTTTTTTAAGTCGTCTTTTACTGGTAGAAATATGGAACTGTTAATGTCTCTGGCAAGCAAGCGCGCCTGTTCTCTCTCTAAGTCGCATTCTTTCTCAATTGATTTTAAAAAATCAATAATATTTGTTTCTCCTAATAAAACCATGCCAACAATATATGACATTGACCATGTTTGAGTGCTATCTAGATTATTTTTTTCAGCTATTTTTTTTATTTTATCAGCTGTTTCTGCGCTAAATATTATTTTACGTAAATTTTCAGGTAATTGAAAATATTTAAGATACCTTTGTTTTATTAAAGGATTAATAATTCCTTGTAGATTTTTAATTTGTTGTGGTGTTGGCATAATTTATTTTTTACATTGGATTTGCTTTATCCCATTCTGCATCACTTTTTTCTTTTTTATTCCCTGTTACTGCTTTCCCAGTAGTTGTATTATAATATTCTTTAATTTCATCTTTCATATCTTTTAATCCTGGTCCTATAATATCATTCATTAATCTATTATAAAGTGCTGGGTTTTCATCAGCTGCTTTGATTAATACTGATTTACCTAATTTGCCTCCAACTTTAAATTCTTTTTCAAAAGATTCAAATACTATTTTTTGATTTCCCGTAGCTTCTGTGCCTTGTTCTCCTATTGATTCTATTTGAATTTTATCTACGTTTTTTGATTTTACTTTTCCAACAGCTTCATTAATTTCTTCTTTAACTTTTGTTATGTCTTTAGGATCTATATTTTTAACTATAGGTGCTAAATCAAGTCTAGATGAAACAAGATCTTTTTCTTGCCCATATCTTTTTGTAAGCATCATTGATTTTTTAACATCTTTCTCAGTAAATCCAAGCTCGTCATTAACTTTCAGGTCGCCTCTGCTGGCTAAAATTTTAGCAATAGCCGCTTTTGCTCTGCCATCAACTGATTTAAATTCCTGTTTAAGATGATCGCTGCTCTGGTTTTTATATTTCTCTTCTTCTTTACTAAAAGCAGCTCTTTCTCTTTCATTAAGAGCTCTTCCTGCTCCAGCTGTTTTTCCAAGCAAAGCACTTGCCCCTGTCCAGCGTCCAATTTTTGATTTTCTTGCCCATGTGCTAGCCTTGTCTAGCCCTTTATTGACTGCATCAACTGGTCTATAAGTAGCTCTTTGTGCTTTTCTTCCTGTCCATCTACCAACCCCTTTGCCAACTCCCTTGCTAGCACTTTTAGCTATACTAATTGCTCCGGATGCTCCGTAAATGCCTATTTTTTGGGCGACGATGAGTGAACCGATGAGCATACCGCAAGCTAAAATAAATTGAATAAAATTTGCTGGCGCCATTACTTGAGGCATAATTTTTGTTTCGAGAACGCCATTGCTAACTACGTTGCTCATGCCTTCAATTATTTCTCCGCCAGTCATCGGGGCCTTGCCTTTAATGAATTTTAACCAAGAATTAACGCTTAACCAGATAAAAAATATAGCAGCTGGCGCAAAAAAGACCCATTTAATAAAAGCATGCCACCATTTTTCCCATAAGTTTTTTGTGGCTGGCAGAATCCAAAAAAACCAAGCAATAGGAGCTAAAATCAGTAAAAACCAAAGCACAAGAACTCTAATTAATAAAAGAAATGCTAAAGCGGCAAAAACAAAAAGAGCAATAATGGTAAAGATTATTGAAAGGAATAAAGAAGCAATAACTTTCCAAAAATGATCTCCCTTTATGTCTCCCCAATCTACTTTAGGCGGTTTAGCTTCATAACAATTATTACCCGTAGTAGCTAAACAAGCAACATTACATACTGTTTGGTTTTTAAAAATTGGATCTGGTAATCCTGCGTAGTTACATCCCCATTGACTTTCAGCTGGTTTTTGAACTGTGCCAACCATTATTTTAGTCAGTTGCATTTCATCAGCAATATTTTCAAAGAAATTTTGACTATCTTTAATAAAGAAATTAGTTAAAACACCGGCAGAATCAATAATAGCCCCGCAAAAAACTAAACTAAAATTAATTAATAAAGCGGCAATAATCAATTTTGGCAAAAGCGTTTTCATGCCATAAGGTTCTACTTTTAAAATAGTAGCAATTGCGATAACCATTAAGATTAAAACAAAGAACATATTAGCTAAGTCCCTTGTAATTCCCCATCCATCCTTAACCATTTGAGCGTTTTGCAAACCAGTAAAACCAAGGATGCCTTGAGCTAATCCAGCCATCCATGTAACTAAACTACCAAATAATTCTTGTATCATTAGAAGAAATCCTCCTAGTAAAGTTTTAAAACCATCAACGATGCCAAGATCAACTGCTTGTGCTTCTTCTACTCCGAAAGCAAAAACCCCCAAAGAGCTGATTGTAATAATCAGAATTATAAAAGGAATAAGTTTTTTATAATTTATAAAATATTTACGCATTTATTCTTTAATATTTACTAATTGCAAAATTTAACATATTTATATCTACAGCATAAGTATGAATATCGGTCTGCTTATAAAAAACATTAACGCCACAGGAATCTAATTTTTCTTGAGCGGTTTCCTTAAGAGCTTTTGCTATTTCTAATTTTGCATATAATGTTCCTGCTGCTGGAGTAGCTTGGTCTCCTCTTTCTGCTTTTAGCGCTGGGATTAAATCTCTAGAAATAGAAATATAAAAATTACTTATTTCTTCTGTTAGCGCAGGAATTGTTTCTCCTGTGTATGAGCCGCTCATATCTGTTAATAAAGCTTGAAGTTGCTCAATTAGTTCTTCTTTTGCTTCGTCAAGTTCTATTAGAGCTTTTGTTAAAGGGTCATTAAGATCATTAGGATCATATTGCCCTCCAGCAATATCACTTTGTCTTTCATATTCTTCATATTTCTCATTATAATTTTCAATGGCAGGAATGATTATTATAGTAATATTATTTATTGCAGACTCTGTTTTTGCAATTTTAGTATCCATAGCTGTTATTTTACCTTCTATTTCTATTATTTCTTTATCTACGATTGTTTTTTGACTTGTCGCCCAGGATTTAGTTGTGCTATCGCAGGTAGAGGAATTTAATATTTGATTAATGGTTGTACTAGCTGATTTATATTCCGTAAGCGTTTGATCTAATATACCTCGATTTGTTTTTTGTTCTTTAAGTAGTTTATTTAATTCGCTTTTTAAAGGATCGAGTTTTGTTTCTAAAAGTCCTATTGCAATTTTATCTTGGGCAATTTCAGTTGGGTCAAATATTTCTGGTATGTCTTCTCCTGCGCCAATATCTCCAGATCCTGGAAGACCTTCATTTTGAGCAAATAATAAGCCATATCCTTCTGTAAGGACTCTATTAACTAAAGCCGTAAGAATTGCTTGAACATAAATTGATAAAGGACCTGCTTTAGCTGTGGCTGCTCCTATTTGGGCGTTAATTGTGTCCCAAAATCTATTCATTGTTTTGCTAACAGTATCGCTTATTTGTTTGCCAGGAGTGTGTGAAATACATTTTTTATAACACGGTCCAACAACTGAGGTGCCATCTTTATGAAGACCATCGGTTTCAAATGGTTCAGCCATAGGATCCATGCTTGGTTGGCATTTTACAGGTAAAGATGCTGTTCCATAAACATCATCATAGGTTTCTGTATATCTTTTTCCGCTAGATTCAACTACAAGATCAATTGGCTTACCATTACCATCGTACCAAACACAATCTTTTGGACTAAAAAATCCAGCTCCTCTGGCTATTTCCGCTTCTTGTTCTTTTTCTTCCTTAGTTGCAATTTTGTCTTTTTCTTCCATAGCTATTAAATAAGCGCCGTATACATTATTTCCTCCTTCAGTAAGCTTTATCCATCCTTCCCAGCCACCTACTGAAAAATCATTATAAAAATCTTCAATATTTGCCACTATATCAGATATAGAACATCTAGATTCTTCTTTAAAAGTGGATTGTTTAAGTAAGGCTATCTTTATATCAATATCAAAAGGTTCGCAAAGCCAGCCAATTCCCAAATATTGGTCTATAAAGTTACCCATAGCATTGTCAACAGCCATTCCCAGCCAGTCATCCAGCCCCATTGTTAAAAATCTTGGAGTTGTTCCATTTTGTATCCAATTAACTATATCGTTAGTAAGTTGAGATAAAATTTGATGTAAAAGAATATTAAGAGCGACACCAACCAACCATTTAAGTATTTCTTTTGATTGCATCCATTGGGCTATAAATGCTTGTATTCCTTCAAGATATTCCACGGCTGCTCTCCATGCCATCTTAAGAACTTCCCATAGTTGTTGAAGTGGAGTATGTATTACATCAAAAACTGTTATATATCCTTTTGCTTGTTGAGGGTAAAGCAAAAAAGGTATTATTGTTGAAGCAACTACACAGATAGTTAAAATTAGAGCGGTAGATTTTTTATTAAATGGTTTTTTAAAAAAAAGCATTATTTATGTATTAATTTTTACGGCTTTCTAAATCAGCGCCTATTTGTTGCAATAGTTCTATAAGATTATCACCTGTTTGTTCATATTTCTTTAAAATTATTATTCCTTTATATGGGTCTTTTTCAAATTCTGGAATATGCTGATGAATTTTATGAAAATTCCAATAGGTTGAGAGAATTCTTTTATGAATATCAAGCCAGTCCAGTGGCACAGGCGCTTTTAACGTTTCTTGATATGCCTGTAAATAAGAGTTGTTTAAGCAGTTAATTAATTCAAAATTTCCTGTTTCTATAGCTTCTTGAACAATTTCTATTTCGTGTTTTGTATTATTATTGCCTACGCAAAAATTAAGTACACCTAATTTATCGCTTGTTTCTTTAGCGTAATTTTCAATGGCTGTTAAATTATTTTCTTGAGTAAGTTCAAATTCATAATTTTCTTTTTCAAAAGGAGGAATGAATTCAGATAAAAATCCAACAGATGCTTTTTGAATTGCTTCCATAATGTTTTCGTCCATAGCATCCATAACATTTTGATCTATAGAATTAACATCTTGGGTATTAATTAACGGCATTTGTCCTTCTTTTAATTGTCCACTTAAAATATATCCAATCATTTGGCTTAAATTGCCTGGTTCTGGTCTGCTTAACCCTTCTCCTATTTGCTGGCTTGCTTCGTCTTGTAATTTGTCATTAGGCGCTTTTTTAGTTGGATCAAATCCAGAAGCAACTTCTTCTCCATCTAAATATCCATCTCCGTCCGTATCTGGATTTGTTGGACTTGTTTTATGTATTTCTTCTTCCCAATCAGCCAATCCATCAAAATCATAATCGTCAATTACATTTTCCATATTAAAATTTTGAGCAAGCTGTTCAAGCATATCAGCTTCACTATTTTTGCTTTTTAGAAGAGCGTAACCGCCAATCAAAAGACCTATTAGTATTATAAAAATGACCAAGAATATATTAATTTTTTTGGTAAATTTTTTTGGTGTATTTGTAGTTTTCATTAATAGTATTATACAACATTTTTAAGTTTTATAAAAACGCTATTTTAATCAGTTATCCACACACAACCTAAACCTTGACATTTTAATATAAGTAGTGTATTATGATAATAGTTACTTTGTAAATTGAATAATAGAAAGATATAAAAACCTACAATTCAGAAGAGGAGGAAAAGAGATGAAAAAGATGATGAAGGTTGCTGTTTGCTTGAGTTTATTGATGATGTTTACTGTTTCTGGCTGTTGCGCGGCCAGTTCACTGAAAAGAATTGCCAGACATGCCGTTACAGGGAGTCCGACTGGAACATGGTCTGGAGGAAGTATTCCTTCGCCACAGGCGGGATTAGTTTTGCCAGTAAACCAGAGCCCAGCTGTCTGGGCAGAGTGCTGGTTGTTTCAGGGTAGTTTTTCAGAGAGAAGCTTAATCACTTCTCATCCGACAATTAGGGGTAAACTTATTTTCGTGAAAACACCCCTAAAGCATTTTAAAATTGATCCACCGATGAGTCAGCCATATAAGAACAGTGTGGCTTCGTCGGCGATTACGGTTCCCATTTTACTTCCAACATACCCTGCACAATATACTTTATTGGTTTTTCATCAGAATGCCAGAGGATGGGTAGTGAAGATGCAGACGATTCAGTTCAGGACAACTGGTTATCCGTTTAACGAGAAGTTTAATTCTGCCGGAAGAATTGTCTATGCCGACAAGGTTATTAGGTTGGCTAAATGCAAACCTTATGAAAAGAGGAGCTTCAAATTTCATAGGACGTATTATCCAGGGCATGCCCTAATGCAGGCCTTTGGATACTAAGGAGGTGGTAATAATGAAAATGATTGTTGTTTATCTGGGTTTATTAGTAATCTTCGCAACTTCTTGCGGGGTTGGAAGCATTCATCAGGAATCGCCGACTATCGCGATTCCAACAACGCCGAGGGTTTTAATAAAAGAGATCCCGGCTGGCGGGAAAGTACCAAAAAGGATGGAAAATAAGGAATCTTTTTCACGGCCTGACTTGACTCTTGGCTGCATTGAAAACCAGGCATTTCCGTATGTGCCTAGGGTCTGGTTATTGGCTGGAGGTCAGAAAATCCTTCTAGTTGGTGAGACAACAGAGGGACCACCGCAGGTCCTTGACTGGCAGATAATGGAATTCAGTTTGCCACCTGGAAAGCGCCAAATTTTTATAGAACGCTGGCGCTATTTACCCAATCAAGGGGGGTGGGAAATGGTTGGCACTCCCGAGTTCAGAGAATTTCAAGTCGCCAAGCCACGTAGAGGATGGGGTGATTATAATGGTAGTGGTTATTATGGGAATAATCACTATGACTGGCAGATTGTTATCCGCCAGAATCGCTCATATATTTATGAAGGCGGTCGGACTAATTTTTATGGTCACGGTCGTCGGGGCTGGTGAGTTCTAAGAGCTTAACCCAGTCCGTAATCTGTAACCTTTCAGCTCTGACTTGAATGTCTAAATTGCATTCAGTCAGGGCTGTTTTTATTTCTTCTTTATTTATGTTTAGTTTATTAGATAGATTATTAACCAACTGTTTTCTTGGAGAAGAAAATCCTGCTTTAACTAATTTAAAGAATTTTTTAATATTAATATCTTCTGGTTTTTTAATATCTGTAATTTTCATTATAGCTGAATCTATTTTTGGTTCTGGCCAAAAATCTTCTTTTGAGATATAAGAAATAATCTCTGGCCTTGTATAAAATTGAACAGAAATAGCCAATAAAGTCATTTTGGGGGGTGAAGCACAAATTCTTTCAGCTACTTCTTTTTGAATGAGGATAGTTATTTCTTTTGGTTGATTTTCTAATTCTAATAATATCCGTATTAAATGTGAGGTAAGATAATAGGGGATATTAGCAACAACTTTATAATTTTTAAGAAATTCAAGATTAATTTCTAATATATCACCACAAATAATCTCAACATTTTTATAATCCTCTAATTCTTTTTTTAATACTTCAACTATTTCTTTATCTTTTTCGATGGTGATAACTTTTCTTGCCTTTTGGGCAAGTTCTTTTGTAAGAATTCCTAATCCGGGACCGACTTCAAGAACAATATCGTCTTTACTTAAGTCAGCAGCTTTTATAATTTTTTTAAGTGTATTTTCGTTAATTAAAAAATTCTGCCCCATTGTTTTATTGGGTCTAATATTATATTTTCTAAGTAATTCTTTAGTTTGAGTTTTATTCATATATTAATATTCTCTGAATTCAATTAAATGTTCGGGGATATCGTTTAGAAAACGTGAAGGCGGATTAACCATGGTCTGACCCCAGAAATGACGCTGTTGGCTAAAGGTAAAATAAGCTTTTTGCTTTGCTCTTGTTATCCCAACATAACAAAGTCGTCTTTCTTCTTCCATTTGTTCAGGGTCAAATTGACTTTTTGAATGAGGAAAAATTCCATCTTCAAAACCAACAATAAAGACAACTGGAAATTCAAG
>Ga0075121_1001426_pt1 | contig 14691 bp, 14 predicted proteins | sample AntAceMetag02UKG_FD_69793 | JGI IMG/M metagenome (GOLD analysis project Ga0075121, IMG submission 69793) | Saline lake microbial communities from Ace Lake, Antarctica - Antarctic Ace Lake Metagenome 02UKG | ecosystem: Environmental > Aquatic > Non-marine Saline and Alkaline > Saline | place... | reverse complement strand
TATTGTTGCCTGTAGTGTATTTACATAGCCCTTGCTGAAAAGCTCCTTTGCAAGCCGAATTGTCTTTAATGCATCTTCTTTGGTTTCCCACGGATATCCTATCATTGTCGTGAGATGCGGATGCAGACCCGCTTTTTTAGCCATTCTTGCGCCCTCTGCGGCATCTGAAACCTTAAGGTTTTTATTTATCTTGTCAAGTGTTTCCTGCCTTGCGGATTCCAGACCGTATAGTATAAATCTGAAACCGGCTTTTGCCATTAAGTTATAATCTTTTTGTTTTAATGCGCCAAATCTCATATTACAGTTAAACTTTATTTTTTTACTATATCCCCTTGATATCATTCCCTCGCAAAACTCTCTTAGCCATTCTCCAATTGGAAATGTTCCTGTATCATCCATAATCTCTTTTATGTGATATTTCTCAATCAGCATTCCTATCTCATCCAGAACATGCTCCGGCTTTCTGGTTCTAAAACTCGGATAGAGCGTGGTCCATGAACAAAACTTGCATTTTCCCCACCAACAGTCTCTTCCTGCCATTATGTAAGTGCCGGGTGTTCGCTTGTAATTGCCGTTTTTATACGCATATAACTTCCACTTTGTTAAATCTCTATCAATAAATGGAAGATTGTTTAGGTCGTGATCAAGCTTGAATTTGCCTGTGTTCTTTATTTCGCCATTTTGTCTATACCAGATACCTGGCTCTAATTCAGTGATGGGCTTTTCAAGAACTCTGCATAAATTAAGAAGAAGGAAGTCGTAATCTCCGCCGGTTAGAATAAAATCAACCTTGCAATTTTCCATACTTTCTTCAGGTAATGCAGTCACATGGTCACCAACAAGGACAGTTTTGAGTGATGGGTTTTGAGTTTTGAGTTCGTTGATGATCTTCCAGTGCTGTTTGACCACCGGGGTTTTTGTTTCCATCATTATCAAATCAGGATTTTCGTCAGCAATGAAATCCAGAAATTTTTCATATGTTTTCTTTTCGGCTATTCCGTCATACCAGAGCACTTCATGCCCAGCCTTTTTAAGCATAGTTGCCGCATATGCCGGCACGACAGGATAAATATAGGTGGGACTGTGAAACCATTGAAACTGTCTATTCTGTGAGAGAAGAGGAACAAGTTTCTTGTCTCCTTTGCAGTTAAGCGGTGGATATGCGATGACTATCTTCATTCTTCTTCCAATTTTTTGGATATTAGTCCGCTAATAAAAAATATTCCGTAAGTAATGTGCGTTAAAATAATTCCCGGAAATACTAAAAGATTTCTGGACTTTACTGTTTCAAATGCTGCCGAAATCAGATATATGCCAAGTATAATAAAATACAAAGCTTTAAAGAAAACACAAAGCCCTGTAAAAAATGCACCTGTTACTATTCCAGCAACAAACAATGAGGGAATAAAATAAGAAAATTTTTTAGACGTCTCAGGAAATCTCTTAACAAAATAGCCTCTGTGTTTAGCATAACTGGAAACCTGTTTAAGATGTTCCCTGAACAAACGTCTTCTATGATGATATACAATGGCTTCAGGTTCATAAACTATCTTCTTTTTTAATTTTTTTACGATATCAAGGCATAAAACGGTATCCTCTCCGGGCCAGAAATTAGTATTGAATCCTCCTGATTTTTCAAAAGCAATTTTTCTTACAATCAAATTGCATGACGGAAAGTCTTCGACTTCTTTTCTTGTTCCTTTTATATATCTATAAGTATATTCGCCGCTAACAAGTTTTGACGAAAATACTAATCCGCTGGCTTTTTGCATAATATCGTCATTGTCAGGAGTTACAGCAGGCCCGCCAACAGCAGCTACTTCAGAGTCAATGAAATTCGCAACTGCATTTTTCAACCAACTTTCTGTGGGGTAAACATCATCATCTATAAATGCAACGATTTCTCCTTTTGCTCTTTCCACTCCCATATTTCTCTTCATTGCAGGACACTTCTCGCCTGTAGGAACAACGGAGACGTTTTTATAATTTAGACGCTCTTCCTTATCCGGTAGAAATATAATCTCAAATTCAGGATAGTCAAGATTGAGACAGTTTTCTATACACTCTGCCAGATACTCCGATACTTCTTTTGCAATTATTATTATTGAAACAAAAGGATATTTTGAATCAGCTTTTTTTTTCATAAAAAATCAATCCGAAGTTTATCAGCATAAGCAATGTCCCGCATATTAAAAGTATGTATATAACCTGTCTCAGTGATTCATGGAACACACATATTAAACCAACCTGCGCTATTGCCACAATTACAAGCGCAATAATAAAACTAATTTTATGTCTTGCAATATTAAAGCTATTAATTATTCCTATTAGGGCATATGGAAGCATAGCCAATCCGAACATCCATAACAAGTTTACATTACCGGTATATCTGCCGCGTGAAATCAATCTTAATAGAAAACCAGGAAACAAAAAGAAGATAAATATACCTATCGAGCATACGAGAAGCGCGAATAGAAGGGCTTTTTTCAAAATTGATAGAGTATTCTTATTGACTGTGTGTGCTTCAGCCACCATTGGGAACATAACAACTACTATTGCGCAGGGTAAATACAGAATGCTTTTTCCAAGCACAGAGATTGCTGCGTATTGACCTGCAATCTCCGCAGAGAAATAATGTTTTACAAGTGTCATGTCAATCATTGTCAATACTGCGTAAAAGGAAATCGAGATAACTACCGGGACACAAAAAAGAAGCATTTCTTTCTTGTGTTTTTTTACCGATTCAATTTTTACTTCTAGAATATCCTTTATCACCTTGCCGAGTATTAAAATTCCTGTCACGCTAGCTACCGCAGAAGCTAAAATTGCTCCACTCAAGCCAAACCCCAGCCACACAAATAGAACTCCGCTTCCAATTCTTGACAAAGGTCCTAAAATTTGGCTTAAAGCAATATAATTAAATCTCTGCATTCCTGTTGCTGCGGCTAAAAACAAACTTAAAATACATGAAAGGAAAAGTGAGAAACTAACTATTATCACAGGAGATGCGTGCTCTAACTTGTAGTAGTCCATAATCTGGAATCTGGCTACAAAAACTAAAATAGAGATAATAACCCCTGCTGGAATAATATATTTGGAAGAGCTAAGAATAATCCCCTTTATCTTCCCTATTTCGTTTTTGCCTTTGAATCCCGCAATATACTTTGTGATAACCAAGGCAACAGTTCCTGTTCCTATTGAAGTTATCACTGTGAATGAAAACAGGGCGTTCATAGCCCCAAAATCGGGGATGGAGAGATTTCTTCCCATAAAGAATTGGAAAAGATACTGAAAGAAGTTGCCTGTCATTGCAGCAATAAAAAGCAATGCACTGTTTTTATATAAAGAGTCTTTCTTAATGAATGCTAGCATAAATGCACCACAACAAGGGGTTGAAACCCCTTGTTCACTTATTTTTGAATAATGATCTGTTCTTACTGACCCAATTAGATAGTTTTTTTATCCCAGCTTCCACGCCTACTTTAGGTTTCCATGAAAGTTCTTCTTTTGCTTTCTCAATGTTAGATACGAATACAGGCTGATCCCCGGGACGCCAATCACTAAAACTATATTTGATTTTTTTATCCAAGAATTTTTCAAGAAAGGAAATAAGCTCCAGTAAAGACATCTTATTATCAGGTCCTCCGCCTATGTTATAGATTCTCCCGAAAGCAGTCTCTATATTCCCTATGGATTTTTCGTATGCATCAACTAAATCATCAATAAACAGTACATCTCTAACCTGTTTTCCATCCCCATAAATTGTGATTGGTTTATCCAGAGAGGCAGCTATTGTAAACCATGCAACCCAGCCCTGGTCTTCTACGCCAAATTGTCTGTATCCATAAATACAGCTCTGCCGAATAACAACAGTTCTCAGTCCGTATATTCTAGAATAATCTCTAACATATTGATCAGCTGCGCCCTTTGAACAGCCGTAAGGAGAATGAAAATCCAATATCCTTTCTTCAGGGATTCCCTCAGGTAGAGATTCATATTCATATCTGCCGTTTCTCTCAATCACTTTTATGTCGGACATGCCTCCATAAACCTTGTTTGTGGAAGCGTAAATAAATATCGGATCAAACTTATTTTTTCTTACTGCCTCAAGAAGATTAAATGTGCCGAGCGCATTTGTCTGGAAATCCTCTGTTGGATTTAAAACAGAAGTTGTAACAGCTACCTGCGCGGCAAGATGAAGCACAACCTCAATACTATTTCTATCCGCAAAAATTTTCTTAATCTTTGCGTAATCCCTGATATCGCAATCTATGAATTCAAATTCTCCCTGCTGCTTAAGCCATTTAAGATTATCTTTTGAACCTATTCTTGACAGGTTGTCCAGAACCGTTACTTCATACCCCTTGTCTATAAAGCGTTTTGCAGCGTTGCAACCTATAAATCCAGCGCCACCTGTTATTAATATCTTCAATCTTTGTACCACTTAATAGTTTCCCTAATCCCCTCTTCCAGACCGTAAAGCGGTTTCCATCCCAAAAGTTTCTCTGCCTTGACACTTGACAGATATTGGTTCTTTATCTCCCCCTTACTTCTGCTTTTACCTTTTATAACAGGCTTCAAAGACTTGCTTCCTGAAACCTTAATAATTTTCTTTACCAGATCCAATACTTTTGTCGGATTGTTTGACCCGAAATTAAATGCTTCACCTTTTATGCCTTTTTTATCAGCCTTTTCTGCAGCAAGAAGATATGCATTAACCGCATCGTCAATATAGATATAGTCTCTCAGCGGAGTTCCATCGCTCCTAATAATTGGATCCTTATTCTGGAGAATAGATCTAATCGTATCCGGAATAATTCTTGAGAAATTCAGGTCTCCGCCTCCATAGATATTGGCGCATCTTGTTACAACAATCGGCATATCATATGTGTTGGCATAAGTTCTCGCAAGTATGTCAGTACAAGCCTTTGATGCATCATAGGGATGAAGCGCACTTAGTGAATAGTCCTCGTCATATGGCAAATTCTCATGTTCTCCATAGGCCTTATCACTGGATGCCACAACCATTCTTTGGATACCTATGCCTCTTGCTGCTTCAAGAATATTCCACGTACCCCTTATATTGGACTCAAATGTAGAGATAGGAGACCTATTTGCAATTCCAACTATTGTCTGCGCTCCAATATGAAAGCACGAGTCTATATTATGCTCATTAAAGATACGGGCGATAAGCTGGCCATCTATGAGATCTCCTTTTACAACAGCTTCCAAGTTGTTATAAATATTTTTCATATTTGTCAGGACTGAGCCAGGTATCCAGTCTCTAATTAAGACCACTACTCTTGCACCGGAGGTAACCAATGCTTTTGTAAGCCACGAGCCTAAAAATCCATTTGCACCTGTAATAAATACTCTTTTATTCTTCCAAAATTTCCTATCTGTTTTTTTACTCATGCTTTCTCCTATTTCATAAGTGATATTATTTTTTTCGCAACATCTGAGGAGGATAGTTTAGAAGTATCTATTATATAATCTGCAGTTTTTTCGTATTTTTTTTTTCTTTGCACGAGAACATCTTCTATTTCTTCTACGAAGCCTTTCCCCTCTGTTAAAGAAGGCCTGTGTGTTCCGTGTTTTATCCTCTTTACGATTGTAGCAATATCTGCCTTAAGCCAAAACACTTCGCTGTTTTTTCTGAGATTTTTGACATTCTTATTACGCAGGATTACTCCGCCGCCAGTGTCAATAATATAGTTGTCTATATTGGAAACCTGTTCTGCAATTTCAGATTCTAAATCCCTGAATTTATCCCATCCAAATTTCTCAACAATCTCGGGAATTGACATACCTGCTTTTTTTATGATTTCTTCATCCATATTAAGTACAGGTAGTTTCAATTCTTTACTCAGCACTCTTGCAACGCTTGACTTGCCAGTGCCTCTATAACCAATTAGGACAATATTCATTATTTGGAAAATTCTACGTGCGGGTTTTTGCCGTAGACTATATTAACCGGCCTGCCTTTGTGGAGAATTGACATTCTGCCTGCTTCCATAACAAGTTCATTGATATAACTATTTGCAGGTGTGGCAATTATGCCTTTCTCGTCTATGCTTTTAAGTATCTCTCTTTTCCTTTTCAAAGCATCTTGCTTCGACATTTGAGCAGTTTCATTATTTACAAAGTGCGCCGATTTTACAATCGCTTCAACTGAATCATATCCATAACCAACTGGTTTCAGCCCTTCTCCTTCCCATGGAACAAGCTTGAAATAATCCGGACTTGCAAAATTATAAAGCGTGCCCCCTGGGCCTGGATCCTTAACAAAGGAGTGCGTAACACCTCTATTCTGGTCATTATGTTTTATGAGAGCTCCTTTTTTTCCATCGTCACAAAAAAGTGTAATCCCCTGGTCATTGCTTCCCGCTCCATCATCAGGATATCCGAGACCATCAACAACATTGAGTATTCCCCCATTCTCAAACACCACTCTTCCACTTGTCCACATATATCCAATCTTTCCATTCGGGAATTTACCCTCTATTCCAATGACTGAAATATTTACAGGTTTCAGTCCTGTCATAAAATAAACCTGATCCACATAATGACATCCTACATATGTGAATGGATCAGAATTTTCTTTTATAAACCAGTTCTGAAAATTAGAACTTCTGTAAAACCATGGTTCCACCATTCTGGCTTCACCAACCTTAAACTTACCAAATCTTCCTGAAGCGTAGTCTCCTTTTACAAGCAGAGCACGTCTGTCAAATCTCTTATGATATTCTACCCCTATAAAAAGCCCTTTTTCATACGCTATCTTTTCAATTTCACAGGACTGAGAGTACTTTAGAACAAGCGGTTTTACACAAAGTATATGCTGAGAAGCAGCCAGTGCTTCCTTTATTACATCATAATGAAACTGGTCCGGTACTGCTACAACCACCATATTATAAGGCTGCATTTTTCTGATGACCTCTCTGAACTTATCGGGAAACATTTTCTTCGGAGATTCCGATACATCAGGACAAGCCCTAAACCCTAAACCTGGGAACGCTTTCTTGAACGCTTTAGAATCCGCCAAATCCTTCAGTGGAGCAGAATTCAAGGCACATATTGTAATATCACTAACTATGCCTGTGCGCTTTAAATTATAAATCGACGGCAACAACTGGTCATGAGTGATCATTCCTCCGCCAACAATTGTTACTTTAAGTTTGCCATTTTCTGAAGTCATAATTTTTTCTCCTGAGTTCAACCTATCTCATTACTTTATCGAGCGTTTCCTTAATGCCAGCTTCCCCATATAAGCCGTCGTCTATCGCCTCTTTTGTTATACAAAGCGGCGGGCAAAACTTGATAGTACCATAACCCTTGCCTACAGGAGCAAAAAACAGATTTCCGGAAAGGAAACACTGTTCACAAAACCTGAATGCAGTATTTGCATCCGGCACAAGGTCTTCTCTATTATTAAAAAAGAGCATACCTATTACCAGTCCAACCCCACCAACGTCAATTCTGTCTTTATACGGCTCCGCAATCTTCGTCACTTCTTTTTTAAGGTAGTTACCCATATTAGATGCATTCTCAACTAAATCTTCCTCAAGCATCACATTTATACTCGCAGTAGAGGCAATTGAAGGTAATGGACTCCCTGTGTGAGTACTTGTCATTTCTCCAGGACCATATTGGTCCATATACTCAGCTTTTCCAATAATAGCTGAAAGCGGGAGCGAACTTGAAATTCCCTTACCGCAGCAAACCATATCAGGAACTACTCCATAATGCTCAAAAGCAAAAAGCTTGCCTGTCCTCCCAAAACCTGCCTGCACTTCATCAAAAATAAGTGCTGCATTATTCTTATCACACCATTTTTTTAATGACTCGACATACTCAACAGGCATAAGCTTTGCCTCTCTTCCCTGAAAAGTCTCTACAATAACACCTGCAACATCACATGAGGCAATGTTCAGCTTCTTCAATCTATTTGTAAACACATCAAAACTTTTATCTTTTACTTCAATACTTCCAGGGAAAGGCACCTGCGCAAAATATGGGTTCTCGTCAACCCATTCAGCACCTCCAAGTACACCGCCTGCTAATTGAGCTCCGTATGTTCTGCCGTGAAAAGCGCCCTGAAAACTGATAATATAACGTTTTTTTGAGTTAATTCTTATTCCATGAGTTCTTGCTAATTTCATAGAGACTTCTGTAGCCTCAGAACCTGTTGTAAGAAGGAATACCTTATTCAGCTCTGATGGAGAAATCTCAATGAGCTTCTCAGCAAGATCTGCTCTTGCTTCATTAGGAAAACAATATGTAAAAAGCGGACCTTTGGTTTGAAGATAATCTGTTAGAGCTTTCTTTATTTTCGGATGTCCATGCCCAACGCCTGTAACAAGTACGCCTGAACTCCAATCCAGCCACTTATTTCCATATCCATCTTCAATGGTAACCCCTTCTGCTTTCTGCCATATCACAGGAGCTTGCCCTCTCATTGACCTTGATTCATTGGTTCTGAGCTTGTTTAGTATAGGTATAGACTCGGGTGCAGGAATTAGGGTAGTAATTTTCCTGTAAGGTGTTTCTACAAATGGAACTTTTTTGGGTTCAAGTGGAAATTCTTTTGCTGCCACATCTACTCCTTTCTGTTAATTAATAAAGCAAAAACTCTTATATGTTTATCATATTAAACGAGTTTTCTCAATAGAGTTTCCCTCATCACTTTGATTGGGGCTGTTTTGCCTGTCCAAAGCTCAAACTGCAATGCCGCCTGATAAATGAACATGTCAATTCCTGATACTACGACACACCCTTTCTCTTCCGCTTCTCTGAGAAGACGTGTCTTAAGCGGTGTGTAAATAACATCAAAGACAACCAGCGAATTTCTCAAAAGTTTCTTCGGAACAGGGGTGTCATTAATTTTTGGATACATTCCAACAGGTGTGCATTGTATTAAAATATCTATATCCTGTAGCTGCTCTTCAAGAGACTTTTCATTTACAACGAACCCGACTGTATGTTTACTGCATAATGAAGTAATATCCTGAACTAGTTTATCTGTCTCTTTTTGTATGACTCCGCCAATTACAAGAGACGCAGGCCTCTCTTTCATAACTAGTGTGAATGCAATTGCTCGCGCGACACCGCCAGAGCCTAAAATTAATATCTTTTTACCATTAATGCCAATGCCCTTTTCTTTTAATGAACGCACTGCCGCAATTCCATCAGTGGTATACCCTTTTAGACGATTGTTTTTATTAATAATGGTATTGACCGAGCCTATTCTATCTGCAACTTCATCAATCTCGTCAAGATACTTTATTACTTCTACTTTATGAGGGATTGTAACGCTCAAACCTCTTATTCCTAAGCTTCTTACACCAGCCATTGCAGAGGACACATCTTTAACTTTAAATGCAACATAAATATAATTAAGCCCAAGATAATTAAACGCCGCATTATGTATGGCAGGGGATAAGGAATGTTCTATAGGATTCCCAATAACAGCGCAAAGTTGAGTTTTTGTATCAATCATAGCCAATTTATGTCCCTTTATGATTGCAAGAATATAGCATAATGTTCCGTAGATATCAACTTGGGAACAGTCACTAATTTGATAAAACAAGGATATTCCTTTACACATTTTTATTTTTAGATATAATTCCCAATATAATAAAAAAATGGAGGGTATAGATATGAAAGTTAGTATCAATAAAGAAGATTGTGTTGGATGTGGGATATGCGCAGATGACTGTCCCGATGTTTTTGAAATGCAGGAAGATACTGCCGCAGTTAAAACAGAAGAAGTGCCGGAAAATCTAGTTAATGCAGCAAAGGAAGCTGCTGAAAACTGTCCGGTTGATGCGATCATTATTTCAGAATAAAAGTTGAAAAAATACGCAAGATTCTCAATTGATGACAATTTACCTGAATATGGTCTGATTGAGAACGACGTTATTAGAGAAATAAACGGAGACATCTTCGCCGGGTTTAAAGTTGCTGAAAAAAAACACAGCGTCCATGATGTAAGTCTGCTTGCTCCGTGTTTGCCAAGCAAAATAGTTGCTGTAGGACTCAATTATATAGACCATGCAAAAGAGCTTGGCATGAAAATACCTGACGAACCTATTTTGTTTATGAAACCAAACACTTCCCTTATAGGACCTGATGATAGTATTGTCTATCCAAAAATGAGTAGTCGCGTGGATTATGAAGCCGAATTAGCAGTAGTAATCAAGAATGAAACTAAAAACGTTAAGCTTGAAGAAGCACACACTCATATATTAGGATATACATGCTTAAATGACGTTACTGCGAGAGATCTTCAAAAAAAAGACGGACAGTGGACAAGGGCGAAATCCTTTGATACGTTCTGCCCAATAGGTCCTTATATTGTAACAGATATAAATCCTGATAATCTAAAAATAGAGCTTTATCTGAACGGACAGCTAAAACAATCATCCACTACAAGTAATCTGATTTTCAATGTTCAAAAGCTTGTAAGTTTCATTTCGAAAGTCATGACTCTTTTCCCTGGAGATATAATAGCTACAGGCACTCCCTCTGGGATAGGTCCCATGAAACGCGGAGACAAGGTAGAAGTAGTTATAGAGAAAGTCGGAAGACTAAGGAATTTTGTTTCTTAACTTCTTATGATAACTGTGTGCAAATCTGTGGACTTCGTCGCGAATGTGCTGAAGAAGCTGTAATTCTTTTGAGTCTCGAGGCAGGATAATAGGCTTCGATTTCCCCTTGATGAATATATGCTCCTGCTCCTTTGCCAGAGCTATAATACAAACATCATCTATCCCTAATTTATTAATTTCATCAGAGGCTGATGACAGATGACCTCTACCGCCATCTATTAAAATTAAATCCGGCATTTGCCCGTCCTCATGCATTAGACGAGCATACCTTCTGTGCACTATCTCTCGCATCATGGCATAATCATCTATCCCACATGTTTGTTTTATCTTAAATTTTCTCCAGTTGTTCTTATCCGGCTCACCGTCTTTAAAACTAACCATCGCGCCCACAGCTTCTTTGCCGCTTATATTAGACACATCAAATCCTTCAATTATATACGGGATAGTAGGGCTTTTAAGGATTCTTCTAAGAGACATCAATGTATCAGACTTCTTTTTCTCCATAAATCCCGATTCTAACTTTAACTTTGCATTTTTTTCGGCCATATTCAAAAACTCAAATTTAGTTCCCCTTTTCGGAACATGTACGGTTATTTTATGCCCAACCTTACTTTGAAGCCAATCTTCTATAATAGATTTGTCTTTAATATCAAAAGCTATATTTATTGTTGCGGGAATAAAAGCAACTTTAGAATAGAATTGTTTGATAAATGATTCCAGTATTTCTGTGTCCGAAAATATATCATTAAGTTCCAGCAAGAAGTTCTCTTGTCCAATTAACTTTCCTCCTCTAATCATAAGCATACATACGCAAATGGCTTTTTCGCCGTTTTTTGCCATCCCAATATAATCTTCATCCTTGGCAGAAAGTAAATTCACTTTTTGTTTCTCTGTAATTTTTTCAATATTTCTCACTTTTTCTCTAAACTCCGCTGCTAATTCATACTGCTGATGCTTACTGGCTAGTTTCATCTGTTTCTTTAGAGAACGAAGAACCTCTTTCATTCTGCCTTCCAAAAACATTTCTACATTATTGACCAGCTCATAATACTGCTCTCTTGTAATCTTACCGGCACACGGACCACTACATTGTTTTATATAATAATTAAGACACGGTCGCTCTAATTTATGAGAGTCCAATTTCTTATTGCAGTTTCTAATTGGAAACAGGTTTCTGATAAGACGCAGAGTTTTCTTTAGCCCTATAACGTCAGTATAAGGTCCATAATAGACTGCTTTTTTGTCCGTAATGTCCCTCTTAAGAGAGATCCTAGGGAACTCCTCATACTTACTTATTTTTATGTGAGGATATTTCTTGTCGTCTTTTAATCTGAGGTTGAATTTGGGTTTGTATTCTTTTATTAAGTTGATTTCTAAATTTAGGGCTTCTGCAGAAGATTTTGTTGCAATGTAATCTATATCCGCAATCTCACTAACTAATAATCTGCTTTTTCTTGAATGAACTGTAGAGGTTTGAAAGTAAGACCCGACACGGGCTTTGAGCGACTTGGCTTTACCTACGTATATGACTTTCTTATTTTTGTCTTTAAAAAGATATACTCCGCAATCAGACGGGAGTACATGCGTTTTTTTTGTAAAAATCTCTTATAACCTTTATTACTTCCTGAGAAGTGTCTGCAACACGGAAAAGATTCTTATCTTTTTTAAAAATATACTTTCGGACAACAAGTTCTCCATTAATCCATCCAATCAAATCTTTCCAGTATTCTTTTCCTACTAGAATTATAGGAAAAGATTCGCTTCTTTTGGTTTGTATTAATGTAAGCGCTTCAAAGAATTCGTCCATTGTTCCATAACCGCCTGGAAATACAACATATGCAGAAGCATACTTAACAAACATTACCTTTCTGCAAAAGAAATATCTAAAGCTAAGAAGAGTCTTAACAAACTTGTTTGGCTTTTGTTCTCGAGGTATTTCAATATTCAATCCTATTGATTCCCCGCCTGCTTTAAATGCGCCTTTGTTAGCAGCTTCCATTATCCCGGGTCCTCCGCCGCTAATAATAGCGTAGCCTTCTTTTACAAGCATGCCTGCCAGTTCTTCAGCCACTTTGTAATATTTATCATTAGGTTTTACTCTTGCGGAGCCAAAAATACTGACAGCTTTACCTACTCTGGATAATACATCAAACCCCTCTATAAACTCTGCCATTATCCTGAAAATGCGCCATGTATCAGCAGATTCAAAATCTTCTACATGCATAAAATTACCTCTTTTTTTCTCATTTAAGGTACCATATTCCACTAATAAAAGCAAAGTTCATATTGACAAAGCATCTGACGAAACCTATACTTGTTGCTAAGTTATAAACGCTGTTAAGGAAGGGGGGTGAAATATATGAAATTGACAAGTATAATTTTTGCAAGTGTGTTAGCCGTTGTCCTTATGGCATCTACATCAGTGGTTTTCGCTGGGGAAATAGAAGCTAAGAGCGATAAAACAATGGAATCTAAGGGCGATAAAATATTGGATAGCTGCTGTAAAAGTCTAACATCCTGTGGTACATCTATGGAAGATTTGGGCGGCAGTATGTCCGCAGAGATTCAGCTTATTACGGATGATGCTAAGGCGTGTATTAAGGAGTGCAAGAAAAAGATAGCTATTGCTGAAATCGATAAAGATGAAGCTGTGATAGCAGATGCTAAAGCATGCATATCCAAATGCGAGAACGCAATAAAGGGATGTAAAAAGGTTAAAACCACAGCAGGATCTTTGGGCAGGAGAGGGAAATTGCTAAAAGGACTTGCTAGTGAAGGCCCTAAAACATTCATGAATAAAATGGCAACTAAGACTAAAAAGATAACAAGAAAAATCAAACGAAAAAAGAAAAAATAGTTTTCTGACTAGTAGGGCTTATAACTTTCGAGTAAAACATTCTGAATTTTATAGGCCCTATTCTTTTTACTCTTATCAAACGCTTGATTATTTAACTTTTGTGGAATATATTACCAATTACAATAAATGTCTTAAACAAAAGGTGCTACCTATGTACCCAACCCGTACATGGTAATTTTAAAATAAAGAGGGGAGTTTTAAAATATGAAAATATCAGACCATATCTCAGAAAAAATGATTTGTTTAGCTTTAGAAAATACAACAAAGGATGATGCAATAAAAGAACTGGCCGAATTATTAAAAGAGTCTGAACAAGTTACGGATTTTAATGTATTTTTAAAAGATGTTTTTGAGCGAGAGAAATTAGGCGCTACAGGGATAGGTAATGGAATAGCTATCCCGCATGCCAGAACAGACGCTGTACATAATATTATTATTGCGTTTGGAAGATCTTCTCAGGGAATTAATTTTAACGGGGTAGATGACAAACCAGCAAAACTGGTTTTTTTAATAGGTACTCCGAAAAAGGACGTCAACAAATATCTTCAGGTTTTAGCTCACCTCACAAGACTATTAAAAAAAGAATCATTTCGTCAACAACTTTTGGAAGCGCAAAATGCAGATGAGATATTGAATGCTATAAGACAGATTGAGAGTTAATTTAGTATGGACATATTGTTCTTTATAGGAATAGCCTTGATCTGTGGTTTTATTGGAGGGAAACTTGCCAAGCTGGTTAAGCTTCCTTCAGTTGTTGGATATCTTCTTGCAGGTCTTCTATTAGGTAATTCTGTCTTTAATATCTTTAGCTTGAAGGTATTAGATAAAATAGGCGTTTTTAGTGATTTTGCTTTGGGAATTGTTGCTTTTATAATTGGCAGTGAGATGCGTATTAGTGTAATACGTAAATTAGGAAAAGGAATTTTAACAATTCTTTTGGGAGAATCACTTGGCGCAGTTTTACTTGTAACACTTGGTGTTTATCTTTTAACTCGTCAGTTCCATATTGCGCTGATATTCGGGGCTCTGGCAGCAGCAACCGCTCCAGCCGGGACAGTCGCAGTTCTACAGGAGTATAAATCAAAGGGAACCCTGACAAGTACGATATATGCAATTGTTGGTTTGGATGACGGGGTAGCTGTCGTAATTTATGTATTCGTTGCTGCTTTTGTAAAGATGTTTTTAATTGGCAGTTCAATATCCCTTATTGGGATTATAAAAGGG
>Ga0075121_1001409_pt1 | contig 14819 bp, 9 predicted proteins | sample AntAceMetag02UKG_FD_69793 | JGI IMG/M metagenome (GOLD analysis project Ga0075121, IMG submission 69793) | Saline lake microbial communities from Ace Lake, Antarctica - Antarctic Ace Lake Metagenome 02UKG | ecosystem: Environmental > Aquatic > Non-marine Saline and Alkaline > Saline | place... | reverse complement strand
GCGATCTCAATCACAAGCGAGGACGAATTCTGGGCATGGGTGTTGAAGACGGATTGCAGGTTGTAAACGCCGATGTGCCTCTCGTTGAAATGTCAAAATACGCGACTGAGCTCAGAAGCATGACTCATGGACGGGGCTCCTTTGAAATGGATTTCTCGCGCTACGAAATGGTTCCAACAAACATCATGAACGAAATCATAGCCAACTTCAAAGCGGAAGAAGAAGAGGAATAACATTCCTTATTCACCTTAAACGCCAACTCCGGATGCGCTAGCGTCCGGAGTTTTTTTATAAATGCAATATAGCTCCGTGTAATTGGGCTGAAGTTTTACACTTTGCGCATCACGAGAAGACCAACTATATTGGAATTATAGAAACTCAATTTAAAAATGTAAAGGGAAGGCTCTTAAAATGGAAATTATCGGAATTGGCTTGATTGTGTGCGGGTTTATTCTTTCGGCTGTATGCGGAATAATCATTCTTGTTAAAGCTTTTCAGGCGTCAATACTGTGGGGTCTTGCGTACTTGTTTATCCCCTTTGCCGCTTTAATATTTGTAATAACACATTGGGACGAAGCGGGAAAACCTTTCCTTTATTCATTGCTCTCAATACCAATTATAATGTTCGGGATGTTTCTCATCCCGCAAAATGTGTCATAGCCTTTTTACCTTTGACAACCAAGCCCGGCTCCTACTCCGGCTCCGTCGGATTACTGAAACCGACCTGAATGCCCCCTTGTTGGCGGTGGAGCCTTGACTTAGGCTTTATATAGCTTTACAGTGTATATAACTTATTTAAGGATAGTATTATGAAAAAGTCGGCAATATTAGCGTTGGGCATTTTTTCTCTGGTTGCATTTATTCAAACCAACAGCCTCGCTGCGGTTCCTGTCGCAAACGCGCACTGGAATTTTGAAATAAGCCTGCTTCAGGCTGAAGTTGTTCAGGAAACTCCGGTTTCCGGCAAGTTCGCTATGTTGGTTGATTGCACAGGCATCCTGAAAGGATTTGAGGCTTTGAACGGAATTTACACTGCTCAGCCAATAAATCAGGTGGAAGCTATTTTGAATGCAGATGTTGTTGGCAGCTATAAAGGAAATTCTCTCAGAATTGTGTCCGTTTCTCTAGTAAATATTAGCACAGGAGCTTGCGATACTCAAAGCATAACGGTTACATTCACCGATAAAAAGGGAATAGTTTACGAGACTTACAACCTCAAGGCAACTGGCAGCTTTACCCCTTATTATTTTACGTTTCAGTCACTGACCACTGTGTCCGGGACTCTTTCAAAAAAATAAACAGCCGAATATAGGCAATCATTTTTTTGCTTTCAGCATTAATTCGCGTGTCTTTCGATGGCGCGAAAACGGCGCGGAGTCATGCCCATTATTTTTTTAAATTGCCGCGAAAAATAGTTGCTGTCTTCAAAACCTGTTTCAATGGCTATTTGAGAAATTGGCTTGTCGGAATTTTTTAGGATTTCGCGCGCTTTGTCCATTCGCAAACTCAGCAGATAACTTATCGGTGAAATGCCCATCGCTTTTTGGAACAAACGCTGAAAGTTTCTCTTGGACATTTTCGCGCGGCGTGCCAGTTGGTCGATGGAAATTTCGGACGCGTAATGTTCTTCGAGATAACTGACAATCTCCCCAAACGCATAAATAGTCTGACACTCCGGCAAAGACGAAGCAGGAGAAAAGCGTCTCGAAAGAAACACCAGCAACTCCGTCAGCAAAGAGCAGGAAAGAGCCTTGTATCCTGGTGATTTGCCCTGCAATTCCTTGCGGATCTCAAATAAAATTTGGCGAGCGCGCGAAAGATGTTCATATGTCAGTTTAAGTCTGCTTTTAAATTCATGTTCTTTTCTAAATTTTGGCTCTATTTCGAAAAGCGCATTGAAGCCCGGCAGACTTCTCAAGTCGTGCATGGGCAATTCCAGCGTTTGAAAATCAAACAGGACATTCACAAAGTATAACTCAGCCGCGTTCCGATATCCATGTTCCAGATGCCCGGTTATCACAAAAACATCGCCAGCTGTTATTCTGTATTCTTCCTCTCCGGTTTCATGAATCCCAGAACCGCCCAGCACAATGACCAGCTCCAGATAATCATGCGTATGCAGAGGAAAATTAGCATTCCCTTTGACCGGAAGAACAACAAGAGGAAACTCGCCCTTGCTGTAGTTTTCAAGCTTTAACCTCATGTCACCTTTCAATCGTTTGGCATTATAATGCTGTTAATTGGCGCAAAAGTCAAGGTTTTGAGCTCAATATTATAATATAATAAGTGCGAAAACAAAAAACAAAACAGAAAGGGAACGGAACAATGATAAAAATAAACAAAGAAGAATATCGCGACAAGGTTCTGGCCTGTTGGCTGGGGAAAAATATCGGCGGAACGCTTGGCATGCCAATGGAGTGGAAACGGCAAATAAATGATGTCACTTTCTACACGCAGGATCTGAAAGGCGACCCTGTCCCCAACGACGATTTGGACATTCAATTGCTATGGCTTGTCGCTCTCGAAGAGCAAGGCGTGGAAATAAACGCGCAGACACTTTCCGAATACTGGCACATTTATCTTACACCGCATTGGGCAGAATACGGAATAAGCAAAAGCAACATGCGCCAGGGTTTGCCCGCGCCCGTCTGCGGAACATTCAATAACAAATACAAAGACAGTTGCGGAGCTTTCATACGCTCCGAAATATGGGCATGCATCGCGCCGGGAACCCCGGCTCTTGCCGTGAAATATGCCTATGAGGACGCTATTATTGACCATGGAAACGGTGACGGCACATACGCGGAAGTTTTTTGCGCCGCCCTCGAATCGGCCGCATTTGTCATTTCGGACATCAGGCAGCTTATTGATATCGGGCTCTCATACATTCCAACAGATTGCGGAACGGCTGAAGCCATAAAGGCAACAATCAGAGACTTCGACGCGGGCAAAAGCTGGCAAGACATCCGCGACATGATTTTAAGAGATTTTCGCGGACATCAACTCGGCTACATAAGCCCGGAAGACATAAAAAAGGGCTTCCAAGGCGGAAAAGTAGGATACGATGCACCTTCAAACATGGGCATTCTGACACTGGGATTGCTTTGCGCAGAAAAAGGCGACTTCGACGAAATGATCTGCACGACAGTCAACTGCGGGGAAGACACCGACTGCACCGCCGCGACAGTCGGCTCCATTTACGGAATAATCAATGGCACAAAAGGCATACCGGAAAAATGGATAGAGCCTATTGGGCGAAGCCTTAAAACCTGCTGCCTTAATCTTGGAGAACTGCAAGGCAACCGCATGCCCGCAAATGTTGACATACTAACCGACAGAGTTGAAGCAATAGCAATGCAAGTTCTTGGACGCTTTAAGAATTGCGGAGTTGAAATAACAGAAACCACTTCGACTGGACTAGACAAAAAGGAAGCCGAATCCATGCTTGGAAGAGGCAAAGATGAATCCATATACAAAAACATGAACGGACCTGTCTACAAATTTCCTTTCTTTTCTGTGTCAGTAAATTATGGAGAAAATCCAGTGGTCAGATCGGGAGAAGAAAAAACTGTAGCCTTGAAGATTGAAAACACCTATGGCAGAGTTCAGGCAAACATATCAGTCAGGACATACTCGCAGGTAGGATGGCAGATTTCGCCCGGATCTGGCGTTGTTCCCTGCTTTCCAGGTCTTAGCAATCTTGCGCCGGAAATAGAGATATCATTCTTGTCGGAAAAAATAACAGACTCCACAAATCGCTTCGTTGTTGAATTGACAATAGAAGGAAGGCCGGGGACAATGTTAGTCCCTATTATACTGCTTAATGGAAACTTTGCGCGCTGAAAAAAAGCCCCTCCGTTAAAAGAGAGGGCTTTTAGCTCTTTTTTTAAGTTTTATATACAAATTTGCCACATATGGTCATTCTTTTTCTAAAACGGGAACTGGCACAACCGGAAGAGTTATATGGCTGGGATATTCTTGTGAAAGATACAAATTTTGATTGGCAATCTTTGCCTCATTTATGTTCTTCGCTTTCTTCCATGTATTTGGATGAACCTCAAAACGCGGAGAATTGCTGGAACTTATATGAACCGCAATTTTATGCCCAACATTGAATACATTGGCCACGCTCCAAACAGGGATGCGTAACTCTGTTATCCGCCCAGGCTCCAAAGGAGTTTCCTTGTCGCGTCCATTGCGGAATCGGGTCATAAATGGAGCATCCTGCAGGATCATTTCATAACCATCTGGATATACATCGATCAGCTTTACTGTAAAAAGCGTATCCTTGACATCGCTTGAGATATAAAGCGTTGCAGTTATCGGGCCGGTCAAGGCTAAAGGCTCTTTCAAAGGAGACGTTTCAAAACGGAGGATATCTTTTCTCGTTGAAAGAGGACGCTGATCCGCTGGGCCAGGCGACATGCCAAATGTCGCGCCGCCAAAAGTTCTCACAGGATTTTTGGGATCATAAACATATGAAAGCTTCGCTGCCGGAGCAGTCGGTTTGCCAGTTGAAAGCAAACCGTTCTTGTGAAAATAATAGTTGGCAGGAGCACAATTTGCCGGTGGCCAGCATGTGGTTGTTTTGTAGATATTTCCGGGAGCCTTTTCATCTTTAACGTCTCCAAGAATATAGTAATAAATTGTGCTTTTTTCAGGCAAACTGGAACTTTTCACTCCTCTCAAGGCGTCTCTAAATAACTGCCTCCGGTCAAATCCCACGTTGCGTTTTGGAAACTGAATAGTGTTCCAGCTCTTGCCCTTGCATCCTCCATGAGCATGAAAACCAATATCCATCACGCATAGAGCATGGTCTTTAAAGTCATTGAAGGCATCAAGAAGACTTTCAGTGTAAAGATCATACCATCCTGAACGATGCAAAAACAATCCTTTAAAACTCCCGTTGGCTGCCAGTTTCTTTGTGCGTTCTCTGTATGCTTTTTCATCAAAAGAATAAACAGTAGGGCACGGCCATTTTGCGGTGTTCACACCACGGCGCCCCATCCATCTATATATTGTATTTCGGCGAACGCCATTAATGCTGCCCCAATAGAGCCGAGCTTCGCTGCCACTGGCGTCAGGTGAAACTGCAACCACACCCGGAGCCGCCGCATAAGGAGCCATAGTGGCTCCAATGCCGCTGCCACTGTTGCCAACGACTCCAATTCGCCCGTTGCACCAAGGTTGCTTCATTATCCATGCGCAGGTGTCATAAGTGTCATCAATTTCGTTGTCATAACTGAGTGGATCATAGTCAGGACGCAACTCTGGAGCTTCTCCTCTGTAAAGACGCTGTCCAACTGTGGCAAATCCCCCACTGCCTGGAGGCTTAAAAATATATATAGAACGCCTGAGAATAACTGGAAATGGCCCTTTTCCAGGAGGAACATACACAAAGGTCTGCAACTTTACGCCATCGCGCATTGGCAAACCCAAAAACATGCTTTTGCTGCCCTTGGGAGGGATTCCTAATTGGGTGATTTGCTTTCCCTCTATTCCTCTCTTGTAGCCATCTTCGCTCTGGCATAGACAAAGGTCATCAATCCAAATCCTGCCGAAAACGGATTCATCCGCGACAGATTTCAAACGGATATAAATTTGCAGAAAACTATCTCGATGAGAAGCAGGAGTGGCCGCCGATATTTTAGTCCACTCATTTCCCACAAGAAAAGTTTTTTGGAATTCACTGACAAGTTGTCCATTTTTCTTAAAATATTTCAAACCTATTTCAATTGGAACTTTAGCACTTTTTCTCAAATCAGCTTTGACCCATGCGGAAAAAGTATAGTCTCCTCTGATTTTTTTGCTCCATTCAAGTTTTTGCCCAAAAACAACACATGCTTTTTTTGTTGTTTTATCAGGAAAAAAGAGCAGGCAATTTTTGCCGGAACGCGATCCATTTGCGACAATTTTGCTATAAGCGCAAGAGGGAGCTGAGCCTTCCTTTTCAAGAGAGATGTCCCAGCCCTTAACAGGGTTCGCAAGATTCTCAAAGCCACTATTGCTCTTTATTAAATTGCTGCTTTGTCCAAACAAGCTTCCGCCAAAAAATAGAAAAATGAAAAGTGAAAATATTCTAATGCTATTCATATATAATCCTTAATTTTGAATTGTCGCTTCATCGGGGCAATATATTATTGCACTATTCTCAAAAAAAGCCCCGCCTAAAAAGCGGGGCTTTAAAATAAAAACGGATTATTAATCCGAAATCAATACTCTTCGACATTCGCTGGATTGACAATTGCCGGAGTGTCAGGAAGCTTGCGCCTCAATGCTTCCAGCTCGTCCGGGCCTTCGCCAAGAGGCATCGCGACTTGTCCGCCATTTGTGGCAGAGCGAAGTATGCCCATCATGATCTCAAAGCCCTTGTAAGCGTTTTCAAAGCAGCACTGATGAACTTTTGAGTCGTCATCCAGCCATGCTGCCATTTCTTCAATATAGGGAGGCATGTCAAGCTCGTAGTTCATTGCGCCTTCGCCGCTTTGGACGCCGTCTTTTGTCACAGCGCGCCAGCCGCCGTTGGTCAGGCATTCGGCAAATCCTTCTGTGCCCTGAATGCCTATGCGGTTCTTGCCCCACCATTTTTGAACTTCTGGCTGGTCCGGAGCTCCTGCGCCGGATTCGATGTGCCCGCGCACGCCGTTTGCATATTGAATAACACCCGCAACATAGTCAGGAGAAGGATGATTGTCATCCATCTTGCCTTTTCCTGAAGCCTGTCCCATTACCCATTTTGCGTCAGAATAATCATTGTACCAGCCCATGTAGTCGAGCATATGCGTCATCATGTGCGCCATCCAGCCAGTGGCTGAAGCATAAACAGTGGTGATTCTGCCAAGGGCTCCGCTGGCCGCTATTTCTTTTACCTTCTGGTAATGAGCTCCATAGCGATGCTGATGGCTTACAACTGCTTTGATGCCTGAGCTTTCGATCAATTTCTTGACCTTAAGGGCTTCAGACATATTTTCAGCTATCGGTTTCTCAAAAGCGACAAGCTTGGCTCCGCAATCGACGGCTATTTTGATGAAATCGTAGCGTATTCTTGGCATTGTGCAAAAGCAGAACACATCGGGTTTCAGTTCCTGCGCCATGGCGGCAGCGTCGCTTCCCCTTGGAATATCGGTCATGCCAAGAGACTTTGCTGCTGAATTAAGCATCTCTTCGTTGATGTCGCAAATGCCCACAACTTCAAAATTTTCATTGGCCTGGAAAGAGGCGGCGTGGTGTTTTCCGCGTTTGCCCATCCCTGCGACCAAAACTTTATATTTTGCCATAATTTTAAAAATCCTTATAATCTAATGCCGTTTTGCGTTCTAAAGGCTATAAAAAGTTGCAGAAATCAATTTAAACTCGCAACAATAATTGACTTTAGAAATGCAATTGTGTGTAAATATCAAAAAAAAGGGGCCTTTCGGCCCCGTGTGAAAAACGATCTTACTTGTTGTAAGCCTTATCCCACTCTTTGACCATCTTAATGACGTAGTCAACTTCCTTGGCTGTAAGCTCAGGGAACAATGGCAGAGAAACGCAAGTGGCTGCGTTCTTTTCAGCATTTGCAAGAGATCCAACAATTCTGGCTTTTTTGCCCCATGGGAAGCCATCTTGCTGATGAATGGAGATGGAGTAATGTGTTTTAGCATCAATTCCAGCGTCTTGAAGGAATTTAACCATGTGATCGCGCTTCTTGGCTGTGTCTGTTTCAACAACAAAGAGATGGAACACGTGACGATAGCCGCTGAGTTCAACAGGCAGCTTGAGATTAACGCCCTTGAGCCCTTTGCTGTAACGGGCAGCCCATTTTCTGCGATCATCAGACCATTTAGTGATCTTTTTGATTTTTGCGCTGAGAATTCCTGCATGAAGATCATCCAGGCGGCTGTTGAAGCCGAAAGAGTGAACATTGCGCGCAGGCGAGCCATGGTTGCGGAGCTTGCGGACAACGTCATTTATTGTTTTGTTGTTAGTCATGATGGCTCCGCCATCGCCATATGTGCCAAGATTCTTCTGAATAATGAAGCTTGTGCAAATGGCATCGCTGTACTGGCCTTGCTTGAAGCCTTTGCCGTGCGCGTCAATGCTTTGGGCATTGTCTTCGATTACGAGCAACTTGTTGGCTTTGGCTATTTTGCTGATAGCTTTCATATCAGCGCAATGTCCGTAAAGGTGGACAGGCATGATAGCTTTTGTTTTTTTAGTTACAGCTTTTTCAACTTTCACGGGATCGATGCATCTTGTGTCTTCTGTGCAATCAACGAGAACAGCAGTGGCGCCGGCAATCCAGATAGCTTCAGCTGTGGCAAAAAATGTGTTTGCATTTGTTATGACTTCATCGCCTTTGCCGATCCCGAGGGCCATAAGAGTGAGCCAGAGCGCGTCTGTGCCGTTGCCTACGCCTATTGCGTATTTAGTTTCGGCATACTTGGCAAGTTCGCCTTCGAATTTCGACAACATCGGACCCAGAATATAACTCCCGCTTTCGAGGACTTCCTGGATGTTCTTGTCAATTTGCTTCTTGAGATTGTGGTACTGTTTGACATGACCGTAAAAAGGCACTTTCATGTTTTCTTCCCTTTCTTGTATTTTAGGTTAAACTACGCGATAATCAACCAAAAATTGCTCAGAAATCAAAAGTGTAACCGAGAGCAAAATGACCGGCAAGGTAGTTCTTATAGGAAAGATTTCAAACGTTTTCGCACATTAATTTTCATCTTTTTTTTAGCTCAGCCTCAAACAAAAAAATTAAAAATCATTTTACAAAGTTTCAAAGCGACTTAATAAATAAGCTTTACAAAGTCCAAAGTGTTTTTTAGACATGCTTTTTCGCTTCTTAGTCATTTTAATCCGTAAATCTTCCAGGCGTCTTGTCAAGGCATGTCTTCCTTAAATGATTTTAATATTCAATATGAGCAAAAAAAGTTTTGTTTTTTTACTTCAAAGCATTTTTATCAGGGTTCCAGATTACAGGCTCATTCCCGGATCAAAACGACGAAGAACCGTTTTTTTCAAAGATGGAAGGATATATTCAACCAAGTGGATTCGTTGCGCCACCAGACTCCGCCGTTGTTGTTTTATTCAGAAAAAACTGAAGCGTTGCAATATAAAAAAATTCAAACACATACAGGAGAATGCATTTCTTATTTGTAAAAAAAAACAAAATAGTGAAATGAGAGCTTAAATCAAAAAAACGGCCCCAAAAGTGATTTTTAAGCAATTTATTACTGTGTTTTAAAACTTGCAAATTACTTATAGCTAAGGGTATAGCAATACAAAGCAAGGTGGCTGACCCCGATTAACAAAAGGGGGGGGGTATTTTCCCTGGCAAAAGTCCTTGTTATTTCCATGTACATCTCAATATTCCCTGTTTTCATTATTCTGCTATTAAAATTACTTCCTTATTTTTCGGGACAAGTATCTTATCGTTTATTTTAAATTTATCAGCCTTTTGCAAGCCTGCCAGCGCCAAAGCTGTCAAAGTTATTTTTTGGGGATCTAATCCCATCTTTTGCCAATCAATCTTGAGTTTTATTTTTTCGTCCTTGCCTGTCCAACTGGCAAGACATATCAAAGCTTTATTTTTCTTGCGATACACAGTTGCCAATATGTCTTTGCGACCTGTCTTCACAGGGCATTCCGGGTTCCAGTATCCCAGCCATTCAGCATTCTCGATTCCAAACTCATCCCATAATTTATATATTTCTTTTGCTTTCTTTTTTTCCTGTCTGCAAGTCAAGCCATACAGCATACCTCTCCAAAAATTAGCAGTGCCAGTAATGTCAAGCATTTCCCCGGTCAAGCCAAACGGAATTCCTGAAATTTCAACAAGCCAATAATCAGGACCGCGGTTATAGTTAAAAAATTCTCCAAACCAAAGCTCAGTGACAAAAGGCAAATGCTCCATATTGATATTTGCGACAGACTTGGGCATTTTCTTTCTTCCGCAGCAAACATGAAACTCCATCCGATAATCAGGGTTTGCCTTTGACATGCCAATCGCAACGCGCTTCATAATGTCTCGATCGTATCCAATCCCATCAAGGTACAAGCTGTAGAAAGCATTTTTGCGCAAAAGATAATTCAACCCTTCAATATAATAATTATGCCAGCGGGAAAGTCCAGTCGTTCCTATTGCCGCACAAGTCCCCTCTTTTACAGGAGTACGCCAAGCCTTATTGTATCCCCATTTTAAATGTTCGCGAAGCCATGGATGTCCTTGCTCAGCCAAACCAAAAACAGGCGAGGCATAAACATCTGGACCAGAAAAAACTTCATTTCCAAGACTTCTAAGCGCCCACATTTCGGCTACGTGATTGCTAAGCTCCCTGACTGTGTAATAAAGCTGCACACCCAAACCGCCACTTTTAATAAGCTTCTTATTTTTTTCCGCTAGTTTATCTGCGCAAATAAACGGATAGTTTATATATGGATTAACCTTGTTGCTATGATGAATATGTTCGATATTTGTCCCGACTCGAGTCTTCCAGTGAATCTTATTAATCGGTTTAAATGGGGTCACAAGCAAACGATATTTCAAAGTGTATTCCTTGTCTTTCGCCAGCTTGATTCCAGATATTTCAGACCTCAAAATAACTTCATTGCCTTCTGTTCTAAGCGTTCCAGAACTTATCCCATTTGTTTTTAGTTGTATGCCAGCCACAACATTGCCAACCCATAGCAAAATATTTTTTTGCTTAGTCCAACTCCATGTATCAGGCCGATAGCCTCCAAGCTTTCCAGCTCCCATCATATATTCTGCGACATCAGCAGCAAATGGAATTTCCAAGATTACTTTGTCTATTAATTCATCTTTCTTTGCTTTTAGTTTTATTTCAAACTGCACGCAGCCATCAAATTCTGTTGTTGATATATTTTTCAAAGAAAGAGATGCATTCTTGTCTTCAGCAAATGATTCTCGGACAAACTTAGCTGGCTTTTCCTTTATTATTTTGTCCGGCTCTGATTTTAGCAAAACAAGAGATTGGCCATTCTTTTCTAATGTTAAAGATATTGGTTTTGAAAGAATATTTTTGCCACGACTTTTCACTTGGATAGGCAAGCCAAGCCTTCCAAACTCAATGCTTCTGTCAAGGAGCTCCACTTTATTGCCTTTAACCTTCAGCGGCATATATGGAGATGACAAGTCGTTCTCATTTAGGCCCAAAGTCGAATCAAGCCACCTTAGTCTTGAATGGCGCCATAGATCGTCATCTCCTTTGTTTGGAATAAGGCTTCCGGCAACATCAATGGAAATCTTCACTACCTCAGGCTTCATGCCTGCGGGCTTAATTGTCACTGTCCCCCGGTAAAGTCCTTTGGCATTATCAGGCACCTGAAAGCCAATCCAAAGAGGCCTGACTTTGCCTTTCGCCAGCTTAAAAGTCTTTCTAAATGTCTTTCCAAGCCAGTCTGTCCCATCAATATTAAAGCAGCGAAATTCACTTTGGGAAATGCTTTCTCCTTTATCGTTTTTCAATGCGCCAAATTCAACATCTACATTTGATATGCTCTTTTGTGCGGCAAGCACGCCCACTTGAAAGCAATAAAATTCGCCTGGTCTAGCACTTCCAGCAAAAGATGCTTCAAGTCCACTCTTCTTGACCCAACAAAGTGGAATAGTCTCATACATTCTTACCGGATGCTTTCGATCTTCAGGAAACAATAAATACTCTTTGGATTTATTTTGCTCCAAAACTTGCTCAATTTCTTCCTTTGTAGCAACAACCTCCATAGGATCAAAGCGGTCAAATTTAGATTTCGCCTGAATTTCAAGCAATTCAGCTTTTGGCAGTCTTTGCCAATTTCCATTTTTTATCTTTCCAAATCTGACCTTGGGCTTATTGCCTATTATCCATGCGACAAGCATTTCCCAATTAGGATCGGGCGCATAATGCGGCTTAATATACTCATCCGTGCGACTCCAATACCATGGAGCATTTCCAAGGACTTCATAATAAGGAAGGTAATACACCTCATAATTGCCGGGCACAGTCAAAGGCTCAAAAACTATATCCCCATATTCCTTGGTGTTATTTATTAAAACAACATTGTCTAATCTTTTCCCAGTGTAGGCGTCAATCACAATAACAGCTTTCTTGTCTGGATTTTCATCCCTGCGCCGCCATGGGATATGCGCCCAAACAGCCCTAGTTTTTTTCTTGCCGCCCCAAAGACCTTTTGCCTTCAAATCGGAGCCAGTATTCTTGTCGACTCTGACGATAGCCCTATGAAAGCCAAAACCCTTTTTGTTCCACTTTTTAATTCCATATTTCACATTTTGAGAAGACTTCTCAATTCCTCTGTATATCTGTCTAAAATAAACTTCTGCCGCTTCTCTCCCTTTGCTCCAATAAAAAGAACCTTTCTCAGGAGTCACACTATTCCATGCGCTGTCATTAAAATCTTTATTAAACCAATCCACGCCAGAAACAGTTCCATACTTCCATTTCAAGTCTGACTCTTTTCGACCCACTTCAATTTTTACACTAGGTTTAGCTCCAGTTGCCGTCGCTTTTATGCCAATAACATTGGGGCCTTCATCTATATCTATATATGATGATAAGCTTTCTCCAGAAGCTCCGTCTTTTGCCGACAAAGATGGTGTCCTTGTTTTCCATTCATAATGCTTGCCGCCAACAAACAACTTCGCATTGGCATTTCGTGTCTCCACATGAAAGAAAGTTCGAATCTTCCTTTTTTCAGTCCCCAATCTTTTTGACTTCTTTTTGTCACGAATTCTCAAAGCATTTATAAATGCGCCATTAAGACGAGCTTCCGTCATGAACTTATCATAAGATGTCGGCAAATTTGTTTTGAAAAGAAACTTGTTATAGTGGGTCAAGTCATGGAAATTGTTGATATTTTCAGACCACGTGGAATAAATATAACGAGGACTAGCGGCAAGGCGAGATATATTAACCTTCCACTCTGCATTCGGCTTCGGTTTCCCTCCAAAAACCTCGAAAGGAATTATAGCTTTGAAAAACCAATATTCTTTTGTTGAATCAGCCTGAAGCTTCCATGCGCTCAACGCGCAACCAGCGCTCCAACGTGCGCCTTTGGGATTTATGATGAATTGGCATTTGCTTTTTTCGCCTTTAGGGGCGATATGCACCTCAACACAATCTTTTTTCCAGAGATTATCATTATTCTTTTTGGACACATTCAGTCTGTCCGCATTTGCCTGATAACAACGCACTTTCAAATGAAGCGCGTCTTCTGTCCAATAGGCCTTAAAAAAAGTTTGCGCGCCAAAAACAAATTTATCACTTTTAAATATATAAAATCCCGAAGCATCTGGGATGCGCTCCCATGTCGCTTCATTATTTTTTTGCGAAAAGCCTTGCTCGCCTTTGATCAAATAGCATGGGTAAACACGTTCGTCGGCAATCATTGAAAGTGAGAAAGCGAAAACAATGCACAAAAAAAACTTACTTATCATATTCTTTGTCTCCTTGAATTATTTGAGTAAAAAAAAGATTTAGCCATATCAATATTTTATATTCGGATTTAAAAAATTGGGTAATGAACCTATTTCATTGGCTCCCAAGTCCTCAACATGTCCGTCAAAAAAGGCAAGATTGGCCTGCTTGCTATGCCTGAGATAATAATATCGTTCTTCAACTGCATCCGCAGCTTTATATAGATAAAAAGTGCTATTGTTGGTTCCTTGAGAAGAATCAGCGAAAAGAGGCGTGCGACTTGGATATTTAGCCCTAAACACATTTATTTTATAGTCAGAACTTGGCAACCTATATTCATCATTAACTCTAGGCAATATCATTCCGTAGCCATCCAATGACCAGCTCCTGAATTCTTGCGGGTCTTTAGGACACTGTATCATTTTAAAGGCCGCATCTTGACTTTGCGGCAAATACCCGGAATAGTAATAGACTCCTCCCCATCTGGCGTTCGCGTCTTCTGGAGTTCCAGCCAAAAATGGAATTACTCCTTTGTAATCATCGGCATAATTTATAGTGACAAGCATAAGTTGCTTCTGTCTATTTTTGCAGGCAATTGTTTTAGCCTGCTCTCTGGCAGCCTTCAGCGCAGGCATCAACATGCTGGCCAGAATTGCTATTATGGCAATCACAACGAGCAATTCTATGAGTGTAAAAAACGTAGTTCTCCTAAACATAATAGGTCCTCGCTTTATTGTTTTTGAATATTGCTTTATAGTCGTCGGGCGCGGAATTCGGAAGTATTACTCCATCGACGTCCTCGTAAGAACAAATCCTGTATGGAGATGTCATTTGAAACTTCTGGGTATCGACAATGGCAACAACTTCTTTTGCCTTTGCTATAAATTCCTTTTCAAATTCAACTATCAACTGGCTATGATTGCAAAAACCTTCTTCATCCAAACTGCCAGGCGCAATAAATGCTTTTTGAACAGCAAGGTTGCTGTTTGAATTTCCTATAAGTATGCCCTCATCGCTGATAGGAACAGCTCCGACCACATTTACCTCATTGTCGGTCCCGGCAAGAAGCAAAGAAACTGGCAAAGAATTAGTCACCACGCATATTTTTCTGTTGACAAGCCTTTTTGCCAGATGCAGAATATTCCTTCCGCCGCCAAGAAACACACACTCCATGTCACCAATAAGCTCCGCAGCTTTTTTGCCCAACGCAACCCTCTCCTGGTAAAATGGGTCGTCATCCTGATAATACCACGAGGGGCAAAATGAAAAATCGCTTTGCTTGGGCATGGCTCCGCCCTGAACGCGCTTTATTTTTTTCAGCTCCTCAAGACGCTTCAAGTACCTGTCAGTAGTCGAGCGAGTCACGCCAAGAACCGCTGTAAGGTCTTTAATGCTAATAAA
>Ga0075121_1001408_pt1 | contig 14828 bp, 11 predicted proteins | sample AntAceMetag02UKG_FD_69793 | JGI IMG/M metagenome (GOLD analysis project Ga0075121, IMG submission 69793) | Saline lake microbial communities from Ace Lake, Antarctica - Antarctic Ace Lake Metagenome 02UKG | ecosystem: Environmental > Aquatic > Non-marine Saline and Alkaline > Saline | place... | reverse complement strand
AGGGTTATGCCCACTCCCTGGCAGAACGATTAAAACAACGATCAAGAAAATAAACAAATGTAGTGCCATAACGAAGATATTTAAAAAATAACCGGCTGTAATTATAGCATTTAATTTTTTTATTCAAAAAGATGGGCTAAGTTAATGGCATTGACTCCAAGGGTAGTACTGCACTTGTCGAAAAAGCAAATTTTGGCAATATCGACAAGTTGCTCTCCCGGGGCATGGCATAAAATAAAAAATATTAACAAATTAGTATATTTCTCTTGGCCGGAATTATCAATCCTCTTGTAATTTGCAGAATTGCGGTGTAAATATTTACGCCGTAATCCTGTAGTGTAGTGTTTTTGAATTGCAAGATCGACCTTCTTCAGGGCATTTTGTTTTGCTGAAATGATTGATAATACAAGGGATATGGAAAAGGAAATGGCGGAAGTGCATGGGAATCGAACCCACCCGAGACGGTTTTAGCGCCTCACACCGGATTTGAAGTCCGGGAGCCTCACCAGTAAGCTGCGCACTTCCATATTTGATTTTTTTTAAAAAACGAACCATACATTTCATGATGATGTGTGTCAATGATTTTTAACTTGGGATGATGAGATATGAAAAATGGCAAGATCGCTTTTTTTGATTGTTTTTGCGGTATCAGCGGGGATATGACCCTTGGGGCCTTTGTCGATCTGGGAGTACCGGCAAAGTACCTGGAGGATGAGCTGTACAACCTGCCCCTGGGGGGATTTAAAATTGAGACCGGTTCGGTTTTTCGCAATGGAATCAAGGCCCAAAAGATTTTTGTGGCGGTTTCGGATCACTCAAAATCAAGGAATTATACTCAGATTAAAACGCTGATCAATCAGAGCTCCTTGTCTGAAAAGGTAAAACAACTGAGCCTGGATATGTTCAAAAGGGTGGCGGTGGCCGAAGCTGAAATACATGGATGCTCCCTGGAAAAGGTTCATTTTCATGAAGTCGGCGGCATAGATGCCCTGGTGGATATTGTGGGAACAGCCCTGTGCATCGAATACCTGGGGATTGAAAAGGTCGTGGCCTCACGACTGCCTCTGGGACAGGGGTTTGTCAACTGCTCCCATGGCACCATCCCGGTACCTTCCCCGGCAACGCTGGCCATTTTAAAGGGTATTCCCACTTATGGTACCGATATTCCCTGTGAGCTGGTCACACCCACCGGGGCCGCCATCATTACCTGTCTGGCGCAATCGTTTGACAACCGGCCGGAAATGGTCATTGAAAAGAGCGGTTATGGTGCTGGAACGCGGGAAATAAAATCTCGTCCGAACCTGCTGCGGATCACCGTGGGCAAGGGGCTGGAGGGAGGTAAAAGCGATACGCTTATCCATGACCGGGTAACCATGGTGGAAAGCTGCATTGATGACATGAATCCGGAAATTTTTGGTTTTCTCATGGAAATGCTTTTTGCCGACGGGGCACTGGATGTGGTGTGGACCCCGGTGTTCATGAAAAAAAATCGGCCGGGCACCCTGGTGCAGGTGCTGTGTCGCACGGACCAGCGGGAAAGGATTATCCGGCGCATTTTATCTGAAACTACCTCTCTGGGCGTACGGTTTCATGAAATGGAAAGATGTCTGCTGCCCCGTGAAAGCGTCACGGTCCAGACGCGATTCGGAGAAATAAAGGGTAAAAAGATAAGGGGCCCCGGCACAGAAAAACGCATGGTACCGGAGTTTGAGGAATGCAGGACCTTTGCACTTGAAAAAGGCATCCCCATACGCCTGGCCTATGCACAAATCCAGAAGGCCCTTGATCAAGGATGATGGCGTCGCAAAAAGTCTCCATCTACTGCGTTATAGCGATTTCCCAGAGACTCGACATACTACATGTATGCCTTCGTCCCTGGAAAATCGCTATGCCTTGTATATAAAGATTTTTACTTAGCCACCTCATATGTTTTTACGGGCTTATCAAGGATGAACCGACCCCCAAATACCTTGACAAAAAGTATGCCAGATTATAGAGATAGGCCATGAATTTCAAAGATAAAACCATCCTGTTTCTGGCCACCAGCGGTCCTGTGGGAAACATTCCCTTTGCCCCGGGGACCTTTGGGACACTGGTGGGGTTGCCCCTTTGTTTTTTGTTGTCTCTTTGCAGCATCTCTTTTGGCGCCATTTTAATTATCACGTTTATCGTGCTGGCCATCTGGATTGCCCAGGAAGCTGAAAAGCTGATAAAGGAAAAAGATCCCGGCTGTATTGTCATCGATGAAATCGCCGGAATGATGGTGACGCTGCTGGGCCTGCCTTTTGATCCGATTACCGTGGTGACGGGTTTTCTGATTTTCCGAATTCTGGATATCTTTAAGCCGTTTCCGGCCCGTATGCTTGAAAATACCATACCCGGCGGTGCAGGCGTGGTTCTTGATGATATTGCCGCCGGTATCTGGGGAAATTTGATTTTAAGAATCGTGCTGATTTTTATGACATAGCTTTTAACGAAATATGAAAGGTACAATAAAATTTGAGCTCCAAAATCGCTACCAAACCGGAAGTACAGATAAAAAAAAAGAGCGGCCTGCGGGAAAACATCGAGGCGATCCTTATCGCCATTGTACTGGCCCTGTTCATTCGTACATTTGTGGTTCAGGCGTTTAAAATCCCTTCGGGTTCCATGAAGGAAACGCTGCAGATCGGTGACCATATCCTGGTAAATAAGTTTCTCTACGGCGTAAAGCTGCCGTTTGTTGACAAAACCATCATACCGTTTAAAGACCCCAAACGAGGGGATATTGTTGTTTTTAAATTTCCCAAAGAGCCTGACAAGGATTATATCAAAAGAGTGGTGGGAGTAGCCGGAGACGTAATCAGTATCCGTAATAAAAAAGTATACGTCAATGGTCAGTTACAGAAAAATTCCCATATCATGCACACGGATCCCCATATTTATCCGGCAATAGTCCAGCCCAGGGATAATATGAAGCCCAGAACCGTTCCGCCGGATTCCATCTTTGTAATGGGGGACAATCGCGATAACAGTTATGACAGCCGCTTCTGGGGGTTTGTCAACCTTAAAGCGGTGAGAGGCAAAGCCTTTATTATCTACTGGTCCTGGAACAGTGAAGATTTCGGCGTCAGGTGGAACAGACTCGGGAATCTTTTAAAATAGGACTCTCAAGAATTTTGTTACGGTCGAAGTAAAGGGCATTGGGTTTAGAGGGCAGGGGAGAGAGCATCAGATTTTTGCTCTCTGACCTCTAATTTCTATTTTCTGTTTTACAGGCTTTACACTTGTGAACGGCCCTGACGGGAGGATTCATGAAACCGGTTTTGATTCGAGGCGGCAGGGTTGTTGATCCGGGCAGTATCGATGAAATTGCGGATATTATCGTTGATAATGGGAAAATTGCCGCAGTGGAATCTGCTGCTGCCGGGGGACTGACCTCATTATCGAGAAAATATTCTGATCTTGTCATTATCGATGCTCAGGGGAAAATTGTCACGCCCGGATTGATTGACATGCATGTCCATTTCCGTGAGCCTGGTCATGAATACAAGGAAACCATTCAAAGCGGCTGCCTGGCGGCGGCTCATGGCGGTTTTACAGCGGTTTGCACCATGCCCAACACCATTCCGGTGAATGATGATCGGAAGAATACCGAATTGGTTATAAGCAGGGCCCAAAAGGCGGAAAGTGCCCGGGTTTATCCTGTAGCTGCCATCAGCAAGGGCATGGAAGGGCGCAGTTTGTGTGACTATGAAGCATTAAAACATGCCGGCGCTGTTGCCGTATCCGATGACGGTTTGCCGGTAGTCAACAGCCGTCTGATGCGTCAGGCCCTGGAAGACGCATCCCGGGCCGGTCTGCTGGTGATGGCCCACAGTGAAGATCTTTCTCTGGCAGCCGGCGGCGCCATGAACGAGGGGCCGGTTGCCGTCCGGATGGGGCTGCCGGGTATCCCGAATGCGGCTGAAAGCATTACGGTCATGAGGGATATCGCCCTGTGCGAACTGACCCATGCCCCGTTACATATCATGCATGTGTCAACCAGGGAAAGCGTGCGTGCGCTGCGAGACGCCAAAGACAGGGGGGTGCCGGTGACTGCTGAAACTGCGCCCCACTATTTCACCTTGACGGACGAAGCAGTGGAAAAGTACGGCACCCGGGCCAAGATGAATCCGCCGCTTAGATCATCCGTGGACCGGCAGGCGGTGAGAGACGGTCTTGCGGACGGGACCATCGACGTGATTGCAACGGACCATGCCCCCCATTCCGTTATTGAAAAGCAGGCCCCATTTGCACAGGCCCCAAACGGCATCATCGGGCTTGAAACTTCGCTGTCGCTCTCATTGAAGCTTGTCCTGGACGGGTTGATCGATATAACAGAATTGATTGCTCTGATGACCGTTAATCCGGCCCGGATACTGGGCCTTGAGAACGGTCTTGCGGCAGGCAGCAGGGCCGATATTACGATTATCGACACTGAAAAATCATATACCGTGGATGCGAATTATTTTCGGTCGCAGGGTCGCAACACTCCCTTTGACGGGTGGGCACTCAAAGGCAGAGCGGTCATGGCCATGGTGGGTGGGGAAATAGTATTTCAGAACTCAGGAAACAGCAAACAGGAAAGAGTAAACAGGAAACAGGAAAGAGGGAAGAGGAAACGGAAAAAAGGGATGGATGCTTGATACCCAAAACCCAGAACCCAAAACCCAGAACCCAAAACCCAAAACCCAATAACGGATTTATTATGTCTTCTAAAGAGCCGCACATACTGATTGTTGACGATGATCTCAGCATGCGGGAATTTCTTGAACTGATGCTGAAAAGAGAGGGGTACCGTGTCGCCCTGGCTGAAAACGGACGTAACGCCATTGAAAAAATCAAAAAAACATATTTTGACTTGCTGCTGTGCGATATACGGCTGGGGGACATCACCGGCCTGGAAGTGTTGCGTGCAACCAAGAAAAAGAACCCGGAGACGGTCGTCATCATGATTTCGGCCTATGCGTCTGCTGAAACCGCAGTGGAGGCCATGAATGACGGTGCCTATGATTATGTACCCAAACCCTTTGACAAAAACGAATTAAAACAGACCATCGCCAATGCTCTTGATCTTAAAACCATTGAGCATGAAAAAAAAATTATCGATAATGATCTTCAAAAAACCGTGCATTTCGGTGAAATTATCGGCAACAGCCCCGGGATGATGCGCATCTATAAGATGATAGACCAGGTTGCCGGAACCAGCACCAATGTCATGATCACCGGTGAAAGCGGCACCGGTAAGGAGTTGATTGCCCGGGCCATCCACAAACAAAGTGACCGGCATGACAAGCGTTTTGTTACCATTAACTGCGGCGGAATTCCGGAAACATTAATGGAAAGCGAACTGTTCGGCTACAAGAAAGGTGCCTTTACAGGGGCTGCCGGTGACAAAAACGGACTGTTCAGGGATGCTGACGGTGGAACCATATTTCTGGACGAAATCGGCGAACTGAGCACTCCTATCCAGGTGAAGATCCTGCGGGCCGTTCAGGAAAAGGTTTTCAAGCCGGTGGGCGGCAACGAGGACATCGCCGTGGATATGCGCATCATTTCAGCTACAAACAAGCATCTTGAAGATGAGGTGATCGAGGGGCGTTTCAGGGAAGACCTGTTCTATCGGCTGAATGTAATTGAGATAAAAATGCCGCCGTTACGGGAACGCAAGGTGGATTTACGCGCCCTGGCTCAACATTTTCTTGAAAAATATTCCAGGAAGTCAGGTAAGGGCGTTCAAAAAATTTCGGCATACGCAATAGATCTGCTGAACAAATACGATTTTCCAGGCAATGTACGCGAGCTGGAAAACCTGATTGAACGTAGTGTGGCCTTGTCCACCACCAACATCCTGCTGCCGGACAGTCTGGCCCTTTCCATTCACAAACGCCGATGGATCGAAGGCGTGAGAGATCAAAGATTTGATTTAAATGAAGTTGCCGGAGGTGTTAACCTTGATCAGATTCTGGCCGATATCGAACGGGCCTATCTGAAAAAAGCCCTGGAATGCACAGGCAGCAACAAACAAAAAGCCGCTGAATTACTGAATATCAGCTTCCGTTCCATTCGTTACCGGATTGACAAACTTTCCATTGAATAATTGTCGGCCCCAACCGGACTCCGACTCGGAGAGAAATAACAAAATACAAACGCCGTAACCGTTCACGGTTTGCAGTTGTCGGTTCACGGTTGAATGTCGTAAAAGTCGCTGCAGCGATGAACAAAGCCAATCGTCGCATAGTTTATTGGAAAACTGGGAGCTGTGAACCGGCAATCGTGAACGGTTACGAGTTTTTTAATAGTAGGATGGGCAAAGTGAAGCGTGCCCATCTTTTGCTAAAATACTTAAAATTTTAATTTTTAATTTTTGGGAAGTATGGGTTCTATTATTTTTAAAGGAAGCTTGAAAGTTCTCTCCAAGATGCCCAGCAACCCTCTGCCCACCGCTGATACCGGCAGTATTGAAATTTCTGGATGTGCATAATCGCCCGTTACCTTAAGCGGTATGGAAACGAGCGAACCTGCGAGGATATAATTGACCAGGGGGGTGAATTTAATTATGCGGTCAACTGTCTTTAAAGGTGCCACAAGGACCGTGAGATCCAGTTTCTTGTCGATCAGATCGATATACCCCTGGCAGATTAACTCCATGGATGCGCCGTCCATGACGGCTTCCGTCAAATTGAGCCTGCCTTTGTCAAGCGTCGCCTTCAGCTTGATGGTCTTGTAGGCAAGCCCTTCCTTTCCGATCCCGGGATTTTTTCCGAATAAAATTTCAGTGGTATTGAGAAATGTCAGGATATTAGACAGCACCATGGCCCTGAAAATAATTCCATCCCTGGCGACCAGTTCAAAATTACCCGTCAGTGAGGTTGGAATTACGTCGAATGGGCATTGGGCCTTTAGCACACCGTCGAGATCAAAATGGCCTGTTATTTTTTCGCCTTCCTTGAACAGCCGGTTGATGACAGGTTCTAACGGCTGGTTTCGGGCCTCAGTTTTAAGCTTGAGTGTCAGATTTCCATGCGATTTTTTTATAGCCATTTCCCCGGATGTTGCAATACCGTGGATTTCGGCATGGATGACGTTGACATTGATACTGTCTGCACCCAGCTGAATTTCAGCCGTAAACGGCTGCCATGTAGTTTGATCGTACACCAGGGAATCAGACTTTAATCTGACCATGCCTGTCACAGGATAGCCGGATAACAGGCCGGCATCGTTACCACTATGTGCATGCCTGATTTCCTGCAGTATCTTTTTGATGTGATTCCAATTCAATCCGTCGGAGAAAAGATCCAGATCAAGGCGCAGACCATCTTTTAAAAAAAGAATATCTCCTTTAATGTCCAGGTTCTCTTTGTCCAGGGTAAGGCTCGCAGATGTCAGCGTTATATGATTTTTTTCAGCGGAAAGGGTAAGGGTATGGATATCCAGGGGAACCCCCGGAAAGTGCAGAAGCTTCAGGCCGCCGCCCTTGAGTTTGCCCTGCACAATGGATTTTATGGGTTGATCCAGCGGGATATGTGCGTTGAGATGGCCATCGATCCACCCGTCAGGCAGGTTGCTTTCCGCCAAAATTATGTCCGAGGTTGATTTGGTGATGCTGCCTTTAAAATTTAAATCGAGTACCCTGTCTTTGATACTGAGTGTGGCCGATGCCCGGGATTTTGCATCTTTGATCGTTACGTTCCTGATTTTGAATTCTACCGGGGTATGAACAACGTCAAGATGAAGGTCCGAACCATGCGGAAATCTCAAATCTCCAATAAATACAACTTCAGATCCCTTTTTCCAGGATACATAAGCCGATGGAACAGACAGTGGCGCTCTGAGGGTCAATGCGGAGGAAATAGCGAGCCGTGTGTATATCCAGCGGTTTGAATCCGCTCCGATATCTCCCTTGAAAAGCGCCTCAAATTTATTTAAACCGTTAGAATTGATGTCGATCAACCCCGACAAGGTCAGGGCCGCATCAAGGAAAGTTAATTGGGTATCGCTGAATGACAGGGTTTTTGTGCCTGCATCAAATGCGGCATGGAAGTGACCTTCTTTGACTTTAATGGTATCCGGATAGAAGGTTGAATCCAGAACAAGGTCATGGAAATTACCGACTGCGTCAATTGTCCAGGTCACAGGATCGAGCAATGGCCCTTTCAAGTGCATTTGCGAGAGTGAGAGCCTGCCGGCTGCACTTTGAATCTTTTCTGGAATTTGTCCGATATCAAAGGTGCTGATCCAGGGATAAAACTCCTCCAGGGCCAGGGTGAGTTTGCCCTTTGACACATCAATAAAAGGAGCATCATTAAAATCAATATGCCCGGCCAGTGATGAAAATGCAGAACTTCCAATTTTTCCTTTCAGGTTATCGACAGAAATGCCGCGTTCATTATATGAAAAACGACCGCCCCTGATCTCAAGCGGATAGGGAATCTTTTTGTAGCTTCCCGACAGATTAAAATTGTCGACTACCACCCGTGTTTTGATTGCCTCCAGGCTTTCCCCGAGAACCAGCCTTCCCGTTGCGTTTCCCTTGAGGTCATCAATCAGGCCAAGCTCGCTCAAAAATTTTTTATGCCTGACCACCTGCTTCAGCACCGGCGGAAGCTGGGCTAGGTCGGCATCGATCATAATATCGAGATGAAAAGGCGCATTTTTATTTGACAGGCCTATCTTTAAACTCCCGTTTTTCCCCTGAGAGTTTCCCAGTCGCGCCGTTAAATTTTCCCCCTCCAATATACCGCCCGAGATAACCACGTCGCCTTTTACATTGTCCAGGTCACGCCTGACACCCGGCACAAAGATGCCGCCGTCCATAAGGCTGCCCCTGATGGTTAAATTTTTTAATTTGCCCAGCTCGGCAAGGCTGTTGCCACGGGTCGTGCAGGTGATCAGCGGTACATGGCCGCTTTTTACGATATCAAAGATATGAACAATGACCGGAATATCCCCTGCTGCGGCCAATACGGTTTTTTTTGCCGCCGATACATCGATATCCCTGCCTTCAAGCTCAAGGCTGATCCGGGAACTGCTTCGATCTTTTTTAAATTTTCCGGACAGGCTTAGCCGGGGACGGCTGATCTCCATATCATCAAGGACTACCTCGATGATATCCCTGTTTATTTTAAAGGCGCCTCTTATGCTCCGGACTTCAACGTCGGTTTGGATCTCCCCCCTCTTCAGGGTCAGGACCGGGATGTCGCCCTTTATCCGGCCATGAATTGTATTTGCTTCCGTCCCCTGGAAATCCATTGCCAGGTTTATCCGCGAGGCTGATATTTTCCTCAAGGCATGGGGAAAAAGGTGTCCGGTTATCCTGTGCGGCCGGAACCCATGGATGGTAACCTGTCCGCCAATTTCGGAATTTTTCGGGTTCAATTCAACATCAGCAGATAAACGGTCCCATAAGTTTGATTGGCAGCCGAGACGGATTGTGGATTTTTTTTCAGTGGAAACCATGCGGGCGCTGATTTTCCGGAACCAAAAAACAGGCCCGTTTTTATCTGAAACGGCCAATCGCCCCTGTTCAATATCCACTCCAAGGTTGGGGCTCATCGTTTCCAATTCGGTAACTGCAGAAGCGATCATTTCCGCTATGCCGAATTTTTTGCCTGGTTTTTTATGCGACAATTCAGTGTCGAAGACAATTAAATCAGGTGTCAGCGCCTTAAATCCAGCGATTTTAACTTTTCCTTTGAGTAAGGAGAGGAGGCTTGGGTAGAGGGCCAGTGACTCCACGTTGCCGCTGATTTTTTCGGGAATTGAAAAATTCACCGAATGAAGGACGATACGAGATTGCGGGAAAAAAGATATTTCCGCCTTTTCATAGGCCAGTTGCCCTCCCGTTTTTTCTGAAAAAATATTGACCACTTCGGTCTTTACAGGCCCAAGGTTGATGATATGCCGGGCCAATAGAAAAAAAAGCGCAAGCAGGATTATAAATACACCTGCAACCCATAAAAATGTCTTTTTAGATCGGTTCATTTTTCAGTATAAGGCGTGTCCTTAGTTCCTCAGAGTCGTAAACTCAAATAATTTGAATGATATTTGCCCTGCAACTTAACAAACGAATAGATCTCCTAAATTATCACAAACAATTTGGTATTGCCAGTTATCATATTGTATGGACACACAAATCAATGCCATTACCTTTAGAAAGATCTGTATGGATCGCCATGAAGTTTTTTCTTCAGTTTCTTCAGTTTCTTCATGGTAAAAATATATAAAATACCAAGGCATAAAAGATAAGGAAAACAAATAAATAAGCTGATTGGTGTCCGTCCATAAATGAGCTGTTCCGGTGGAGATCAAGGCGTGCGAATTTTTTGCACGGCCATCAGTGAAACAAGAGCCAGAACCGCGCCACCAAAGAAAGGAATGCGGTAATCCACCACCCACAGCAGACCCCCTATGGCCGGCAAAACAACCGCTGCAATGTGGTTTATCGTGAACCCGACGGCCATTGTCGGGGCGATGTCGCGGGGATCACCCGTTTTTTGGAAATAGGTGCGGATAGCAATGGAAAAGTTAAAAAAGATGTGATCCAGGATGTATAATCCGGCCACGATCAATTTGGAATCCGTTGCGGCATAGGACAGGAAGATGAAAATCAGGCTGAAGTATTCCACGGACAGCACTTTGCGCTCGCCAAAGCGGATGATGCTTTTGCCGATCAGGGGGCTGAGAAAATAATTGATGGTGTTGTTGATAATAAATAAAATGGTGATTTCCTGCACCGAATAGTTGAATTTTTGCACCATCAGTAAAACGGAAAAGGCTATGAAAATCTGCCGCCTGGCCCCGGCCATGAAGGTGATAAAATAATAAAGCCAGTATTTTTTTCGCAATATCATCTTTTTACGCTGGGGGATGGTTTCATGCTCAGCCGGATTTTGAGCAAAACCCCACAAAGAACATGCCATAATGAGTACACCGATAAAAAGATAAAGCTGCATAAAATTCAGTAACGGCGCCAGCAGGAAAATAAACAACCCGATGGCGACGCTGGATGCCGCAGCAAGACTGTACAGCTTTCCAAACACCCAGGGTGATTCTTCTTTTTTGAAATGCTGAAGCGTTAAAGACATGTTGGTGGTTTCGTAATAGTGGAAGCCGAAACTCATCACCAGGGTGGTAAAGGTCAAACCGGCAAAGGAGGGAAACATGCCGGTAATGGCCAGGCCAATCCCCAACAACAGAATCGACAGCACTGAAAGCCGGTGTTCTTTGATATAGCGGATGACAAAGACCGCCAGCAATGCCAGGAAACCCGGAATTTCCCTGATCGATTGAAGGATACCGATGCGGTCGCCATCCAGGCAGGCTATTTCGACTGCAAAATTGTTAAAAAGCATGGTCCAGGTCTGCAATCCGATGGTGGAGGCGATGGTCAATACCGCCAGGTAAAGGTACATGGGATTTTGTCTGATTTTTTCAGGTTGCAGAGATGCTGTCTTTTGAGATGATGACATAACGCTCCAAGTTGTTATCAAATTTTTTTTGAATACATAAAAAGCGTTGCTTTTTAAAAAAACCGTTGCTATTTCGGGAGTCTGATAAAAATTTATTTTTTGTGGGATAATTTTTTATCTGTGGCGATTGTATAATGGTGGGTTTTAAAAAACAATGGAGGACAAAATTATTATGCCAAGCATCGGGGAAATTAAACAAAAGCTGAAGGAAACGGATTCAACCAAGATCTTTTTTACTGATTTAAAAGGCCGGCTGATGAGCCTGCCGGTCAATGGTGAACATATCGAGTTGATAGTAAAAGACGGCATTGGTTTTGACGGCAGCTCCATTGCGGGGATGGCAAGTGTTGACAACAGTGACAAGCTTTTATTTCCTGCAATAGAAAGTTTCAAAACAGTGGAGTTGAATGATGAAAAACTTGGTTTTTTTATTGGTCGGATCTACGATGAAAGAGATGTGCGGGCCAAGGCTGATCCCCGAGTCGTGCTGGAGGATGTGCTTATTGAAGCTGAGACCGAATACGGATTTAAATTTATTGTTGGACCGGAGCATGAGTTTTTTCTGCTGACCGGAGACGAATTTGGAAAAAAGGATCATTCGGACCGGGCAGGATATTTTAATGCCACCCCTCAGGACAAAGGGGAAAGTGTAAGGAACAGGATTATAAGCGTTTTAAAAAAATGCGGCATTCAGTTTGAAAAGGCCCATCATGAGGCTACGCCGTCTCAGCATGAAATCAATCTGGTCTGCACCGATCCCATTGATGGGGCCGATCGAACCGTATTGTTTAACTATGTTACAAAAAAAGTAGCGCAGGAATTCGGCTATCACGCGACGTTCATGCCCAAACCCTTTGACGGGTTTAACCGTAACGCGTTTCATATCCATCTTTCCATGCTGGACATGAAGGGCAACAATCTTTTTTATGACGCCAGTGCCGACGGGCAGATCAGCAAAACGGCCCTGCATTTTATCGGCGGTATCATGAAATATGCCCGCGAGACATCCATTATCATGGCGTCCACTTTTAATTCCTACAAAGCCTACGTGCTGGAGCGTGAGGCCCCGATGATTAAAAGCTGGGGATTCAGAAACAGAAGTTCCATGGTGCGGATACCCTATTCGAACAGTCCCGAGAATACAAGAATCGAACTGAGAAGTCCTGATCCTGCGGGAAATGTTTATCTGCAGATGGCCACTTTAATTGCCATGGGGCTCCAGGGTATCAAAGAGGAACTTGACTGCGGCCGTCCCGATATCGGCAGTACGTATAATAAAAATTATAAAACACGTGTATTCGACAAACGGTTTCTGCCCAGATCGCTTTACGAAGCACTGGTCGAAGCCGAGAAGAGCCAGTTTTTAAAACAGATCCTGGGAGAGAGTCTTTATGCGAATTACATGAAGTTGAAAATCGATGACTGGGAAGGACATCGGACTCATGTGACCCCAAGAGAATTGAACAACTATCTGGATTCTTAGTCGCCTGTATTTTATGTTTTTACGTTTGATTTTCAGAGTAATATAAAGGAGGAATTTATATGGAAACCTGGGTTGAACAACTGCAAAATAGTGTCAATACGCTTGAAAGACTCAAAGAATTTGTTACTGTAACCCCGGAAGAAGAGAAAGCCATCACTACGTTGAATACAAAGTGGGGAACTACACCTTATTTTGCGGGATTGATGGAAAAAGAGAATCCGGACTGCCCGATTCGAAAGCAGGTCGTTCCTTCCATGAAGGAAAAAGAGAATCGGTTCGGAATGCACAATTACCTGATATGGAAAGAAAATCGTGCTACCGACGAAGTCAGGCCGGACAGCATTGCTCGCCAGTACATAGATCGCATTGCCTTTACGGTTACCGATGTATGTGCCAATTACTGCCGGCACTGTTTTCGAAAAGAAGTGGTGGTGGACCGTGATTTAAAACTTCGCATGGACGTGGAAGAAGGGCTGCAGTGGATCACGGAACATGAGGAGATCAGGGACGTCCTCATTACCGGAGGCGATCCTTTTATCCTTTCCGATGATAAAATCGACTATCTGATTCGCAAGCTGCGGGAAATTCCGCATATCCAGATGATAAGATTCGGTACCCGCACCCCGATTGTGCTGCCCCACCGTATTACCCCGGAGCTGAAAAAAGTACTGAGCGGTTATCATAAAGTTCCGATCTGGATCAATACCCAGTGCAATCATGCCAATGAAATTACCGAGCAGACGGCAAAGGCCGTCTATGATCTGCTGAACTGCGGTGTCAATGTGGGCAACCAGGCGGTTTTGCTGAAAGGCATCAATGATGATATCGAGTCGTTCAGGGACCTGCATCAGAAGCTTTTGACGGTTCGTATCCGTCCCTACTATGTGTTCTACTGTGAACCGGCCCCGGGGATCGACCACTTCCGCACCCCGGTAGAAAAGGGGGCGGAACTTATCCGGGACGCCATCCGCGGTCATACCACCGGGCTGGCACAGCCCATGTATGTCATCGCCACCAATATCGGCAAAATTCCGCTCATGCCGGATTATTATATTGTCGATAAAAATGCAAAAGAATATACCCTGAAGAACTACCAGGGCAAAACCACGACCTGGCCCAATATTCCTGAATGATTGTTAATGCCCGGTTTTACGGGTCCCCTCCTTGTCCGGGAGGGGACCCTTTTTTATGTCTGTCCTGCCGTCGTCCAACCGGTGATCGTACCACCACCGGTCGTTTCGGGGTACCGGATCATAGCATTTGATTTTGTCGTTGATATTGATCTTCGGCGATAGTGTCAATTCATCCCGTCCGCAACGCATCAAACGGTCGCAAGTCATCATCCAGCCGATAAAAAAACCATGTTTTTCCAGAGCCTCACTGCAGTATCGGGAGCAGGAGGGGTACATGGGGCATTGTCCGCGCCTGACACCGTTAAGATGGTTTAACGGGTCGCTGTAAAAGTTAAGCAGCAGTGATTCGAAATTTGAATTTATTTCGGAAATATTTGGGGAGGTCTGCGGCAAGGTGGTGCAGGATGTCAGAATCAGCGGTATCAGCAGTAAGAAAGAAAGCTGAACCATGCCCCCGGTCCGGCGACAAAAGGCCCCCGGGAAAAGAATACCGGGTGGTAAAAATATGCTCCGGGTTTTATCGGGTGGTTTTTTGTTCATCTGATTAACCGTTTTTACAGATATTGTATAGATGAATTATAGCCGTCTCTATACTATTTTAGTTACTGAAGTTTCCTATAAAAATATCACGCCGCGATGCGCAGTAGCACGGCTACAAGAGAATTAACAACGGATTTGCGTGGTACAGGGCAAAGTATACTAAAATTATCATCCAATGCC
>Ga0075121_1001406_pt1 | contig 14844 bp, 15 predicted proteins | sample AntAceMetag02UKG_FD_69793 | JGI IMG/M metagenome (GOLD analysis project Ga0075121, IMG submission 69793) | Saline lake microbial communities from Ace Lake, Antarctica - Antarctic Ace Lake Metagenome 02UKG | ecosystem: Environmental > Aquatic > Non-marine Saline and Alkaline > Saline | place... | reverse complement strand
ATGATCCCGCCTCTTCCAATGACCTGGAAAATTATTGTTATATATTTCTTTTTGTACTATTTTTATAAAAGGAAGACGGATTACTTTTTTCTCTTGACAACTATCAATCATATCAGCGGTAAGCAGCGATATGACCTATCGTGAAATTGCCGCCATCACGGGAATAAGCGAGGCGAATGTAAAAATCAAGGTTCACAGGGCGCGTATCAAGCTTAAAAAAATGCTCGGGACGGGGGAAAATGATGGGTGAAATAATCAGCATGTACATTGATGATGAGATGACTCTGGACGAAAAGATTGCATTTATTGAAAAGATCCGGGCGGATGATTTTTTTTCGAATGAAGCCATGGACCTTTTACGGCAGGAAAAACGCCTCCGTTCTGAAGTCGTAGAACGCCTCCCCGTGTTTGACCCTGTGCCCCGTTTTGACTGGAAAAAATTTTTCAGGCCATTTTTCCAGCCCATGGGCATTGCTGCGTCGACCCTTGCCACAATCGTTATTTTTCTTCTAATTTACACCCCCCAGCCGACACCCGGTCCGCTGGCCAAACGGTTTGTCATTTTTCGACCGGATGTCAGCCAGGTTGAAATCACAGGCACTTTTACAGAGTGGAAGCGCATTTCCATGAACAAAATCGGCGATAGCGGATACTGGGAAATTTTTCTGAATCTTGCCGAGGGAGAGCATCGCTTCGCTTATATTCTGGAAAATCAATATTCTTTTGCTGATCCAACCATTCCCGCCCGCGAACTGGATGGTTTTGGCGGAGAAAATTCTATTTTTTACGTAACCAAAAAAATATGAAACTATTTATATCCGCCGTATTAATTCTGAGCGTCTGTCTTATCGGATGTGCAAACCACTATTATCGAGATAGAAATCACACAATGTACTTCTATCTGAAAAATTCAGATGCCCGCACTGTTCAATTTGCACATTCAAAAGATGGGTACACACTCCGCATGGCAGAAAAGATTGATTCACGGACGTGGCGGGTAATGGTGCCTGCGGATTCCGAATTTAGCTATTTTTATCTTGTCGATGGAAAAATATTTCTGCCGGCCTGTCCGCTCAAAGAAAAAGACGATTTCGGCTCTGAAAACTGTATTTTTGTGCCGGATCTGTAACCTTTCGTCACTAAATCCGTTATGGTATTAAAATCTAACTTCAAGGAGGCGAAATAATGAAAAAAATATTTTTGGTGCTAAGCGTTTTTTTTCTCTGTTTTTCAACAGTCCAGGCAGATGAGATTGATGACGGGTTACCCCAAGGGACCGTCGAGCAAATTAAAATCCACACACGATCTATGGTCGCAGTCGGCATACCGAGTGAGGAAGCCGTCAAGATGACCCGGACGATGATGCAAAACCAGTTTCAAAACCAAAACATCCTGCGGGCACAACAGACCGTAATCAATGCCGTTGAAAACGGTTTACCGGCAACCCCGGTTATAAACAAACTATATGAAGGCATCGCAAAAGGCATCCCCGCAGATACTGTGGTACAGGCCATGGACAAGACACGGAGGCGCTATGCCCATTCCTATAGCTATGCCAGGGGGTTAGCAAAGAGTCCGGGACGGATTGACAACATCGGCAATGCACTTGCTCAAGGCCTTGCGGCCGGGATGCGGGAGGCGGATGTTGATCGCACGATACAGACTCTGCGAAAAAGAACACTGCAGATGACGCGGACTCGTTCCGAAGCACTTGCTGAAGAAAGCGCATTGTGCTTAAAAACCATGGCACGCTACGGCATTTCCTCTGAAACCGCTGCGGATGTTGTCTGTGAAGGATTAAAACAACAACTCAACTTACAGGAAATGAAACAGATACGACAATCTTATATGCAACAAACAACAAATCCTGCTCAAACCCCGGCCTCTCATGACCAGGGGCAAGGCATGGCTCAGGGTTCCGGCAGCTCCGGTAGTTCCGGTGGTTCCGATGGTTCCGGCGGTTCCAATGGTTCCGATGGTTCCGGTGGTTCCGATGGTTCCGGTGGTTCCGATGGTTCCGGTGGTTCCAATGGTTCCGGCGGTTCCAATGGTTCCGATGGTTCCGGAGGCTCCAGCAACCAATAATACTCAAAAAAACACAAACTTATCAGAAGCAATGCCTTACTGGATAACCGCCCGAAACGGCGGTTATCCAGCTTTTCCGACTCCCCCATAAAACTCCTCGATACATTCGATAACCGGCTATCAAAAATTTCGTTTGACTTTAAAAATTTATGGTGTGCTTGCGGCAATACAGGGTTTTGAGTTACCATCGGCATTGTCCGGTTGGACGGCAATAATCCTGTGTGCCCTGTTTTCAACCGTTTTTGGTATCATATGCCTTTTTGAAAAATTTGTTTTAGCCATTGACCAGCAGCCTGAATTTCTGATGAAACAGAGACTGCTTATGAAATAATCAAAATCGAGTTCTCCATTATCTTCGCTTTATGGCTAATATTGCCTTCGGCTTTCTCCGGTTCGGTTTCCCTTGACAATCATCCGCCTAAGGGATAAATCTCACTATACAACATCACCCAAAAGACAGCACCTGTCTGACAGAACCATTTTGATTGTAAAACACCGTTTCCGACGTTTTTTTGCAATATTTTCAATATGCGGGGGTCCGACAATGCAGCTTGTCATCAACACGCCCGGCACGTTTATTACGCAAAAAGATGCATGCTTTCGCCTGAAGCAAAAGGAGAAGGTATTTGACATCTCGCCTCTCAAGGTCGAATCCATCGTTATTTCCAACCAGGCCATGATCACAACCCAGGCCATTGTTCAGGCGCTTGAAAACAATATCGACATCATTTTTCTTGATAAATACGGCGATCCCATTGGACGTATCTGGTTTGCAAAGATGGGCAGCACTGCCCTGATTCGCAGAAAACAACTGGAGGCATCCGAAACCCGGCAAAGTGTACTGCTGGTTCTGGAAATGATTCAGCGAAAGATGGAAAACCAGGTCCGTTTTTTAAAACGGCTCATGCACGCCCGTCCCGGCCGGGAAGACTCTTTTCAAAAGGCCATTCAAATCATCAACCAGTCATTGGGTAATCTCGACATCGACGAGGGATCCATGGATGCCGTCCGCAATCGTCTGATGGGTCTGGAGGGCAGTGCCGGCAGAGCTTATTTTCAGTGTCTGTCCGGCCTCATGCCGGAAAAATTCAGATTCAGCGGCCGCTCCAGAAGACCTGCCAAAGATCCGTTCAATGCTGTTTTGAATTATTGTTACGGAATTTTATACAGTCGTGTGGAAAAGGCCCTGATTCTTGCCGGGCTCGACCCTTATGTGGGTTTCATGCACACCGACAACTACAACAAAAAATCGCTTGTTTTTGATTTTATTGAGCCGTTCCGGGTGTTTGCAGAGCAGACCGCCGTGTATCTGTTTACGGGCAAAAAGATAAAAGACGACTTTTTTGATGCCGGTGAAAAGGCGGTCTCCCTCAACAAAATCGGCAAACCGATAGTGGTCGAGACAATTAACAGCCATCTTGAGGAAGGCATTCGCTATCGTCGTAAAAATGTAAAACGGAAACACATTGTCCAGCACGAGGCCCACCGCATGGCCAATATCCTGCTTGACGGCACAGAAGAGAAGCGACCGGAGTGGCTGGAAATCAAAGAGTTCTAATCCACAGATTACGCTGATTGCACGGATTGCAAAAACAATGATTCTTTTTGGGGGGTAAAGATGGCATCGGTTCTGGTCTGGGTCATATACGATATCGTTGACGACAAAATGCGCAACAAGGTGGCCAAGGCCTTAAAAAAAGCCGGCCTGATCCGGGTGCAGAAAAGTGTTTTCTTGGGAAAGCCCGAATCCAACCGGTTTGATGAACTGGGGGAGCAGTGTCTTGATTTGATCGATGAAGCCAAAGACAGCGTGTACCTGTTTCCCTTCTGCCAGGAAGATTTCAGGCGGATCAAGGTTCTCGGTCAGGGGTTTGACAAAAAGCTGGTAAATGATGAGATTCTGGCCAAGTTTTTTTAATTTTTCCAGCTTTGACCGGATCTGTCAAACAGATGTGATACAGCTCCTTTAAAATAATAGAATTATAAAGTGACTATCAATGATGAAAAAATCAACGCTGCTGATCAATAATGTCAAACTGAGGCCGGGCCAGATTCATAAATTCCGGGGATTTGTGGGTAATTTGTTCAAAGAGCATGACCTGATCCACAATCATGACCTCTCCACCGGAAAGGCCATATACCGGTATCCCCTGATTCAATTCAAACTGGTTGACAATACGCCGGCTATTATTTCCATAACCGATCGCGCGGTGGAAGTGTTCGGTGACATATTCATGAAACTCGATAAAATCATAATCGACGGTCTTGAGATCCCGGTTTTTGAAAAGGATTTGAAGATTGAGGACGTAGAGTTCGGATTTGCAGACGAAACATTCATGTATGAATTCCTTTCACCCTGGATCGGGCTGAACCAGAAAAATTTTGAAAAATATAATCGAACAGCCAGTGAAGGGAAAAAACAACTTTTGAAACAAATTATGACCGGCAATATTTTGTCCATGTCAAAATCGCTGGATTACTGGCTTACAGAAAATCAAAAAATCAGGATTGCTCTGCAACTAAAAGAGAAGCCTGTGAATCTGAAGGGAAAAGGCATGATCGGCTTTACGGGGATATTCAAGGCGAATTTTATATTGCCGGATCATCTGGGAATCGGGAAATCGGTTTCAAGGGGGTTTGGGACGGTTCGAAGGGTGATATGAAAAACGCTTTTGAAGTCACAAATTGTGTCTTCAAATTGAGATGTGTACCAAAAATGCCTTACACACTGAGAGCGCAGGTTGTACACTTAAAGAAAAAATTAGTTAATATGATGGAAAAGGTGGCTTGAATTATGTCCGGGCTGATTTCAATTGAAGCAGTTGCCAGTAAAATTTTTTTTATCCGGAGCGTTAAAGTGATCCTGGATAGAGACCTTGCAGCGCTTTATGGGGTTGAAACAAAAGTTCTAAAGCAGGCAGTAAGAAGAAATATCAAACGGTTTCCCCCTGATTTTATGTTTGAACTTACAGAAAAGGAATTGAAAAATTGGAGGTCACAATTTGTGACCTCCAATAGTGTCAAAATGGGTTTACGTTATCTCCCAATGGCCTTTACTGAGCAGGGCGTTGCCATGTTGTCCGGCGTTCTAAATAGTGATAGGGCCATCGCTGTTAATATCCAAATTATGCGAACCTTTACAAAACTTCGTCACATGATTTTTGATAATGAAGATTTAAAGCGAGAGCTTGCTGAATTGAGGGGACAAACAGATGAACGGTTTCAAATTGTTTTTGAAACTTTGGATCAGCTTTTGACTGTAGATGTTAATGAAAAGAAAAAAAATGGATTTATTGTTAAAGAAAAAGTCAGCAAATACGGGAAAAAAGAAAATTGATCATAAGTTAAAAGCGGTCAAAGTAAATCTTCGAGACAAAAGCATGACAGGGTTTACAGGGATATTTAAAACTAATTTTTGTTTGCCGGATTATCTGGGGATCGGGAAATCTATTTCACGGGGGTTTGGGGCTGTGGGGAGGGTGATATGATAAGTGCAATAGCAGAATTAGGCAGGTTTGAAAAAAATAAAAACCCTGATTTAACGAGTTTTGATATTTGGTTGGAAGATTCATTTGATAATGGACAATATCCCAATCTATTTCTTATTGAATTTATAAAAGCGGATTCAAAATGGACCTTTAGAAAAATTGACGTTTGGCAAAACAGTTCGGATTTAAAATCAAAGCTGCTTTATAAATTTGGCTCATCAAGTGGTCCAAATATAACGCCAACAAGTAAGGTAGCAAAAGGTATTGAAGTCACTATTCCACGAAAAATCATTAACTGGTTTGAATCAAATAAAAACAAAAATTTTTTTTCCACAGAAGAAAAAAAATTTCTTAATGAAATAAGCGAAGAAATAAAGGGGAAAAAAGAAGATATCTACAAGGCTCTAAGGGAAAAAGCTGAAATGGTGGATGATGACGGCATTGTGCTATCACCTGTATTTACTGAAAATGGCAATCAAAAATTTATTGGTGATTATAAGTCTTTCAAAAAATTTATAACAGAAGAAAGTAAACAAAAGTATAAATGCAAATATAAAAAATGTTCTTTTTCTAAAAACAAGACCTGTTCCGTATGTAATAAAGTAAAAGATGAAGTATTTGGTTTTTTTACATCACTGGCATTTTATACGGTTGATAAACCAGGAATGGTCACTGGTGGTTTTCAGCAGGATAAAAGCTGGAGAAATTATCCTGTTTGCCTGGATTGCGCCTTGGATGTGGAAACAGGAATTAAATTAATGGATCAGGAATTATCATTTAAATTTTATGGCTTGCGCTATTATCTCATACCAAGAACAATAAATAGAAGAGCAAATGAAGATATAATTGACAGCATACTTGACTTTAAAAAGTCACCCAGAATTAATGCAACTGATAGAGAAAGGCTTACAAACGATGAAAATGATGTGTTTGAAATACTGCAAGAGGCGCAGAATAATGTTGCTTTAAATCTGGTTTTTTATGCAAAACCCAAAAAAGGTATTCTTGAAATACTTGCTGTTATAGAAGAAATTTTACCTTCACGAATCCGGCAGCTTTTTAATGCAAAGCACTTTACAGATAATATGGTTTTTTTTAAAGGACAGAAAACCAAAGAAAACAAGGAGCTGTTCAGATTCAGTTTCGGGACATTAAGGACATTTTTACCAAACAATAAAATTGAAGGGAATAATGACAAATCTTTTCTTGAATTAACCCGCATGATTTTTAGCGATATTAAAATTGATTACCAATTTATACTCCATCAAATCATTTCACATATAAGAAATAATTTTGTTCAAAATCAAGCAATATGGTTTCAAACTATTCAGGGTTTTATGCTTATTGTTTATCTTAATAAATTAAATCTTTTTAGCAAAAGTTTAAAGGAGGAGGCTGATATGGATCACATGTTTTTTGATTCATTTAAAATCGAATCAAAAGAAGAGCTGGAAGAAAAAGCAGAGCTGTTTTTTTCAAATTTTAAAGAATTTTTTGAAAGCGATGCTCACAGCAGCATCTTTTTAATCGGTGTACTGGCTCAATTTCTCTTAAACATTCAAAAGGACAAAAGAAATGCCACTCCCTTTAGAAGCAAGTTAAAGGGGCTTAAGATGAATTCACGTGACATATCAGTTTTATTGCCGGAAATTATAGAAAAAATTGAGCAATATAAAAAACAGTACGGTATTCATTACCAGTATAAGGCAATAGCGGATCTGGCTTCAAAATATCTTATTTCTTCGGGTAATTTTCGTAATTGGAATATTCCGATAGATGAAATGAATTTTATCTTTATATTAGGTATGAATCTATCGCAATATTTTAAAGTTAAATCAAACACAAATAAAGATAACAAGCAGAAGGAGGATGGAAATGAGTAAAATAGAAAATCGTTCAGAGATTCTTTTTTTATATGACATTGAAAACGCTAACCCTAACGGTGATCCCAATGATGAGAATAAGCCGAGAATTGATGAAGAAACAGGGAAGAACATAGTGACGGATGTCCGATTAAAACGAACTGTTCGTGACTACTTGATGCAAAATGGGCATGATATTTTTGTTAGAGAAAAAATATACGATAATGAGGGGCATATTCAGGATGCCAAATTACGAGCTGAAGATTATGTGATTGATGAAAATAAATTATTGCTCGACAAGAAAAAAATAAAAGAAATTATTGACAAGAACAATAAAAAACCAAAAACAAGTGACTATCTGAATCATATGAAAAGTTTGATAATTAAAAATATCTTAGCGGAATGTATTGATATCCGGCTTTTTGGAGCAACTATTCCAATAGAATGGGATGCGAAGAATCGCTCATCAATAACATATACCGGCCCCGCACAATTTAAAATGGGCAAATCACTTCATTCTGTAAAGATGATGCATATCAAGGGAACCGGAGCTTTTGCGTCAAAACAGGGTGCAACACAAAAAACATTCCGGGAGGAATATGTACTCCCCTATTCATTAATAGGATTTTGCGGAGTAATAAACGAAAATGCCGCAAAACATACTTTGTTACAAACTGATGATGTTAAACTTTTAAAAGAAGCAATCTGGAAAGGAACAAAAGGTTTAATATCAAGATCAAAGTATGGCCAAATGCCTCGCCTGCTTTTAGTCATCAATTATAATCAACCTAATTTTTTCATAGGGGATATTGATAATTTAATTTCCCTTGTCACCGAAAAACGGGATGAACAAATCCGAAAGCCGGAAGAATATTCAATTGATATTACAATACTCATGGAAAAAATCAAAAATTGTGAGGCTAAGATAGAATCTGTTGAATATATTACAGATAACAGAATGAAGTTTATATGTAATGGTGATGCAATTAAGCTGGAAGGAGTCAATAAATTTACTGATTATTCTGCTGAGGTATCATAATGGCAAAAATATTAGCTTTCAGGTTATGGGGGGATTATGCTCATTTTAAGAAGTATTATACAACAACATCTCCCCTTACATTTGAAATACCGCCGCCACCAACATTAATAGGGATTATCTCTGCAATTATCGGACTTGATAAGGATGAGTATCTTTCATTTTTTCAAAATAAAGATGAATATAAATTGGCTATCTGTCTTGATAAACCGGTAAAAAAGGTTAGGTGGTCACTGAATTTGATCGACACAAAAAAATATTTTTGGATAATTCATAATAGAACACAGATTAGAACAGAATTTTTAAAGGATGCCTCATATATTATCTATTGTCAGCATACAAATTCCGACATCTATAATAGATTGAAAAAACATCTTCAAAATCATGAATCTGTATATAGCATTTCATTGGGCTTAAGTGAACTGCTTGCCAATTATGAATTTTTAGGAGAAATGGAGTATGAATTCAACACTTCTACTGATTGGATTAACTTGAATTCTGTTTTGCCTTATTCACAATTATTAAATGATAACTCAATTGATTTTGGTATAGATCAGGAAATTTTTAAAATTAATTACCCCATAATGATGGATACTGAAAGAATAGTGCATAAAAGGGATGATATTATTTTTGAAAGAAATTCGAAACCAGTCAAGTGCAGGGTAAAGCAATTTGCAGAAACAGAACAAGGGGATAAAATTGTTTTTATCTAATATCTATTCTCATCCTGACAGATTGTTGCACATTCATTTGGGAAATGTCGCTGATTCCTGTATCCAAAAGTTGGATGAAGCAAATAGCAATTTAACACTATTTTTTAGTGAAAAATATTGGAGAAAACTAATATGGCTTATGGGCTTTGCCCATGACATAGGCAAAGCCACAGAGAATTTTCAACGATATCTGATGGAACCAGATGAAAAAGTTAAGATGCAATTAAAGGGAGATCCTTGTACAAATCATTCACTGATATCAGCCGTTATTGCTTTTAAGATAGCAAAAAAATATGTTGAAAAAGTTAAAATTGATGATGATATAATTGATAATGAATTGTTTACTATAATGCCTTTTCTTTTGTTTCTTGCGATAAAAAAGCATCATGGCAATATTAATAATGCAACATCTCTTTATTCTGATGAAAAAGATGAATTAAATGTTCCAATAAGCCATCTGGACACACAAATAAGGGCTATTAATCAGCAAGAGCTTGATTTTCTTTTCTCCTTTATTGCGGACAAATTGTCTATTTCAATATCCACTAGGGATTTGCCGGAATCCCTGGTAAAATATTATGACAAATTTATTCGGAAAAAAATAAAAAAAGATTTTAAAAAGTTTAATAAGAAAACGGATTATTATTTAATTTTTCAATTTCTATATTCATTGCTCCTTTATTCCGATAAAGAAGATGCGATATTTCATGGGGAATATAATGCCAAAAGACAGAATATTGATTCTGAAATTGTAAAGAAATTTAAAAGCAGTAAGTTCGGTTTGCCGGACAATGAAATGGACGTTATGAGAGAAGACATTTTTTCAGAAACAGACAGGTCTATTTCTGAATTAAGTCTTTCAAAAAAGATATTTTCATTAAATGTGCCAACAGGAACCGGTAAAACCTTAACTGCTCTTTCAGCAGCATTAAATCTTAGAAATCGTTTAAAAGAACATGGAGTAACTTCCAGAATTATATATGCCCTTCCTTTTACCAGTATAATTGATCAAAATTATAATGTTTTTGAACAAATACTTAATAATAACCCTGATAATAATATTTTGATGAAGCATCATCATCTATCTGAAATATCATATAAAAATCAAGAAAACGAATTTGAACCAGCAGAATCAAAATTTCTTATAGAAAGTTGGGAATCGGAAATTATAGTAACAACGTTTTTTCAGATTTTTCATACCCTTCTTACAAACAGAAATAGAATGGTGCAAAAATTTTATAAATTTGCCGGTTCCATTGTTCTTTTAGATGAGATTCAGTCGATACCTTATAAATATTGGGAACTTGTTAGAGAAATAATACTGAAACTTTCAGAATTGTTTAACACCTATTTTATTTTGATAACTGCTACGCAACCTGAAATTTTTGAAAGTAATGAAATATTTGATTTGGTTCCACACAAGCACGATTATTTTGAAAAGCTTGATCGTGTGGATATTAAGTTTGAGACATCTCCTGTTTTGATTGATGATTTCGTGGAATTAACCAGGAAGGAAGTAATAGATTCAGATGAATCATATTTATTTGTGATGAACACCATTAATTCTTCAATAGAATTGTTTAATGGTTTAAATGAAACAGGTTTAAATGAAAAATATTTTTATTACCTTTCAACAGGGATTATACCAAAGCATCGTTTACAGCGAATAAAATCTATCAAGAAGGCCACGGAGAGAAAAATTATTGTATCGACCCAGTTAATAGAAGCAGGGGTTGATATTGACATAGAAAATGTTTGGCGGGATTTTGCACCATTGGAATCAATTAATCAGGTATGTGGAAGATGTAATAGAAATTCCGGCAGCCATAAAGGAAAAGTGAGGATTTTTCAGTTACTCAATAACGATAACAACAGTACCCCTTTTTCAAAATATATTTATGGAAAAACAGCTTTAAGCCTTATAGAAACAAAAGAGTCGCTTGGGGATAAAGTTAAAATTTCAGAATCAGATTTTTTAAAAAATATGAGTAGATATTATAAAACGATTAAGAAGAAGTTGAATCAGGATGAATCTAAAAAAAATATAATATTTATGAAAAATTTGCAATTTGCAGATATTTATAAATCCTTTAAATTAATTGAAGATGAAAATTATGAAAGAAAGGATGTATTTATAGAGTATGATGATGTTGCGAAAGACATATGGAGTAGCTATTCAAATTTAAAAAAAATCAGTAATTTTATTGATAGAAAAAATGAGTTTTTAAAAATCAAAAAACAATTTTATGATTATGTGATTTCAGTACCTTCACAATATGTAACAGAAAGAGAATACGAAAATACAAGTTTTGTGTATATTAAAAATGAATTGGTAGATCAATATTACGCTCAAGATATTGGCTGGATACGTACTTACGATAATTTTCAAAGCTATTTTTTTTAAAATGGATAATAATACTCAAGGGTTTATTACAGCAACTCATCTTTTGGAATATCTTTACTGCCCAAGATTTATATATTTTGAAAATGTGCTTGATATACCGGAGAACCAGGAAAAACGGTTCAAAGTACAAAAAGGGCGAGTTGTTCATGAAAAAGTAAGAAAAACAAATATTGAATATTTACGGAAAAAAATTGGGGTTATTGATAAAAAATCCGATGTTTACCTTGAATCTCCTTTGGGAATACGGGGAATTGTAGATGAGGTGCTTTTTCTGGATGACAATACAGCGGCTCCGCTTGATTACAAGTTTGCGGAATATAAAAATAAATTATTTAAAACTTATCGTTTTCAGTTAATATTTTATGCCAGGCTTATTAAAGATAATTTCCAGATTCCGGTAAACAGGGGTTTTATTATTTATACCCGAAGCAAGAACAAGCTTGTGGAAGTTCTCTTAAAAGATAAGGATTTTATTGAGCTTGAAAAAATTGTTAATGATATGACAAGTATTATTCAAAATTGCAGATATCCTAAACCGACTTCAGTTAAGCGTCGGTGTCCTGATTGCTGCTATCGAAATTTTTGCGAAAAGAATATTTGAGAAAAGTCTCTACTTTGTGAGCTATGAATGAAAATTTTCAAGATCAACTATTGTGCAAAATTATTGATTCAACATAATTCACAAAATAGTATCGAAGAGGTGTGACATGTAAGTTGTCTGGTATTTTATAATTCTAAAACTATGATCCCCAAAGTGCGGAATGTAAGATTGAAACTTGATGAGAGGGGAATTATTATATGACAAAAGATGAAATTGTGAAATATTGGATTGATTCGGCAGAAGTGGATTTTCAAGCAATGGAGAGCCTTTATAGTAAAAGTCACTATGTCTGGGCATTGTTTGTTGCACATCTTGTTGTTGAAAAACTTCTAAAGGCGCATTACGTGAAGAATCTTGATGACAACCCGCCGTTGATTCACAATTTATTGAGACTTGCTGAGCACGCCCATATTGATCTTTCGGAAGAGCAGAAAAATTATTTGCTTGAAGTTACAACATTCAACATTAAAACACGTTATCCGGACTATAAATTCAAATTCCACAAGAAGGCCACAAAAGAATTCACCCGACGGCATATAACTGCGATCAAGGAATTACGGCAATGGCTTCTAAAAAAGATAAAAAATTAATTTATGCTCTTATAAAAAAGTATGTAAATGTGATGAAGGAGCAAAACATACCTGTCTGGCGTCTATATCTATATGGATCTTATGCCAAAGGTACCTATAATGAATATAGCGATATTGATTTAGCCGTTTTTTGGAATAAAGATGAAATAGATGGTTATGACGAGGATGTACTTTTGATGAAGCTTACCAGGATGGTGGATTTACGAATAGAACCGCACTCCTTTGCAAAATCGGACTTTGATGAAACCAACCCTTATATCAAAGAGATAATAGAGGCCGGTGAGAGGATAATTTGATTGATCAAACTGCTTTTCCCATAACAGCATGGAATTTTTGTGAAAAGAATATTTGAGAAAAGCCTCTACTTTGTGAGCCATGAATGGAAACTTTCAAGATCAACTATTGTGCAAAATTATTGACAAAATATGCTTTCCCTAAATAAAAAATTGAAAACTCGAATGTTTAACTGGACTATGGAAGCCATGAAATATGGTTATTCTCATGTTCAACATGTTGGATATGAAGCATTATCGCTCTTTGACAATTTGTTTAACAATCGGATTCTAAAAACAAAAATAAAAAATCGCTCCTGAAGTACAGAATCCACCAAAACAAGGATTGAAACGCAATTGAAGACCAGATTCGGATTGAAAATGTATCCTGAAGTACAGAATCCACCAAAACAAGGATTGAAACTCTTCAACCCTACTTCTGACGGTAATACCGTTTACGCCTGAAGTACAGAATCCACCAAAACAAGGATTGAAACCAATTCCTGACGGGGTTTTTAGTGCTGCAATTAGTACCTGAAGTACAGAATCCACCAAAACAAGGATTGAAACTAAACCGGTATGCCTTATTTATCCTATGGTGTACCCTGAAGTACAGAATCCACCAAAACAAGGATTGAAACCCTGTGGTATCGATTTTTGCTTCCTGGATCATCACCTGAAGTACAGAATCCACCAAAACAAGGATTGAAACGTCTGACGGGGGAGGGTAAGACTTTGGGGGAATTGAACCTGAAGTACAGAATCCACCAAAACAAGGATTGAAACCACTGTAATGCCAAAACTAAACCATGGAGCAATTCACCTGAAGTACAGAATCCACCAAAACAAGGATTGAAACTTCCATTAGCCATTAATTAAAATTACCTTATGTCCCTGAAGTACAGAATCCACCAAAACAAGGATTGAAACTTGGAACATATACTCTTCCCCAAGCTCCTAATTGCCTGAAGTACAGAATCCACCAAAACAAGGATTGAAACATAGTGAACAAAGTTTTGACGGCATAACTATAAACACCTGAAGTACAGAATCCACCAAAACAAGGATTGAAACTCATTTATTTGTCACTTTTTACTTGACAATGTATTACCTGAAGTACAGAATCCACCAAAACAAGGATTGAAACTTTAGGACTTGAAAAATATCACAAGTTTATTGACCTCCTGAAGTACAGAATCCACCAAAACAAGGATTGAAACATTTAAGAAAAAGGTTATTCCGGTAGCAATTAGCATCCCTGAAGTACAGAATCCACCAAAACAAGGATTGAAACTCCTTGAAAAAGCTCTCTGCATCGCCTTTGATATGCCCTGAAGTACAGAATCCACCAAAACAAGGATTGAAACTTGTGTAAAAACTTTGCAGCTCATGACCTTGATACCTGAAGTACAGAATCCACCAAAACAAGGATTGAAACGAAAGGAGGAGCCCATGCCTATGCATGGTCTTATCCCCCTGAAGTACAGAATCCACCAAAACAAGGATTGAAACGTATCTACCGGAGTTATAAATTTGCAATGATAATTCCTGAAGTACAGAATCCACCAAAACAAGGATTGAAACCCTTATGTAAAATGGGGTGAGCGGAAAATAAATATCCTGAAGTACAGAATCCACCAAAACAAGGATTGAAACATCAGCTCCCCAATCAAATCATTTGGGTGCGGCTCTTTTGCGACATGCCTGACAACAGTTTTTGGTAGTCATACTATCCCTCATTTCCCGTCAGTATTACTTGATTACTTTAAAATGGCCTCGTTTGGATGAAAATT